>QLAH01000856.1_pt1 | contig 10881 bp, 12 predicted proteins | sample 4693081 | NCBI WGS metagenome assembly QLAH01 (sample SAMN09425401, study PRJNA476045) | Lake water metagenome, whole genome shotgun sequencing project.
CCCCAAAACCCCAAAACCCCACATTTAAAATCGACATAACAATGTATGGTTTAAATAATGCAGAAACTACTACCCACTTTCCCTTTCAAAGCATAGTAATCTCTACCTCCTCTATCTTTAGTATTCACTTGAAGTCTTCGTACCTGAACTTGCCCATGTCGTGGTTCTCGAAGTTGGATCTCAGCGCCATGAACTCGTCGTGTGGTTTCACTACCAGCGCCATTGATGCTACCATCAAGAAAGCGTAGAGCCAAAGTAGGTTGGAATCTAGGTCCATTTGGGATTTTATGTGGGGTGAGTGCTGGATGCCTTTGCGTTGTCCGAATAAGTCCTCGGTGTCGAATGAGCCTAGTAAGAAAGCTTATTCAGAAGGAAGTCTGAAAGTATAGTACTCATTCTTGTCATAGGAGAGTTTAAGAGGGCGTTTCTTATAAGGGTTGAGTGGCGCCTTGGGTAGATTTTCACCTGACACGTGATAGGGAGCAGTGACATCTCTGGTTTTAGAGCTGCTGAGCTTGAGGAGACCCTCGTAGATCTCTGGCTTGGATTTCTACAACCACTTTCCTATCATCTTTATATTATATTTAATTATACTTTGCACTTAATGAACGATAACGAGGAGGAACTAAAAGAATAACAAGTTTTATCTTAAGATCATAACATCTAAGATTCAAGTTTATCACTACCTAGGCACTCTGACTTGCCTCAAAACCAATCAGACCTCTAACACTCTAACAGGATTCAACCTCACCTTGACGCCACCCCTTCCAGTGTCTACTCCAACCCACACAATTAATAACCAGGTACAAGATTTAAGAACCAATCTTCCATAGCATCATTCAACATGCGTGAATACAACCAGCACAGACACAAACCTAGTTACTTATCAGTAAATCCTAAAACCCATCGCTAAAGTGTAAGCAGTAAGGCGGAAACTGAAGGTGGGGAGGAGCATTAAGATGCTACTGGATCTGAGAAGAGCTAGGAATCTTCATCTGCTTTATCTGTGCATCAAGAGATTACAGAGTCTAATTTCTCTGGTAACTTGTCTGTCAGCTTATTCTGGGAAGAGAAAGTGATAATGATAGTGCGGTTCATTTAGATGCATGGGTACTTGATGCTCATATGCTATGAGGTGTGGCCGTTTTAGGCTCGGAAAGTATGGGCGCCATGGTTTTTCTTTATGATTGGTTCCTTCTAAATGATGATAGGGCAAGATTAGTATTACTCGCTGATACAATCAGAGACGCAAACCCTGATCAACCTCTGCTGCTACACCCTGGCCCTCCTTGCAATCACCGCTTTCACGCTCCTCGCCCTCTTTAACTCTAAGTTGCACTTTCGACTGCTGCGCTTCAAGCCCTTCTTTTTCTTCAAATGGGGACTTTGGTTCCTAGAACTCATTTTCATGCCAATACTTGTGAACATAGTGCAATTTTCAACATGTCAATATCACAGTTCAAAGTAAGCAATTGTTGTAGCAGACTGCCGCACTCATGCAGCTTACCCAGCCTTTATAGTATGCACCATCCTAGTCTTCCTCATTGGTGCTGCCTACATCACACTTCTCTCTGTACACATTAACAGAGAACAAGTATCTGTAATGCTACATGAAGAGTATGTGACTAAGAAAGAAGTGGAGTATGTGGTGGGAGTGTCTGAGTTATGGCTCACACGTAGTTTTTTCGCTTTTTCATCAAACAAGGGTGACATGGCCAAGATGTATCATAGAGTTATATTTAATTCTGTTATGCTATTTTTAGTGCTGGTGCATGCTGTAATTTCAGAGAGCCAAGCCAAGATTGGCTTAGTGGTGGGAGTGATGGCAGTGTTGATATTTTATACTATATTCGTGAGGCCGTATAGATGCATGCACTCTAATGTCATTTTATTAATGCTTTCTACTATACTCATGGCTACTGCTTTCTTACTTATGCTTAAATAAGGTGGTCTGAAGTCAGCACTATTCGTAGAAGATTACTTCTATGGGTTACTCATCACAGTGAATGTGTTCGCTTGGTTTTTAATCACAGCCTACCTAGGTCTGATTTTATTCACTAAGCGCAAGTGGCCTTTGACCAAAGACGCTGTTATCAAAGCCATTGGTGGTTAAGATATCGCCATTCTACACATCAAGAAAGCTAATAAACTGGTAAGCAATAGGATAATAACTATAAATAGGTGAAAAAGATAGCAAGGAATAAAAAGTACACATAGAAGGAGTAAAGATAGGTAGAATGGCTAATTACATAATTAGAGAAGGAATTTAATCATTTCAGAGATAGATAACCTGTACTTATGGATGCACTCACTGAAGCTTTAGATCATCTTAGAGTGATGAAGCGAAAGTAAGAGAGTATGCAATATAATACTTATAGTTATGAAGAGAACCCGTATTTGTACAACTACGACTATAGAGAAGAGCTGAGATAATTAGTGAAGCAAAGATATAGAATTTATGACACTAAGCCTGTTGTCAAATGATTAGTTAAATAAGATGATAGTTATAAAGTTAATTTCTTAATAACCAAGTTAATAATCACTCCATCATCATCATGAGTTTCTGATAAGGAAAGCTCTAGAGCTAAGATGCTTAAAGAACTGGAAAGCTGTAAGGACCATGTTGCAGAACAAACCAAGGATGGCAAGGATGAACACATCATCAGCTATGGACATGAACATGAGCACGTAGACACATACACCTATCTGGCATAGAGTGAAGCCTAGTGTAAAGTTGCCCATTACATTCAGAGGCATCACAAAGAATTTCCAGTTTATCAAATCTGAACGTAAAGACTCTAAGTTTAGAAGGTTGGAACACAAAAGCCTCATTATATTAACTCCTGCAAAATAACTTAAGCATGTCACTGTTGAATAAGCACATGAATATTTCTTGCTTAAAGTCCTGAAATGAGGTGAATGAGCAAAAATAGGACTCATATACAGGAAATTAAAGAACACAGCCAATGCACAAGTAGCTATCAAGTTCATAAAGCACACTGCCAGTGCGAATATATTGGCTTTAACCCACAAATTACCAAGCATAAAGAACCTATTCAGGAATTCAATGCCACTAACCACCGCATACAGTATGTCAATGTCTTTATGCTACCTCTTAGTGACCACTGCAGACACTGTAACCAGCAAAGCACCTATGAACACAGCTAGGAACATGAATAAAAAGGAGAAAGATAATATTTAAGCCTGGCCTTCGATGCATTCGTTGGTGGCGGTGTCTATGAAGTAGCGCTGGGGGCAGTTCAAGACGCAGTGGTTCTCGTGCAAATAGAGCTGCCTGGCTTCTGGCGTTTTGTTGCACACCAGGCACTCGTCTGATTCGTAGCCGGAACAGAGCAGGCAGGCTTGGTTGCAGTAAGAGCATACATCTCTATTCTTATTATACCAAGTGCCAAGTCCACACGTATCAACACACGTCTCATACAGCTCATTAACAATCTTATTGCTATTAAATTCCCAGCACGACGTGCATATATTTTCCCCGCGTTCGCACGTCTTGCACAGTTCATTGCACACCTTGCACTTGCGCTCACTCTGGTCTATGAAGAACCTGCTGGACACTGTACCATTGCACAGTTAGGGTGAGTTTGAGATGCAAGTGCCTCTCGGTGTGTCATAGATTGGGAAGAGTTAGGAAGTGGTATTGCAAGTGAGACAATATGTAGAGGAGAGGGAACAAGTGGCACAGGAGGGGTGGCACTGGGTGGAATTGGCTCTTTAGCAGACTCGGGAGGTTTCATTCTAGATGAGGGATTTGGAACAGTAGGAAGTGCATTTGCCATCTTGGTTGAAGTAGTTGTCTGCGCAGGTGTAGCACTGAGTGGAGCCTGGGCCGTAGCAATCATCGCAACCATGGTGGCAACGGAAGCATTGAAGTTGAGCTTAGTCAAAGTAGAAACCTTTGCCGCAATCATCTACGCAAGCATATTCTCTGAAGATTGGATACTTAGAAGGGGCTTTGCAAGAAGTGCAAGTAGCTGTTGTGCCTGCACAAGAGCCACAGACTCGATTGCATGTAGTTTGATCTGAAATTACCTAGAGGATGTCTATTCTAGAATTAGTAGATCTACTGGCTATAGTAAGGCCTTTATCGTTGATAACTTCTAAGATGAAACCAGATGTAGCCCCTGCTATTTCGGGATTTTAGATGTCATTGATGGTCAATGAATACTGTTAGTTGTTATTAACAAAGAGATTTGCTATTCTTATCTTAGTCTCAGAACTCTTGGTGCATGTGAGATTTCTAAAAGGTGTATTTATTGATACACATTTCCTTGTAGCTTAAAGCACTCTACTTGATGTTACTAATGGCCATGGTGTCACTTCAGGAGGGAATGTGATAACAAGAATATCTGAAGTGCTGAACTCAGCATCAGCTGTGAAGGTAAATTCATAGCTAGTGAGAACAGAGGGAACTGGTTGCTTAGGTCTGATGAATAGATTAGTAATACGCACAGGAATGAGTTCTGAGAACAATTAGTAAACTGGAGGAATGGCTGCTCTCTCAATGCCCCAACCTTGTTAAGTCTTGGCTGTGATATTGATTGTCAAAGCATTAGTACCTAACTAGGCGATTGGGTTCTTGATCCAATCTAGCATGAGCGAGAAGGAAGAACCAACAATACAGCCATCAGTTTTGTTACAGAAGTCATAAATGGTTATGTTTTTCACTGATTAAGTGTTGTTCGCATAATAATGAACAGTGAAGTTTCCGAATAAGCCATTAGTATCAAAGTTAATGGCATCAAGTGTAGAATTAGGAACAGTGAGAAGGACTCCATATGGGAATTGCATTTCTAAGTAACTGTACCTAGGCATAGGATTTTTGCTTGTTCTAAAACTTGAAACCCATTGAACTTTTCTATTGACTACATTATTGGTGCGGATAATTTCTGGACTTGGCATGATGAAGGATGATGGTACAAGATCTGGCTTGATAAATAGATCGGTCGCAGTTTCATCAATGAAGTAATAGCCCTCTCTAGTGGTGGTTCTTACTAACATAGAGTCAAAAGTTGAATTTAAGGGATCCACAACATAGTAATAGTTCATGATAAAGTCTTCGTACATCTTGAATCTTACTGTGGAGCTAGCTGTACATGTAGCTACTTGGCAATAGTTCCTCACTTTGATAGTCCTATTAGCTGTGAATAGCTCACACAATAGCATGTTAAGATTAGCACCAGCAGCATCTATACTGTAGCAAGTAGTTGAAGTGACATTGGGTATAAGCATTACTTGTGCTGTTTCTGGCAACTGGACTAAAATGCTAGAGGTTTGTTCTAAAGCATGTCTTAGCTAAAGATTGAAGATTAACTGAGTAAGCTAGCCTGTTTAATAACCTTTTTCATCTGTCATAGGTAAACGTGTGATAGCTGCAGACAAAAGATTTGTCATTTTGTTCACTTTGTATTGGATGTATAAGAGATTCTCATCTATCTAATAGTAAACACCTGTATTTTAAGAGTCTATTTCTGTATAAGTCAAGATAGGATCTGTAGGTCTAGTATTTTCAGGATTGGTAATTCTAGTGATTTCAACAGTCACATTTCTGCCAGCAATCGAAGTAGTCCTATTATGAGTCACTGTGACAGTTGTGCCTGAAATAGCGCATGTCATACCTGTAGATGAACTGTCTAGTCTGGCACTGCATGAAGTGCTTTAAAGAATGATCTAAGAGGGGATAATGAACCGAATGCGAGTTTTATCTGCAATGCCAGTCATAAAAGTATAAGGTCTTATGGAAATGAACATTTTAGAGGTTTCTTCAATTGTATCTCTGCCATCGTTCCAAGTAGTATACAATTAGATAAGTGCTGGTACAAACTCAATTGTGTTAAAGATCTTTCCTTATGAAACATCAATTTCATCGTAACGCCCTATCATGCTGAATTCGCCTCCACAATTAAAATCATCTCCTATATTCTTGATTGGTATTCTATATTAATATGATGAAGTTTCATCGCAGCCAGCAGAGGGACAGGGGTCTGATAAAGACATTGTCTTGAGATATCCAGATGCATGTGTACTGTAATTACAAGCCATAGCAATATTATTTCCTAGGACTCTATAACAAGTAGTTGATCTTGGGAATGCAAACTAATCAGGGAAGTAAAAATCAAAAGTTGCATCACTTGTAAAGTCTGTTCCGGGAATAACCAAGAAGTTTATATGAGTATTTTAAGCTACTGTATTGTTTTCAATCTCAGCTGCACTAATAATCGAAACTTTACCTATGAGGTCTGGAGTTGCTTTTAGACCAGTAGAAATACCATCTATATACTCTTTAGCAGAATTCATTGTGAAAATTGACCAACTTGAAGTAGCAGCATTAGCTGTAAAACTTGAGGGATTCCAAACATTTTGCATAGCTAGCTCTACTATATGTCCAGCACTACATGATGGAGTGCATGGTAAATTCGCATCTACTTGAATGAAGGTTGAACCTGGCAATGTTTTTGGTACGCAAGTGAGGTTGGTCATCACGAAATCTATTTTGCAACTAGGTCCTAAAGTAGGGACTCCTACCTAGTCAGTTGGGAACAGTATCCTAATGAAACCTCCTGCAGGAATCGGATTCACAATAGTGAATTTTATCTTGTAATCATTAATTGCAGCCATAAAACTTGAGGTTCTTGTTACAGTAGCTGTGATTGGATATGGCTAAATTTTAGTAACGGCTGAGTCCAAAACTTTTCCTTAAGAAACTATAAAGTTTGCTGAATCTAGAGTTTCGATTGTAAAACTTCCTGTTAGGGTTGGTACTGAACTTGGATTTTTGATTCTACCTGACATAAGGACTGAATAAGTAATCGGAGCAACACAAATAGCCGTTGGGCAAACTCCTGTGATAACTACAGAAAGTACTCCACTTGTGAATGTAGGTGTACAAGGTAAACTTGCACCATTTACAGTGCAAGTCATAGTAGTTGTCGTATCCACAACGACTCTGTTAGCAGGGAAAGTCAATCTGAGCTTTCCGCCAAGTGGAATATCTGACTCAACTAAGAAAGATTTCGTGTAAGTTGTTGCTAATCCTACATAAGGTGAGTTTGCGTGAGTAATTGTGATACCACTGATCACTCCAAAAGATAAATCAGGAGTAGCATCTAAGGGAGATTTTGATTGTGAAATCATCACACCAGTTGATGTCTTATGAATAATTATGAAGTCTGAATAGTCGGTTGATTAAGCAAAGGGATTCTTTGCATTACTTGCTGTAACAGTAAAAATAGTATTTTCAACACAGTTGCCTGTGCATATCCATTCTGCAAGTTAGTATGTGTGATATGTTGCACTTGGACTGCCTGCAGCATGAGCAAATGCTAATGATGTTGCTCCATCAGTAAATGTAAAAGCAGTTCCTGAGTTTAAAACCATTTAATCCAAAGGAAGTCTCAATTCAACAGTTGAACCATCAATCAAATATCCTGGTATTTTCCATGACATTGTGAAAGTTGACACTAATCCTTGTGTGCTTACACTTCTTGCTACTGTTGTTTCGAAATCACCTGGTAATAGTGTAGTTACACTAGACAGAGCATAAGAAAGCTAACCTATAAGTGTGCTGCTGTCAATTCTACTCTAAATTAGCATGGTACCTGTAAATGGAGTCACTGAAAGTCTATTGACAACATTTTTGATCCTTAAAATGTAAGTTGAAGTACCACTGCAACCAGTATTTTTGCAAATTTCGTTTATTTACAAAGTATTTACTACATTTGATGTTTAAGTAGTTGTGCATGGTTTTGATGTAACTGTACCACCATCCACAATTTCGCAAGTAAGGGCTCCTTTATCCATTCTAATGAATTCTGTGCTAAAAGTCATAAGTATATAGTTGTCGTCACTCAAAGGAGCTCCAAATTTGACAGAAATATCAAGCTAGACATTGGAATAGGCTGCATTAGGCTTATCGAAGATCATTGAATTTACTACAATAAGTGCTGGTTCAACGGCAGGTAATGCTTCCTCATTATCAACATAATGAACATCAGTTGAGCCATCTTTAGCTAATGTCTTGATTACAAAGAAGGTAGTTGGGCTAGACACAAATCCAACATTGCTGAATCCAGAGACAATCTAGAATCTAAGAGCTTGACTATCAGAACAAAACTGATTTGACCCACTGCACCATTCCTTGATCTAGAATACGACAGCCGTTGAACTTTAAGAGACAACTGAGAGAGAAGTTGTAGTACCCCAAGTAGTGGTGCCTGTTCCTAACTGATATTAGAAGGTATTTCCATTAGCCACGAATTGAGTGCTTGGCACACTGACTTAAATGTAGCCATTTTTCTCAAGTCTAGTCGGCAAAGTAATGCTAAATTAGATGTTTGTGTTAGCGCCAACATTTAATACAGTTCTGATAATAGATGTTACTGCAATTTAACCTACTGCAAAATCAGGTAGCATTGTTTTAGGCAGTAAAGCACTTCCAATAGTTAAGTCCAAAGCATTGATAATCTCAGCTAAAGTGCCAGTGCCACTAGTTGTGAATATTGAAAACACTGCTCCATCACGAGATGCTGTTGTATATTAGTTGAAATAACCAGTCACTGTCAAAGTGAATTGAGCACTTCCTGCACAACTAATTGTTCCACACTTTAGATCACAAATAAGTCTTGAGACATAGTTGCCCATATTATTTGTGTCTGCAGGACTTGTTAATGTGCATGTAGTTGAAGTAGGAGATGTAGCAGATGTTGTATCCTTCACTGTAAATGTCGTTGTTCCCCTACTGAATGCAAATGACACAGGGAAGATAATATTGACATATCCAGCATTGTTTGCCATTGCTCCATTAATATTTGTTTATATTGCAAACGTGTAAGTTGAAGCAACACCGACTGTATGAGGATCTCTTGTTATACTTACACTCTGTAAGGCTCCATAGTTGAGTTAAGGTGTAGAGAAGAAACTAGTGGTAATAGAATCTATAACTGCACCCGCACTGGTTGTGATTTCAATCTTGATAGAATTAGTAGGGAACCTAGCATTGGCAGGATTGTTAAACCCAGTGATTTGCAAGGAATGGGAATAAGTTGATGGACAAGCTGCATTAGCATTGTTATTAGAGCACCACTCTCTCAGTGTAAAAGTGTTGTAACTAGAGACTGGACCTGCTAGTGCAGTTGTTACAGCGACTATTTCTAAATCAGCATTATCTCTAACTTAAAAGCCAGTGCCAATTACAGCTTGATCTACAGGTATTGAGAACTTTACCAAAGCATTTACAGGGATGGGATTGGTTGTCTAAAATGCTATTGTGAGTACAACTGGAGTATTCACAGTCACTACACTTCTTGTGCTTGAAAAACTTGTGATCACATTTGGTGTGTTGGGTGTTACTGTAAGTGTTAAGAATTGATCTATCTCTCCAGTGCTATAGAGAGTCTTGATTGTAAAAACACTAGACTAAGCACCAGTCTATGGATTTCTCACATTGTTTACCAAGTTAACTGTAATGGCTGTATTTTTAACAAGATCTGATGGTGATGTTATTGTCACTAACCTAGTTGCAGTATTAGCTGTACAAGTTAAAGTGATGGTGGATGTTTAAGCTGAGCATGATGTAGATGTCAAAGCTATCTCACTTGGAAATAATATGGTCAATGAACCTAGGTTTGTTAAAGAAGGTAGAGGATTATTAGCGCTTGTTATTGTAAAGGAGTAAGATACAGTATCTCCAACAATAATTGGTGACACTGGAGAAGTAAGTGAAACACTTAAAGCATTTGGTGTAAGAGCTAATGAGGCTGCATTAAAACTTGTTTAATCTACCAAACCATTGGTTGAAGATAGTCTAGTTTCTACTGTGAATGCTACATTAGTGTTAGCTATTGTACTAAATGGATTCAGGAAAGTGGTTATTTCAACTGAAAATGTCACTGGAGCAGCACATGTTGTTGCAGTACAAGCTGAAGACACAGTTACACTTTATATTTAAGTTGTATCAGTAGATAAGGCTGTTGAAGTGCAAGTTCTTGTTGTTGTACCTATTTTGCAGGTTATTGATGATGAGCCAAAATAGCCAGTTGCAGTTGGAAATGTCACTCTTATCACAGCTCCATTGCTAAGCTAGGTAGAAGTAGTTAGACTGAAAGTATAAATCGGCACACCTCCTGTCAAAGAAGAACCAGTTCTGACTAACGCAAGCCCAGATAAAGCTCCAGGAATTAAAGGGTTTGATGAGAAAAATATTCCAGATGTAGCTGTAGCTAGTGTATAGTAAGTGCCTGATATCAAACTTTATGTTGTTATTGTCACTGATTAGGTCAATGGTGAATTTATGAAGTATGGATTGCGTGCATTTATCAATCTCATGGTATATACTTTAGTACTAGGACATTCAGTTGTACAATATTTTGAAGCTTCAATCATTACAGCAAAAGAATTTGTCCCTGGTGTTTTAGTGCAACTAAGATCATTGTTGTTTTCATCTTGGCATGTTGTAGAAGCAAAATAGGCTACTTGTTCATCAGGGAATACAAAATTCAATCTTCCTGTTGATAGCAATCTAATTGAACAAGTAAAAGTTAAAGTGTATTCTGCACCAGTCAATCCTACTGTAGTCTGAGCTGCACTTCTAGTCATTGTTGTGACTGTACATGTACCAGCTGTTGTTGTGAATCCAGCTACGGCAATGTTTTGAGCTACAGTAGCCCCACTGCTTTCTTTGAAATACATAGCCATTGTTGGTGTTGTCATCACACCATAAGGATTTCTAAACTGCATTTAGAAAGTCATTTATGGGAGTGAGACTAGAAGATTCGTAGATAAATCTCTCTTCATTTGGGCAGTAAAGGAATTGACTCTTGAGCAACTCGTCGATCCTGTTGTAGCTATTCCTCCTGTGCAAGC
>QLAH01000857.1_pt1 | contig 10880 bp, 9 predicted proteins | sample 4693081 | NCBI WGS metagenome assembly QLAH01 (sample SAMN09425401, study PRJNA476045) | Lake water metagenome, whole genome shotgun sequencing project.
CCGCGATACGCGACGCGGAGAACTCCTTGCCGAGAAGCACATTGCCAAGCACCGTCAGATGCGGGAACACCGAGTAGCGCTGGAACACCACGCCGCGGTCCGGCCCGGGCTCGGGCGCCAGCAGCTTGCCGTCGAGACGGATGGTGCCCTGGCTCGGCCGCTCGTCGCCAAGCAGCAGTTTGAGGAACGTCGTCTTGCCGCAGCCCGAGGGACCGACAAGCGCCACGAAGGCGCGGTCCGCAATGGTCAGCGACACCCGCTCCAGCACGATCTGGTCGCCATATTCCTTCCAGACATTGTCGACTTCGATCATGTGCCCTTCCCCAGTTCAGACCACGGGAAGATGCGGATGCGCAGCCAGTCGAGCAGCAGGTTGGTGAGCACGGCAAGGAGCGTGATCCAGATCACGTAGGGGAAGATCACGTCCATCGACAGGTAACGCCGCACGAGGAAGATCCGGTACCCGAGCCCCGAGTCCGCCGAGATGGCTTCCGCGGCGATCAGGGACAGCCAGGCCGGCCCGAGCTGCAGCCGCAGGCTAGTGATGAGCCGCGGCAGGATTTGCGGCAGCACCACTCGCAGACCGATCTGCCAGGAGGTACCACCCAGCGTCTCGGCCTTGACGATCATCTCGCGCGGCAGTTCGAGCACGCGCAGCACCAGATCGCGGATCATGATCGGCGCCACGCCAATGACGATCAGCGTGATCTTGCTGGTCTCGCCCAGCCCCAGCGCGATGAAGAGGATGGGCAGCAGCGCCAGCGGCGGCACCATGGAGATGGCCGCAAGGAATGGCGCCAAGAGCGCCCGCAGGTAGGGGATCATCCCCACCAGCATGCCGACGACCAGGGCGATCGCCGTCGAGATCCCCAGCGCCGCAAACAGCCGTCCGAGGCTTGCCAGCGTGTCGGACCAGAGGGTGTATTCTCCGGTGCGCGGATCGGGCAGGAAGGCGAGCCGGTTGACCGCGTCGGTGATCGCCCCCAGCGCCGGCAGCAGCTTGTCGCTCGGGTTCGCAGCCAGCCGCGCCGCCGAGCCGATGCCATAGGCGACGACCAGCAGCACGAACGGCAGCAGCGCGAGCAGCAGCTGCGTCGTCCGGCTCGGCTTGATGTTGATCAGGCGCATGGATGAGCCTTTCCAGAGGCCCCCTCATCCGCCCGTTGGGCACCTTCTCCCACGAGGGGAGAAGGCGACCACAGATGCTTCAGCGCGTGCCTTCTCCCTTGATGGGAGAAGGTGGCCGGAGGCCGGATGAGGGTGGGCAACATGCGTGGGACCTAGAGCGTCCCGTCTGCCGCCGCTTTCATGTAGACGTCGGAGAAACGCAGCTTGATGTTGGCGGCGTCGCCGAGCACCTCGCCATTGGGCAGCTCGATGCCGATGACGTCGGCCGACGGTGCGCCTGAGCCGAGCAGGCCCTTGTCGAAGAGGAAGGTGCGGACCTTGTCCATGGTCGTCTTGAGGTCCGGCGAGGTGGTGAAGGCTACCGCTTCGGCTGCCGTCGGGAAGAGTTTGGTGGCCGCGAGCTGGGCTTCGAAACCCTGCTGATCGGTGCCGGAGGCGGCACCCATCGCGGCGCGGGCGGCGGCACCCTCGTCGGTATTGGCCGTCATCACTGCCATGGTGTCGTACCAGATACCGGCGAGCGCCTGGCCGAACTTCGGGTTGTCCTTGAGGACGTCGGTGTTGGCGACCATCATGTCGATGATTTCGCCCGGGATCTGGGCGGAGTCGAATACCTTGGTGGCATCGGGCAGACCTAGGATTTCCGAGACCATCGGGTTCCAGGTGACCATGGCGCTGACGTCGGCGGTCTGGAAGGCGCCGACCATGTCGGGGTCGGACGTGTTGATCACGCTGACGTCGCGCTCGGTCATGCCGACGGTCTCGAGGGCGCGCGCCAGGAGATAGTGCGACACCGAGAATTCGACGAGGTTGACCGGCTTACCCTTGATGTCGGCCAGCGTGCCCGGGCCCTTGAGGATCACGGCGTCATTGCCGGCGGAGAAGTCGCCTACGATCACGGCAGTGGTGTCGACGCCGCCTGCAGCCGGTATCGAGAGGCCGTCCATATTGGTCAGCGTCACCGCGTCGTAGGCGCCGGCGGTGTACTGGTTGATCGACTCCACATAGTCGTTGAACTGCGTGACCTCGATGGTGATGCCGTACTTGTCGGCCCACTTCTTGACGATGCCATTGTCGGCCGCCCAGCCCCAGGGCATCCAGCCGACATAGATCGACCACGCCACCTTGAAGTCGGTCTTTTCCGCTGCCATTGCCGCGTTTGCGCCCGTCGCCAGCATGGCGGCGAGACCGAGGGTCGAAACCAGTTTGCGAATGCTCATGTCCAGTCCCCTGTTACATCTCTGGGGATTGGCAAGACCGCGCGCCGCCAATCCCTTGGCTTACGAGGTCTCCCGGGCTTTTGTCCCGCCGTGTCCCGGCCGGATGTCTCCCGCGCCGGTGGGTGCTCTCGGACCAGACGCGCCGCTGCTGCGGCGCCGGAACCCTAGCTCCTAACTCTGCATCGATAACAGCAAGCCCCGTGCCAGAGGGGATTTCTATTTGTCCGCAATAGCTTGGCGGATGCCCTCGGTGAAGGGGAGTGGCCCACCTTGTCGATTCACGGGGCAATCTGCCGATATTCTAGGCAGCTGCGCACCTTGATCAGACCGCAGGCAGTCCCTCGAGGAATGCCAACACGGCGCGGTTGAACACTGCGGGCCGTTGCACGGGCGCGAAATGGCTGACGCCCTGCAAGTCGACGAACTGCGCTCCCGGCACGGTGTTGGCGATGTAGCGCGCATGTTCGGGGCGTATGAACTCGTCGCGCTCCGCCTGCGCGACTGTGACCGGCACGGCGATGGAAGCGAGATCGGCGGCGCTATAATCCGGGAGTGAGCCCTGCATCACCTGCAGCGCCTGGCCCATCGTATCAAAACCATCCGGCGCCGGTGAAAGCGCCGCGTAGTCTTTGGTGTGGCGTGTCAGGCAATTGCCGATCGTCGGCGTCATTTCGAACGGGTAGGTGCCGGTCTCATCGACATTGCACGCGAAGTAGAAGACGCCGCGCACCCGCTCCGGTCGCGCCTTGGCCATGGCAAGGCCGGTACAGGCGCCATCGCTCCATCCGACGACAGCGGCGCGCGCCACGCCCAGCTGGTCCATCACAGCAAACGCGTCCTCGGCGAACTGCTCGTAGCTGAACGGTCGACCATCCCAGCTGCTGCGGCCCTGTCCGCGGCTGTCGATGGCGATCAACCGATAGCCGGCGGCCATAAACGCTGGAACCTGATGGCCGAAGTTACCCGCATTGCCCATGCCGCCATGCAACAGCAGCACCGCAGGCCCTTTGCCCCAACTGCCGACCCAGATGCGTACGCCATCGCGCTCGAGATAGGTCTCGCCTGCTGGCAGCGGCGGTGGGCCGTCCGCGGCGAAACTCTCGAGGTGATCGTCGATCCATTCGGTCATGCGCTGTCTCCCACCTGCACCATAGTCGATGCGGCAGTCCTGTCATCGACACGTGACCAAAGAAAAAGGGTCTGCCCGCTGTGCTGGGCAGACCCTGTAGTCGTCGGGAGGTATCTCAGCCCTTGATGCCGGCCGAGAGTGTGATGGCTTGCGTGACGCGCCGCTGGAAGATCAGGTAGGCGAGGGCCACCGGCAGACTTGCCAGAACCGCGCCCGAAAGCGTGCGGGCATAGGCGACACCGAACGCATCCTGCACTGCCGTGATGCCGACGGTCACCGTCATCATCTTCTCGTCCTGCGCCACCAGGAACGGCCAGAGGAACGAGTTCCAGGCGCCGATGAAGGTGATGATGGCGAGTGCCGTCGTCACGCCCCAGTTCATCGGAATGAACATCTGGAACAGCAGCTGGAACTCATTGGCGCCATCGATCAGCGCTGCTTCGCGATACTCGCGGGGCATGGAGTCAAAGAAGTTCTTGTAGACGATCACCGTCACCGGCGAGATCAGCATCGGCAGGATCATGCCGGCATGCGTATTGAGCAGCTTGACGTCGGCAATGATGATGAAGTGGTTCACGATCAAGGCCGAGACCGGCACCATGAAGCTGGCGAGCACCGTGTACCAGAGCAGCTTGCGACCGGGGAATCGCAGCTGCGAGATCGCGTAGCCGGCGCAGGCCGCCATGAACACGGCGATCGCCGTCACCGCCACCGAGGTGATGATCGAATTGACGTACCAGATCGGCAGATCGGAGTTCTGGATGACGCAGGCATAGCCGTCCAGATGCAGTGACTCGGGGAGCATGTTGATCCCCTTGCGCACGGCCTCGTCGTCAGTCTTGAAGCTAGTCGCCAACGCCCAATAGACCGGGAAGAACCAGATAGCCGCAAAGGCCGCCGTCAGCAGGTTGAGGATCCAGTTGCCGGGATCGAAATAGCGCGGGCGGCGTCCAGCCGTGCGGGGCTGCGCGCCAGAAATAGCGTCGGTCATTTGTTGCCTCCCCGGGTGCGCAAGAGCTGGAACTGCAGCAGCGAGAAGCCGACCACGATCACGAACAAGGCCACCGCGATCGTCGCCGCGTAACCGCCCGAGTTCTTCTGGAAGGCCTGCTCGTAGATGAACTGCACCAAGACCATGGTGGCTTGCGTGCGACCACCCTGGGCGAAGAGATACACCTGGTCGAAGATCTTGAGCTGCAAGATCAGCTGGATGGTGAGGCAAAGCACGGTCACCGGCCAGATCAGCGGCCAGGTAATCTTGGAGAACACCTGCCAGCGCGTCGCGCCATCGAGCGCGGCCGCCTCGTAGAGTTCCTTGGGAATGTTGCGCAGGCCAGCCAGGAACAGCAGGATCGAAAAACCGTTCGTCCACCAGATGGTCAGCAGTGCGGCCATCGGCATGAACCACGGTAGCGAACGCCAGACGTTCACGCGTTTGCCGGCCAGCGGTTCAATGATGAATTGCGCAATGCCGAACTGCAGGTTCAGCATCCAGTCCCAGATGATGTAGACCACCGTTACGGGCAGGATGTAGGGCAGGAAGAACGCGGCGAGGATGAAGCTCTGCACCCAGCCATTGAGCCGGCTGACCATGAGCGCGATGATCATCGCTGCAGCTGTACCTGGGACGACGGTCAGCAGCACGAAATACGACGTGTTCCAGATCGCGGTCCAGAACGTCTTGTCGTTGAACATCTTGATGTAGTTGTCCAAACCCACCCAGGTGCCAGCACCGATCAGCGGGGATTTGGTGAAGCTGAGATAGATCATCTGCAGCGTGGGGTAGATGAACATCCACCCGAAAATCAGAACGAAGGGCGCAACCAGTACGGCTGCAACAAACGCCTCGTTCCGTCGGCTCTTGGTCGTCATGGTGTCCTCGGCGTCCGCAAGAAGGAGCCGGCCGGGTCGTTTGACCCGGCCGGTGACAGCTTCAGCTTAGAGTGCGTCGAGGGCGGCTTTCATTTCGTCCACGGCCGTCTTGGCGTCGACTTCGTTGTTCATCGCAGCGGCAAACGCATTGCCGGCAGCGTCGAACAGCGGCGAGGCAACGCCGGCATTGACGGACTTGGGGTCGAAGACCTGGTTGGCAGTCAGCTTGGCGTAGGTCGCCTGCGGCTGCATGGCCTTGTACTCGGCCGAAGCCTGCACAGCGGCGTTGGCCGGGACGTGACCAGCGGTGGCCCAGAACAGCGAGTTCTCGGACATGTACTTGATCACTTCGAGCACGGCAGCGTGCTTTTCCGGCGTCGGCGTCTTGCCGACATTGGCCGGGATCGCGAAGGCGTGCGAGTCAGCATACGTGCACGGACGGTCGAACAGCACGGGCAGTTCGATGGCGCCCCAGTTGAACAGCTTACCCTGCTTTTCAAGATCGACCATGGTGGGGACTTCCCACACGCCGTTGATCATGGTTGCAGCCTCACCCGAGGTGAACAGCGCCACGGCCGACGGATAGTCGGTATATTCCGGGGTCACGCCGGCCTTCACCCAATCGGCAACGACCTGCACGCTGTTGGCGAGCTTGTCGAGATTGTCGCCTTCCAGCCAAGCTCCGTCCGTACCGATCGAACCATTCTGCTGGCAGAGGTAGGAATAGATCGTGCGGAACGCAAAGCCGCCGTCGGCAGTGGTCATGGCGAGACCATACTGGGTGCCGCCGTCCTTGAGCTTCTGCAGGGCCGCCTGGAAGTTGTCCTTGCCGTCGAGGCCGGTGGGCAGGCCGTCAGCGCCGATCAGGCCGGCAGCCGCGAGCTTGTCCTTGTTGTAGTAGAGCACGATCGGGTGCGTATCGAACGGGATGGCGTACTGCTTGCCATCGACGTTCACCGCGTCGAAAGTCTCCTTGGCAAAGCTATCGGGGCCGAGGCCCATTGCTGCCCAGTCTTCTGCAGTTATTTCCGACAGGGTACCCTGGCTGACGGCCAGCGGAATGCGCGAGGTGTGGTAGGTCATGATGTCGGGGCCTTCACCGACAGCAGCCGAGGTCTGCACCTTGGTGTAGAACGGCACGCCCCAGTCGAGCGTGGTGCCCTGAATTTCAATCTTGCCGGCATTTGCGGCGTTGAAGTCTTCGATGAGCTTCTTCATCCGGACGCCGTCGCCGCCGCCCAGGAAGTCCCACCACACGACCGTTTCGGTAGCGCTTGCGATCGACGCAAACGACATCAGTGCCGTCGAGACGAGCACCGTCTTCATCAGAGATCTCATGACCTCAATCCTCCCATGTAAGTCGGGGTGAGTTCCTCCTCCACCCCTGACCAAATGCTAGCGTATGCAAACCGTCTGTCAACGGCCGACATGATATAAATCAGAGAAGTGAATACTAAAGTGGCCGCAAGGATTTGGCCCGGATTCCGGGCGGGTGCGGCAATGGCCCGCAGCTCCCCCTCCGCCCCCCGGCGCGGCCTATGGAAGGGCCACGTCGGAGGGTTCCCGGGGGAGGACTCGGGACTGACCTCGATCAGACTTTGACGCGGATCATCTGATACGAATACGGGGGCAGCTTGGCGCTGAGCGTGCCATTGGCGATCGATGCGCCGCTACCCTTGCGGGGCGCCACTTCGGTCTGCTTCTTGGCGGTGTTCACAGCTTCAAGGTTGCTGTGCGTCATCACCTGGTGATCGACGATCTTGCCCGTGGCAAAGCCCTGCAGGCTCACATCGGTATCGATGCTCTCCGTGGCGTGGCGGTTGACCAAAAAGAAGGTCAGCGTGCCGTTGGCTTCGTCGTGTACGCCCGAGACGTCGACATACGGCGTCTTTTCCGCATGTGCACTTTCGTAGCCGGGCGAGTTGACGATCAGGTTGAGCGCCGTGCCGCGGCCGAACACAGATGCGAAGTAGTACGGGTAATAGATGGTCTGCGCCCAGGCTGGGCCGCCCTTTTCGGTCATGATCGGCGCAATCACGTTCACCAACTGGGCGATGCAGGCGATCTTGACCACATCGGCACGGCGAATGAAGCTGTTGAGGATCAGGCCGACCATCAGCACGTCTTCGAAATTGTAGATGTCCTCGAGCAGGCCCGGCGCATGCGGCCAGCCGTCGTTACCCTCGAGGATCTTCCGATCCTGCTGGTTCGAGTGGTACCAGACGTTCCATTCGTCGAACGAAACATAGACCTGACGCTTCGACTTGCGCTTGGATTTGACCTGCCGGATCGTCGAGGCAACCGTCTCGATATAGGTCTCGAGCTTGTGGTTGAGCGCCAGGTAGTTCGCCGTGTTCTTGTCGCGGTTGGCGAAGTACATGTGCAGGCTGATGTGGTCGACATGGTCGTAGGTATGCTCGAGCACGATGCGCTCCCAGTCGGGATAGCTCGCCATGTCCGAGTTAGACGATCCGCAAACGATCAGTTCGAGCGACTTGTCGAACATCCGCATGGCGCGCGCCGTGTTGGCAGCCAGCTTGCCGTACTCGGTCGCGTCCTTATGACCAACCTGCCAGGGGCCGTCCATCTCGTTGCCCAGGCACCACATCTTGACGTTCCACGGCTCCTTGCGGCCGTTCTTGATGCGCTTGTCGCTCCAGTAGCTGCCGCCCGGATGGTTGACGTACTCGAGGAAGTTACGGGCCTCGTCGACGCCGCGCGCACCGAGGTTCACGGCCAGCATCATCTCGGTGCCGACGGTGGCGCACCAGTCGGCGAACTCGTGGATACCCACGGCGTTGCTTTCCGAGGTGTGCCAGGCGAGATCGAGTCGGGTGGGGCGCTTGTCGCGCGGCCCGATGCCGTCTTCCCAGTCATAGGCCGAGACGAAATTGCCGCCCGGATAGCGCACCACTGGAATGTTGACGTCCTTGACCAGCTTGGCGACGTCGCCGCGCATGCCGTTTTTGTCTGCGGTGGGGTGATCTGGCTCGTAAATGCCGGTATAGATGGCTCGGCCGAGATGTTCGAGGAATGCCCCGTACACCCGGTTGTCGATCGCCGAGATCGTGAAATCCTTGTGCGCCGTAACTGTGGCCCGCATTAGTCCCTCCCCAGGACCCAGAATTATGATTTATATCGCTACAAGTGATACAAATCCTCTGGGGGCGTCAAGGTCGATTCAGCGCCCTTTGCCCATCTCTATGCGTTGACCGACAGCTCGCGAGTTCAGTCCTCGATGTCGAGCCGCAGCACGATGTCCTGATCGTAGTTGCCGAAGCCGCGGCCAAAAATATTGATGCCGCCCGGGTGCTTGGCTTCCGGCTTGACCCCGATGCGCAGGCGGATCGAGTGGTGGGTGTCGAGGTCCAGGTCCTTGAGCGTAAAGGGTGATATCTTCACGCCGTCCACATAGGTGCCCGTGGCGTTGATACGGAAGCTCTTGAGCTTGCCGTACTGGCTGCCCTTGAGTTTCCACCAGTCGGGCGTGTAGACGCCGCGCTTGTCGCCAAAATCGCCCGGCGAAGTCCAGGTGCCGATATCACTGCCATTGACGCTGATGGTGATATCGCTCGGCCAGTCGGCATTGGTGCCCGGCACTTCCGACGAGAGCTCCATGGAAAACTCCATCGAGGCGATCTTCTGCTTGGCCAGCCGCGCATTGTTGGGGAACTGGTACTCGACATAGCCGCGGGTGAACCAGATCAGCCCGGTCTTCATCCGGTCCGGATCGAGGAAGGTGTCCGGCACGTCGAGCAACCCGATAATGCCCTCGCTCGAGCAGAGACCGCAGGGCGCCGACACGTCGCAGCTGCTATAGAGCCCGAGCGGCATCGCCACCTCGATGCTGTTCGACTTGATCGGCCGGATGTCCTCCTTGAACATCACCAGCACTTCGTCGAACAGCGAGTGGCAAATCTTCTGGTTGCCCTTGCGCGCCTTTTGGGTCTCGGTGCGGACGAGTTCCGCTCCGACGAGGATCTGCATGTTGGACGAAATCGTCGACTGCGGCTGGTTCAGCCGCGCCGCGATATCGTTCACATTCATCGGCCCCTCGATATGCAGGAGCTTGAGAATGCTGACGCGGACTTCCGAGGCGAGCGCATGAAGGACGTCTGGTCGTTCCGCAGGGTCGACCAGCAGAAAGTTGCGGCTCATCGTGTGTTCCCAGTACGTCCCGTTGTGAACCCTATGTGTATCAGCACTTTCGGTTCAATCAAGGCGCCACATACAAAATCGCCCGGAAATCAGGCACGTGTACGTACGTCAGCTCGGGGTAATGCCGCCCTGTCCCGATAGAGTCGCGCCAGGAGCGGGGAGAGTTCAGCCGGCGGTTTCTGCTCGATCCGTCGATAGGCGCGACCATCTACGGTACGGTCGAGCAGGCGACCGTCCACCATGGCGCGGCGGAGCAGCGCATGGTCGCCGAAGGTGTTCCAGCCCTTGAGCAGCGTACTGATTTCGAGCTCGCTGGACACTGTCCCGGCCGGCAGCCGGGACCAGAGGACCCAGAGGCAGAGTTCGGCATGGCTCGCTTTGGACGGCCATCGCAACATCCGCCCTTCGCTGTCGAAATGGCGGGCGACTTTCTCGATCTTGCCGAGGTCGGGTGCCGCCGCTTCCGGCAGATCACCGGGTGCTGCGCTGCTCCGAAAATGCTGGAAGTTGCGATAGCCCGCTGCCCGACAGCAGGCGTTGAGCATTTCGACGTGCCCCGGCGGGTGGTCAAGCGCAGCGAGCTGCGTGCGCAGTCCCTTGGCAAAGGCCGAGAGATCAGGGACGGCGAGGGAGAGGGCGGATCTGGACATGGCTTATCCTTTGTCGCGCCGAAGCCTCCCGAGGGGGAGTGTCGCGGTTGCCGGCTTCGACTCGGCACGAGGACAAGTACGTGTCGGTATCCTTCAAGCAGGTTTAGCTTCCCAAGTGGGACGGCAACGCCTCGGTGAACTGCAGACCGTGCCGAACGCTAAGCCGGCTCGGCACGGCCGTCAATCCGTTCACGCGCTGTAGGGAGTCTCGGCCAGTTGCGGCACCACCCGCTGCTTGCTCGCCTGTTCGAAGGCATAGGCGTAACCGAGCAGGTCGGCCTCGCTCCACATCCGGCCAACCAAAATCAGCGCGAAGGGCGAGCCATTGGCGAAAATGCCGGCCGGCACCGTGATGCCAGGCAGGCCCACGATGTTGATCTCAGAGACTGTCGTCGCCGGATGCTGCACGGTATCGAAGATGCCGGGGAGTTCCCCTTCCATCTGCGGGAAGACAAGTACGTCGAGCTGGTGCGCATCCATCACCGCGTTGAACACCTTGAGGTAGCCTTCGCGCGCTGCGAGGAACCCGCTGAGGTCAGGCGGCGTCGCCGGGTCGATGAGCGAGGCGCGCAGCACCGCCGATTGTGGCGGGTGAATGCCGAGCAGACCCTCGGGCGCAAACGGATCTTCGCTTAGCATACCCTTGAGCACGTTGTACGACGTTGCTGCCGCCGAGGGGCCAAGCCGGCGAAGGAAATTCTCGAGGTCATAGACAATCGACTC
>QLAH01000858.1_pt1 | contig 10848 bp, 9 predicted proteins | sample 4693081 | NCBI WGS metagenome assembly QLAH01 (sample SAMN09425401, study PRJNA476045) | Lake water metagenome, whole genome shotgun sequencing project.
CGTATTTCAGCACCTTAACCTGCACACCCTGCTGCAAAGTGCCCTACTGTGTGCTATAAACCTAGGTTCAGTCGGCATCATTGCGTTTGTGGTGCTCTATAATCTAGCGACAATTTTGTTTGTTCCAGGATCGCTGCTGACGTTGGGAGGCGGCGCACTTTATGGCTTGTTTTGGGGGTCAGTTTATGTCGTAGTTGCCGCAACTCTGGGCGCTGTGATCGCCTTTTTACTAGGCCGCTATTACGCTAGAAGCTGGGTGGTTCAACAACTGCAAGAACACCCAAAATTTCAGGCGATCGACCAGGCAGTTGCCAGAGAAGGAGTGAAAATCGTCTTTCTCACGCGACTCTCTCCAGTTTTTCCTTTTAATCTGCTGAACTATGCGTTTGGTGTCACCTGTGTTTCCTTAAAAGACTATGTTATTGGCTCAATGGGCATGATTCCTGGTAGCGTAATGTATGTTTATCTCGGTTCTTTAGTCGGCGATATTGCCCTGCTGGGAATGCCTCAAGAGTTGAGTTCTCAAGCTCAAATAGCGCAGTGGCTGATTAAAATTGTGGGCTGTTTCGCCACCATTGCCGTTACCTTTTACATCACCCGGATTGCCAAGAAAGCTTTAAATCAAACTGCTTTAAATCAAACTGTTGTATCTCAAGCAAGTCATGACTCCTTTGATTAGACAAGAACCTGCCCTCCAACCCCTGAATGAGTACAATCAATTGCTCATGTCCCATGTTCATCCGCAGGATTGGGTTAACCCTAAACCGGCAGCTTGTTATGATCTAGTCGTGATTGGGGCCGGTACGGCTGGACTGGTCGTGGCGGCTGGAGCAGCGGGATTAGGGCTGGGGCTGAAAGTCGCTTTGATTGAAAAAAGCCTGATGGGAGGTGATTGCCTCAATGTGGGATGTGTACCCTCCAAATGTGTGATTCGCTCCTCAAGGGTGGTTGCCGATATGCGAGAGGCAGACCAATTCGGTATTCATTCACCAGATCGAATTGATATCAATTTCGCGGCTGTGATGCAGCGGATGCGGCGGATTCGGGCGGGTATCAGTCATCATGATTCAGCTGAACGGTTTCGCCAGTTGGGCATTGATGTATTTTTAGGAAACGCTCAATTTATTGGTGAAGATTCTGTGACCGTTAACGACAACCAACTCCGCTTCAAGAAAGCCGTGATTGCCACAGGCGCCCGGGCGACTCGTCCCAAATTGCCTGGTTTAGCCGAAGCAGGCTATCTCACCAATGAAACCGTCTTTTCGCTTACTGAATGTCCGAGACGCCTCGCTGTAATTGGGGGTGGCCCGATCGGCTGTGAACTGGCGCAAGCCTTCCATCGGTTGGGTAGCGAAGTCACCCTACTGCATAAACATGGGCATTTGCTCGATCGCGAAGATGCAGATGCGGCAGAAATCGTGCAGCAGCAATTTTTGGAAGAAAATTTGCATCTGATTCTGGATTGCTCCCTCGAAAAAGTAGAAAAAATCAACCACGGAAAGGTCATTTACTATCGTCAAAATGGTGCAGTCAAAACCGTCATCGTAGATGAGATCTTGGTTGGAGCCGGACGTACACCCAACGTTGATGGACTAAATCTAGAAGTGGTTGGGGTGGAATATGATGCCCGTCGGGGGGTAGTCGTCAATGATTATCTCCAAACCACCAATCCCCGCATTTATGCAGCCGGAGACATCTGCATGAACTGGAAATTTACCCATGCTGCCGATGCTGCCGCCCGGATTGTGATTAAAAACACCCTATTTTCCCCCTTTGGGCTAGGTCGTAGTAAACTTAGCAGTCTGGTCATGCCCTGGGTCACCTATACTGATCCAGAGATTGCCCATGTGGGTTTGTATGAACAGGAGGCTCAGGCAAAAGGATTGGACACCAATACCATCAAAATTCCCTTTTCAAGCGTCGATCGCGCTCTGGCGGATGGAGAGCCCGAAGGGTTTCTCAAAATCCTGCATCAGCGGGGTTCAGACCAAATCTTAGGAGCAACGATTGTGGCACGCCATGCCGGGGAAATGATTAGCGAAATCACGGCTGCGATCGTCACCAAACAGGGCCTCAGCGCCCTTTCTAGCGTCATTCATCCCTATCCCACGCAGGCAGAAGCAATTAAAAAAGCAGCGGATACCTATCGCCGAACGCTGTTAACGCCACGCGCAAAATCTTTCTTGAAACTGTTAACCAAGCTTAGCTAGAGACTTTCATATCCTTGTGAATTCATCCCATCTGGACTCAATTCTCGTAATCATCCCAGTGCTGAATGAGGAAGCAACAATTGCTGGGGTAATTCAATCTCTGCAATCACTCGGGTTATATCAGATTCGAGTTGTCGATAATGGCAGCCGCGATCGCAGTGCAAAAATTGCATTTCAAGCGGGGGCAGAAGTTCTATATGAACCGATCCCTGGCTATGGACGTGCCTGTTGGTATGGGTTACAAGGGGTACCAGATTTCATCGAGTGGATTTTGTTTTGTGATGGCGATGGCAGTGACGATGTGAGTGCGCTCATTCACTTTTTGCCTTTCTGTAATTTATCGCTAGAGCAACAAAATCAAGGCTGTGATTTGATTCTTGGCAATCGCACCGCAACTGCCGCTGGGCGATCGGCAATGACTGCTGTGCAACGATTTGGCAATGCGTTGGCAACGACTTTGATTTGGATGGGCTGGGGCTATCGCTATCGAGATTTGGGACCCCTGCGGTTGATTCGTCGATCTGCCTTAGACCAAATTCAGATGCAGGATCGGGGCTTTGGCTGGACGGTAGAAATGCAGGTCCGGGCAATCGAATGTGGATTACGCATTTATGAGCTACCCGTTGATTACCACTGTAGACAAGGAGGGCAATCGAAAATCTCTGGTACTATTCGCGGCAGTATTAGAGCAGGGATAGTCATTCTTGCCACTCTCGGTTGGTTATATCAGCGACGCTGGCTCAAGGGAATCAAGAGAGGTAGCGTCATCAGATGTTGAATGCAAAACTGTTTGGCTTACTCTTGTTCTTCAGTTCAGGTTTACTGATTTTAGGGGCAGTGCTGCTCGCTCCCAATGGCAATGTTGCAGATGTGCCAACGCTGCATAAATTCTGGCTTGCTACCGGCGTAATGGGAACAGGATTTGACCTTTCGTGGCGGTTACAAGCTATTTCAGGCATCTGGTTTTGGGGTGTGGCGATTGCTACACGTCTACTTCTATTACCAATGGAACCCGGCGATGATATCTGGCGTTACCTTTGGGAAGGGCACATTCAGACATTTGGGTTTAGCCCCTATCAGTTTGCTCCTAGCGCCCCTGAACTAGAATCTTACCGTACAGAATGGTGGTCGCAGATTAATCATGCTGATGTCACTGCCATTTACCCACCGATGGCTCAACTCGGATTTCAAATGCTGGCGGCGATTGACCCGAATCCATACCTTTTCAAAATTGCTTTTATTCTGCCAGACTTGTTGATTTGTGGATTGCTGAGCCGCCGCTTTGGTAATGCACAATCGGCCCTATATGCTTGGAATCCAATGATCATCTACTCGTTTGCCGGAGGCGCACATTACGACAGTTGGTTTATCTTGCCGTTGGTTGCTGCCTGGTTGATTTTTGATCAGAACTCTTCTGCCAAGCGTCGATTCGATTGGGTTTGGAGTGCATTATGGGTTGGTGTGAGCGTGGCGGTGAAATGGATATCGCTACCCATATTGGGGTTTTTAGTATGGCGTTCGCAAAATGGCTCTGAAGGAGAATCGCTCCGTCAACTCAAGTTTTGGCAAGCTGTTTGTATTATGAGCATCGGTGCCTTCCCAATGGTTCTGGCAGCTCTACCGTTTTGCCAATCCAGGGTTTGCCCATTAATTCCCACAAGTTCTGTATTCGTGGCTTATGGGCGCAGCGCCGAGTTTATTCCTCACTTCGTTGCAAAACTGTGGCAACCTTCTCTACAAACCAATTCAATTTATTTGTTGCCCCTGGCCCTATATGTCCTCTGGCTGACGTTACGCACAACCCGCTTTCAACAATTCGCTGAATGGTATTGGTTTGGATTGCTGACCCTAACTCCTATTGTTCATTTCTGGTACTTCACCTGGATCGTACCTTTTGCCGTTGTGAGCCAGAATTGGGGGGTACGACTGGTCAGTCTCTCTGCCTTCATCTACTTTGTGTTGCCCTCCCGCGTCCCTGATTGGCGATTGACAGAATCAGAGCGCCTTTTTTTGTGGCTCCCCTTTGTTCTGGGCTGGCTTTGGTCAGTATGGCAAAACTCCCAAAATAGTCAAGCCCTATCTCGTAAGAGTAAGCAGCCAGGATAGCACTACCTCATCTTGCTGTGTCCGTTTGCATTGAGATGATGGGCTTTTTCCACCTCAACCGCTCGACAGCTTTATCCAATGGAGTACCTGCGAAAGACAAAGTTATCCAGAAATTCCGCCTCGTGTTGAGTATCGCTTAACTCCATTTGGACAAGAGTTTACTGCGATCCTTGATCAGATTGAAGCTTTACAGCACAAGTTCAGAATGGACAGGGATTGTTCTAAGTAGGTCGTTGTAATGAATTGTGAGATCAAGGGGTTTGGAAACCCGATCAGTGAAACCCAGCAGATCTCTTGCTAACAAATCTTGCTAACAAATGTAAAATTAGATGACCAAGCCTTTACTCATCCAATTCTCAGCAAAAATTTAGTTAGAAGTCATGTTTCTGATCGTGAAATGCACCATAACTGAATGTATTGTCTATTCTGCAAGCGGTTTGTCATGCTGAGACCCAGACTATTTCTTCTCATTGGTGCGATCGCTCTGCTTGCTAGTTGTGCCAGCGCTCCTCCTCTAGCTCAGAATGAGGGCCAAACAACCCAGGCATCGATAGCGGCATCGGTTCCCCTGTCCTATGAGGATTACGAAACCGTTCTACGCACCTACGTCAATGCAGATGGGCTAGTAGATTATTCAGCCTTACAAGCGAATCCACAGGTATTAGAAAACTTCATCACGCAGCTCGGATCAGTCCCATCGGGTACCTATGCGGCCTGGAGTCAGAATGAGAAAATCGCGTTTTTAATCAATGCTTATAATGCCATCACATTGAAATCCATCATTGATCAGAATCCTTTGAAAGGAAGCATCAAAGATATTTTTGGGGTGTGGAACTTCAAGAAGCACACCGTGATGGAACGATCGCTCACATTAGACAATATCGAACATGCTATCCTGCGGAAAGACTTTCAAGAACCCCGCATTCACGCTGCCCTAGTATGTGCCGCCATCAGTTGCCCACCCCTACGGCAGGAGCCCTATACAGGTGAGAATCTAGATGCACAGCTAGAGGATCAGACTCGCAAATGGCTAGCTAGTTCAGTAGGTTTACAGATCGATCGAACTCAAAACCGCGTTGCTATCTCCTCAATTTTTAATTGGTTTGGTGAAGACTGGCAGGTACAGTATGCCGCCGAGGGAAAATTTACAGGTAGTGCGAAAGAGCGCTCGGTTCTAAACTTCATCAGCAACTACGTTGATCCTGAAGACAAAGAATACTTGGAACAAGGAAATTACAAGCTGGATTACCTGAATTACGATTGGTCACTCAATCGTCAGTAACCCTGATTTTAACGTTGACATTTTTTGATCCCAAATTCCTCTCAAAACTTGCACCCATGACTTATCTAGAAACCACTGCCCAATTCTATGCTGAAGCGGCTGAAACCCCTCAAGTGGGCTTGTGCTGTGTCAGTAGTCCGCCCCTTCAGCTACCAGGACTGAACATTCCAGAGATCATGCAGCAGATGAACTATGGCTGTGGATCAACGGTGCATCCAACAGAATTATTTGGCAAACCCTCTGTTCTGTATATCGGAGTTGGAGGTGGAATGGAGGCGCTGCAATTTGCTTATTTCAGTCGCCACTCAGGGGGAGTGATTGCCGTAGACCCCGTGCCTGAAATGCGAAAAGCGGCTGCCCATAACCTACAGCTTGCTGCCCAAACGAACGATTGGTTTGATGCCGGTTTTGTTAATATTTTGGCAGGAGATGCCTTTGCGCTCCCCGTACCCGATGAATCGGTGGATATCGTCGCCCAAAACTGTCTGTTCAACATCTTTGAGCCAGATGATCTACAGCGGGCATTATCTGAAGCCTATCGGGTATTGAAACCGGGTGGGCGACTGATCATGAGCGACCCGATCGCCACCCGTCCAATCCCAGTCCATTTGCAGCAAGATGAACGGTTGCGCGCCCTCTGCCTATCAGGAGCGCTCACTTATGAGCAGTATATCCAGCATCTGGTGGCGATTGGCTTTGGACAAATCGAGATTCGTGCCCGTCGTCCCTATCGCCTGCTAGATTCACAAACTTATGACCTCGATACCCCTCTATTGCTAGAAAGCCTAGATTCTGTTTCGTTCAAAGTCTCCATTCCTGAAGATGGTGCTTGTGTGTTTACCGGAAGAACTGCAATCTACGCTGGTTCGGAATCACTTCTAGATGATCAAGCTGGACATCTTCTGCAACGTGGAATTCCCCTAGCGGTCTGCGATAAGACGGCTGCTAAGTTGGCCTTGAAATTTCCCCAGGATGTAATCATCACCGATTCTACCTGGCACTACAACGGTGGCGGATGCTGCTAAAGAAACTCATGGTGTATGCAAATCTAATCCTCCGAAATCGGCAGTTAAAAGCGATGTCTGGCCCAGTCATGGGGGTCATCGCGTTTCTCCTAGCCGCCTCCCCTGCTCTCGCTCAAAGTGTTGGAAGTTCGAGCGGATTCAATCCACAAGACCTGCTGCGCAACGCCCTAGAATGGATTGAAAGCTTAGGCATCATTGGCGGCATTGCCCTGATCGTTATTTACATTCTTGCAACAGTTGCCTTTTTACCAGGGTCAATCTTGACTTTAGGCGCAGGCGTGGTCTTCGGGGTGTCATTGGGCGCTGTCTATGTCTTTATTGGAGCCACGCTGGGTGCAATTGCGGCCTTTCTGGTCGGGCGCTACTTGGCACGAGGATGGATCAGTAAAAAAATCGAGGGAAATCAAAAATTTGCGGCGATTGACAGAGCGGTTGCTAAAGAAGGATTCAAGATCGTTCTATTGACTCGTCTTTCGCCTGCTTTTCCGTTCAATCTTCTCAACTATGCCTTTGGCATTACAGGAGTTTCCCTAAAAGATTATGCGCTGGGATCGATTGGTATGATCCCCGGTACGGTAATGTATGTGTACATTGGCTCGCTGGCAGGCGATCTCGCCCGAATTGGTACTGAAAGCCAGCCTACAGATCCTGCTATTCAGTGGGCAATTCGCATTATTGGCTTTATTGCAACGGTTGCAGTCACGATTTATGTAACCCGCATTGCGCGTCGAGCACTGGCAGAAAAGGTCAGTGAATAGTTATCCTGGTTTAGTTCATTTTATTAACACAGGTGTTTTCCATGTCTAGTCCGACCGCAACACTATCGCTGAAACAACGCCTTGCTGAGTTATCCAGTCCGCAACAGCAACAAAAACTCTTGCAGGCTGTTGAACTCACTCATACGCCATTCAACGGAGATTTTGATGCTACGCTTGCATCGCATGATTGGAAAACGCTGACACCGGCCCAACTCGAAATTTTTCAAATCAATGTTGGTAAGCTTTGTAATATGACTTGCCGCCACTGCCATGTGGATGCTGGCCCTGATCGCAAAGAAATCATGAGTCGAGAGACGATGGATGCCTGCCTCCGTGCGCTCGATCGAACTGAGGCCCATACCGTTGATTTGACAGGAGGTGCGCCCGAACTGAATCCGCATTTCCGCTACTTGGTAGAACAATGTGTTATGCGGGGTAAGCATGTCATCGATCGTTGTAACCTCACAGTCCTCCTTTTACCAGCCATGGAAGATCTAGCGGCTTGGTTAGCGGAGCGAGGAGTAGAGGTAGTCTGCTCTCTGCCGCACTACCAGCAACCTAATACAGATGCCCAACGGGGCAGCGGTGCGTTTGAACAGTCTATCACTGCACTCAAACGGCTCAATGCAGTGGGATACGGTAAAGGTGATCCAAATCGCCAGCTTACGCTAGTCAGTAATCCCGTTGGGGCTTTCCTGTCTGCTCAACAGTGCAAACTTGAACAAGAATGGAAAGCTGGTTTGCAAAAGCATCATGGGATTAGCTTTGATCGTCTGATCACCATCAACAATATGCCCATTTCCCGGCATCTGGAATGGCTGGAACAGTCCGGTAATTTACAGGCATACATGGAGTTGCTCGTGAATGCGTTTAATCCAGGTACTATCGCTGGATTGATGTGTCGCAACATACTATCCATCTCCTGGGATGGTCGTCTGTTTGATTGCGACTTTAACCAAATGCTGGAGCTAGAACTTCAGCAGTCGGGCAATTCGCCTTCTCACATTCGTGATTTTGACCTCGAACAATTGACAAAACGTCATATCGTCACAGGACGTCACTGCTTTGGTTGTACCGCAGGAACTGGGAGTTCTTGTGGTGGAGCGATTGCCTGATCTCAAATCCCCTTTTTCCGACCTCAAGCAGATGAGCGAGGCCGATAAAGATGCCTGGATTGTCCTGTTGTAGGAGACGTTGCACAAGAGCCGCACTAAACCTTCTAGGAAGACCCCAAGGAACTCCAGCTTGCGGTCTGTACAAGGGTTCAAAGCAGCAACCACAAATAACGAAAGCAAAGGAGGTGCCATTTCTCCCCCGCGATGAAGCAGATTGTGCTGCGGGTCTGTGCGCTGCACCAACGCTGGGAGAAGTTGGCTGCATCAACGCAGTATCAGTACCGGTGCGAGTTGTATCGCCCCTTGGAGGTAGCCTTAAAGCCGGCTTAAGCCGATGGAGTACGTTCAGCAGGGTTTTCTAGCTCTTAGTGCTGACTATCTTGCGGCCCATGAACTGTGGATAAAATTGCTAAAATCAGGCTACCTATCACTAAATCGGAAGTTGATTGATATTCTGATTATTTCCCAGGACAACCATTATCGAATTTTTGTCCAAGCGGGTAACAGGATTGGGATTGATGTCAAAGCGGCTGCAACGACAGATTGCAAGCAGGTTCAAGCTATAATGTCCCCACAAATCAATATCGGAGATTGTTTTACCAGTAAACTCTGCTGGAACCGCTAGCTCTACAATGCTATGATCCGGATCTAGCTCAAATCGCTCCAAAATTCCGGTATGAGTGAGCGCTCGCGCCAGGACACAACCCGCCTCATGTTCTGGGAAGACAACGTGGTCGGCTCCAACGCACTTCAGCAATTTACGGTGAATTTCTGAGGAGGCTTTTGCGACCACATAGGGAACTTTGCCCTCCTTCAAATTCAGAGTAGTAATAATACTTTCCTGAATACAGCTTCCGATTGCAACAATGACTGTATCAAACTCAAGCAATCCTGCTTCTTGAAGTGCCGCAGGTTCTGTTGAATCAATTCGCACTGCATGGGCAGCAATTCGGTCAGATAACAGATGAGCTACGCGCTGCTCGTCCGAATCCACACCTAGCACTTCGTATCCTAACTGATGCAGTGTCATACAGACTGCTCGCCCAAATCGTCCCAGCCCAATTACAGCAAACTGGCGATTATTGGATCGGGAACCTCTAAAGAAGCTAAGAAAAGAAAGGAAAGATAAGCTCATAGAGATAAGCAGCGCTATCGTAGTTCTCCCATCTATCCTTCTACCCTGAATTTGGCAGATGGCCAGGATGATCCGTTGTTTGAACTGCCGTCTTGGGTAACCCCAATGCTTTTTCCTGTGACAAGGCAGGGATTTAAGCTGGATCGGAAGGACGATGCAGCCAGTTAAAGACAACCAGTGCAGCCAAAGCTGCAAAGAAGTGAGCGGTGATGCCAGTGGTATTTGCAGCAGCCACAAACACATCTAGCGAACGAATGATCCGATTGGGGTCATAGATTGCCACACCCTGTGGTTGAGCAACCGATTTGGCAAGCAGAACACCGATGGTAGCTCCAGCCCCCAGAATCATCAAAAACATGCCTACAAAGCCCACAATCACCGCCAACCTCAAGACCTGCATGACTTTGGCTCTAGCCGGATGAATGGTCGGGTCAGAATGGCGCAACCGCTTGGCGAACCGAATCAGCCGAAAGGCCAAATAAATGCCAAACAGCAGAACAGACGTGCCGCACAAGGCCCAGAAGATGCCAATTCCTAAGCCAGGAGTGCTTGCCCGGATTGGCGTGACAGCAGTTCCGGGCAGTCCCGGAGTCGTGACAGCAGCGCGATTAAACGTGCGTCCAGAGATCGCTAACAGCAATAGCACCCCGGATGCCGCCGCCAGCCCGGCCTGAATGATCAGGCTAGACCATCCAGCGAATCGTAAAATAGCGGCGACGCGCTCAAGATGAGTGCCGGGCATCTTTGGAACATCGATTTGCATGGTCTGCATCAACTGAGGTGAAACATATCAGACTAGCGACCAACAATGTAGTTGGCAACGGCTTCATCTTCAGGCAAAGGTTCAATTTTACCCTGATGCACTAACGCCTGATGAACAAAAGCGGCGACTTCTCCACGGGTTGCAGCTTGATTCGGATTCAGCAGTCGGGGAGTTGGATAGTTGACCACAATGCCAGCCTCTGTAGTTCTAGCAACACTATCCAAGGCAGCTTGAGGAATTTGAGCTGCGTCATCGTAGTATGCGCTGACGACTTCAGCAGCCGGTTGTTCAACCATTGTGCTGCCCGTTGTGCTGCCCGTTGCGCTGCCCGTTGCGCTGCCCGTTGTGCTATTAGCTGATTGCTGCGGTTCACCGGCAGCCGGGGGTTGGGCCGCTGGGGCTTGACCTGAAGTCGAAGTATTAGCGGCGGGCCGGTTAACAGCCGTCAGGGGCT
>QLAH01000859.1_pt1 | contig 10845 bp, 12 predicted proteins | sample 4693081 | NCBI WGS metagenome assembly QLAH01 (sample SAMN09425401, study PRJNA476045) | Lake water metagenome, whole genome shotgun sequencing project.
GCGGCGGACAGCGGCGCTGATCGCGTCAGCCAGCTAGAGGCCGAGCTGGCGTCGGTGCGCAGCGAGAACGAGTCGCTAAAGGGCCAGTACATGCGCATCGCCGCCGATTTCGACAACTTCCGCAAGCGCCAGTCCCGCGACAAGGAGGACCAGCGCCTGCACATCACCTGCACGACCCTCACCGAGATCCTGCCGGTGGTCGACAACTTCGACCGGGCCCGCCAGCAGCTCAATCCCCAGAGCGAAGAGGCCCAGACCCTGCATCGCAGCTACCAGAACCTCTATAAACAGCTGGTTGATGTGTTCAAGCAGCTGGGGGTTTCGCCGATGCGGGTGGAAGGGGAACCCTTCGATCCCAGCCTCCATGAAGCCGTGCTGCGCGAGCCCAGTCAGGAACACCCGGAGGATGTGGTGATCGAAGAGCTGCAACGGGGCTACCACCTCGATGGCCGCGTGCTCCGGCACGCCCTGGTCAAGGTCTCCATGGGCCCCGGTCCGGCCGGCGGGGCCAGCCCCGCTGACGCCGCGTCCCCCCCCAGCGAGGGGCAATCCGACTGATGGCCGATTTCTACGAGCTGCTCGGTGTCGGCCGGGATGTGGATGCCGACAGCCTCAAGAAGGCCTACCGGCGTCTGGCCCGCCAGTACCACCCTGACGTCAACAAGGATCCGGCGGCGGAGGATCGGTTCAAGGAGATCGGCCGGGCCTACGAAGTGCTCAGTGATCCCCAGGCCCGGGCCCGTTACGACCAGTTCGGTGAGGCCGGCCTGGGCGGTGGTGGCGGCATGCCCGACATGGGCGACATGGGTGGCTTCGCCGACCTGTTCGAGACCTTCTTCAGCGGTTTCGGTGGGGCCGGCGGCCCCGCCGCCGGAGGCGCACGCCGCCGGGGACCGCGCCAGGGCGACGATCTGCGCCTCGATCTCACGATCAGCTTCAGCGAGGCGGTGTTCGGCACCGAGAAGGATGTGCAGATCCGCCACCTCGAAACCTGCACCACCTGCAACGGCTCGGGGGCCAAGGCGGGCAGCGGCCCCACCACCTGCGGCACCTGCGGCGGCGCCGGCCAGGTGCGCCGGGCCACCCGCACCCCCTTCGGCAACTTCACCCAGGTGGCGCCCTGCCCCACCTGCGACGGCACCGGCCAGGTGATCGCCGATCCCTGCTCCGCCTGCGGCGGCCAGGGCCTGCAGCAGGTGCGCAAGAAGCTGCGGATCAACATTCCCGCCGGTGTCGACTCGGGCACCCGCCTGCGGGTCGGCCAGGAGGGAAACGCCGGCCAGCGGGGCGGGCCGGCGGGCGATCTGTACGTGTTCCTCACGGTCCAGCCCCACCCCCACCTGCGTCGGGACGGGGTCACGATCCACTCCGAGGTGTCGCTCAACTACCTCCAGGCGATCCTGGGCGACACGATCGAGGTGGAGACGGTCGACGGCCAGGAGCCCCTGGAGATCCCCCCCGGCACCCAGCCCGGGGCCGTGATCACCCTGCAGGGCAAGGGGATTCCGCGCCTGGGCAATCCGGTGGCCCGGGGCAACCACCAGTTCACCATCAAGGTGCAGCTGCCCACCAAGCTGAACGGGGAGGAGCGGCAGCTGCTTGAGCAGCTGGCCGGCCACCACACCAGCAAGGGCCAGCGCCACCACCACAAGAGCGGCCTGTTCGGCGGCCTGTTCGGTTGAACGATCCGGTGGCCCTCGATCTGCGGGGCACCGCCTGCCCGGTGAACTTCATCCGGGCTCGCCTGGCCCTGGAAACGCTGCCATCGGGGGGCTGGCTCCGGATCGACCTGGACGGGGGCGAGCCGGAGCTGATGGTGGCCGAGGGCCTGCGCTCCGAGGGCCACCTGGTGCAGCGGGTCGATCCCCCACCGTTCCCGGACGGCGAGGGGGTGCGGCTGCTGGTGCGACGGGATGGGGGCTGAGCCGCTGCCGGGCCGGGTGGTGGCCCTGCAGGCCAACTTCTGCCTGGTGGAGCTCGATGCACCCTGGGATCACGGCCTGGACGGCCGCCTGCTCTGCACCCGTCGCAGCCGGCTCGACAAGAGCGGCCTGCAGGTGTGTGTCGGTGACCGGGTGACGGTGGCGTCCGTCGACTGGCGGGCCCGGCGGGGGTCGGTGGTGGGCCTCGAACCCCGCCACAACCTGCTGCAGCGGCCGGCGGTCGCCAACGTGAGCCGGGTGGTGGTGGTGGTGGCCCTGGCCGAACCCGGCCTCGATCCCCTGCAGCTCACCCGGTTCCTGATCACCGCGGAGGCCACCGGCCAGCCGGTGCAGGTGGTGCTGAGCAAGGCCGACCTGCTGCCGGCGGCCGAGGTGGAGGCCTGGTGCCGGCGGCTGCAGGGCTGGGGCTACGGCGCGGTGGCGGTCTCCACCCGCACCGGGGCGGGCCTGGCGGCCCTGCGGAGCCACCTGGAGCAGCCGGGCATCGCCGTGCTCTGCGGCCCCTCCGGGGTGGGCAAGAGCAGCCTGCTCAATGCCCTGGCCCCGGCCCTGGAGCTCCGCGTCGCCGCCGTCTCCGGACGGTTGCGCCGGGGACGCCACACGACCCGGCACGTGGAACTGTTCCCGCTGGCTCCGGGGGCCCTGGTGGCCGATTCACCGGGCTTCAACACCCCCGCCCTGCCAGGCGATCCCCAGGCCCTCGCCGCCGCCTTCCCGGAGCTCCTGGCCCGGCTCAGGGCCTCCCCCTGCCGGTTCGCCAACTGCCGGCACCAGGGGGATCCGGGCTGTGCCATGGGGGACAGCTGGGACCGCCATGGCCTGTACGGACGCTGTCTGGAGGAGGTGGAGGCCCTGGCGGCGGGACGGTCCCGCGGGGGTCAGGGCCGCCAGGGCCAGGGGGGAGTGCGTCAGCGGGGCGACCGCCTCGAGCCCCTGCTCGACCCCCAGCTGCGCCGCTCCTCCCGCAGCACCCGGCGTCAGGTCCTGGACGGGGAGCTCAGTTCCCCAGACCCGGAAGATTCAGATCCAGACCACCGGTGAGGGTTTCCATCCGCTCGCGCATGGTGGTGGTGGAGACCTCGTAGGCCTTGCAGAGGGCCGCCAGCACGGCCGCCTCCACGGTTTCGGCCGGCTCGCTCAGCAGTTCGGGGCTGAGCTCGACCCGCAGGGGCTGCTGGTTGCCGGTGAGCCAGACGCTGGCACGGCCCTCCGGATCGCTGCCCTGCAGCTCCATCGAATCGAGCTCCTCCTGGAGCTTCTGGGCGTCCTGCTGAATCTGCTGGGCCTTGCGGAAGGCCTCGGTCAGCTGTCCGAAATTGGGAAGTCCGAAGCCGGCCATGCCAGGGAGTCGACGTAGGCCATCAGGCTAGAACCCCAACCGTTTGACCTCCGGGTGCAGCCGCACGCCGCGGCCCTCCAGCACCCGTTGCTGCACCAGCCGGATCAGGGCGTCGATGTCGGAGGCGGTGGCGGAGCCGGTGTTGACGATGAAGTTGGCGTGGATCGGCGACACCTGGGCATCGCCGATGCTCAGCCCCTTGAGGCCGAGGGATTCGATCAGCTGGCCCGCCTTGAGCGGCTCGGGGTTTCGGAACACGCTGCCACAGCTGGGTTGCTGGTAGGGCTGGGTGCTGGTGCGGCTGTGCAGGTTGGCGCTGGTGCGGGCCGTCAGGGTGGCCGGGTCGTGGCCGGGCTCCAGCCGGAACCGGGCCGAGAGCACCAGCAGCGGCTCGTCCTGCAGGCGGCTGTGGCGGTAGGCGAAGGCCAGGTCGCTGGCCGCCAGTTCGAAGGGGGCGTCGGGCCGGCGGGGATCCAGCACCCGCACCGACACGAGCCACTCGGCGGTGCAGCCCCCCTGGGCGCCGGCGTTCATCACCACCGCGCCGCCGACCGTGCCGGGGATGCCCACGGCCCACTCCAGCCCCCGCAGGCCGCTGCGGGCGGCCTTGCGGGCCAGGGTGGGGATCGGTTCACCCGCCTGGGCCTCCACCCAGCCCTCGCCCAGGTCCAGGCGGCTGCCCTGCAGGCGGCGGTTGCAGAGGGTGAGCCCCTCGAGGCCGCCGTCGGCGATCAGCAGGTTGGAGCCGGCGCCGATGCAGCGGAAGGGCAGGCCCGCGGCCGCCGCCCAGGCGGCGTGGGCGATCAGGGCTTCCTGGTCGGCGGGTTCGGCGAACCAGGCGGCGGGTCCGCCCACCTTCCAGGTGGTGAACTCCCGCAGGCAGACCGACGGGCGGCGTTGGCTGGAGGGGGCCGCGACCATTCCCTCAGGCCACCAGTGCCGAGGGGCGCTCGTGTCCGTCGAGGGCCCCCAGGCGGTCCCAGAGGCTGTTGACGTCGCCGGCCCCCATGGCCAGCACCAGGTCGCCGTGGCCGGTGCCGGCGGCCACCAGCTCCGCCAGGGCCTCCATGCTGGCCGCCACCGCCACCGGCAGGTCGGGGGCAAGGGCCCGCACCGCCTCGGCCAGGGCCTGGCTGGAGATCCCCGCCATCGGGGCCTCGCCGGCGGCGTAGAGCGGCGCCAGCAGCACCGCATCGGCGTGGGTGAGGGCCGCGGCGAAGTCGTCCAGGAACTGGGCGGTCCGGGTGTAGCGATGGGGCTGGAACACCGCCACCAGCCGGCGGGGCACCAGCGGCAGCGGGCTGCGGCCGCTCTCCACCATCAGCCGGGCCATGGCCAGGGTGGCCGCCACCTCGCTGGGGTGATGGGCGTAGTCATCGACGATGGCCCGGTCCTGCCAGAGGCCGCGGCAGTCGAAGCGACGCCCGGGGGGGCGCAGGCCCGCCACCGCCCGGCGCAGGTCCTCGAAGGGCACGCCCTCCAGCCGGCAGGCGGCCATCGCCGCCACGGTGTTGCTCAGGTTGTGGCGGCCGGGCAGGGGCACCTCCAGGGTGCCCAGCGCCACCCCCTGCTCGTACCAGGTGGCCAGGGTGCCGTCACCCCGCTCCTCCAGGGGGATGGCGGCGAAGTCCGCCGCCTCGCTGCTCTGGGTCGACCACCAGCTCGCAGCCTGGAAGTGCTCCCGCAGCACCGGGCAGTCCCGGTTGGCCAGCAGGGTCGTGCAGCCGGTCGCGAAGCGCTGCAGGGTGGCCACCAGGGAGGCCAGGTCCGGGTAGTGGTCGGTGTGGTCGAGTTCGACGTTGGTGAGCACCCCGAGGTGGGCCCGGAACTTCACCAGGGAGCCGTCCGATTCGTCGGCTTCCGCCACCAGCAACCGCCCCTGGCCATGGCGGCCGTTGCTGCCGAAGGCCGGCACGATGCCGCCGATCACGGCGGTGGGATCTTCACCGACGGCCTCCAGCAGGGTGGCGATCAGGGTGCTGGTGGTGGTTTTGCCGTGGCTGCCGGCCACGGCGATCGAGGGCTGGTCATTGATCAGGGCCGCCAGCACGTCGGAGCGGTGCACCACCTCCAGGCCGCACCGCCTGGCCTCGGCCAGCTCCGCGTTGGCGGCGGGCACCGCCGAGCTGATGACCACCATGGGGGCGCCGTCGGACGCCATCACCGCGGTGATGGTGGCGGCGGTCTGCTCCTGGAAGACCCGCACCCCGGCGGTGCGCAGCCGCTCCAGCACCGGGCTGGGACGGGGATCGGAGCCGCTCACCAGGAAGCCCCGTTCCGCCAGGATCCCCGCCAGGGCGGACATGCCGATCCCACCGGCCCCGATGAAATGGAGCGGCTGTCGGCGGTCAAGCTTCGGGATCAAGGGGGACTCCAGGCCTTGCCGAAAATAACGGCAGGTCCCCCCTCCCCCCTTTGCGGGATACTGCGCTTTGCCGACCGTCCGATCCGGGGCCTGTGGCTGCGGGAAAGAGCAGGACCCCATTTCTGTATGATCGGCAGCCAAAATCCCCCCTTGCTAGCGGGTTCCACCGCTTTCTGCCATGACCTTGCGCGTTGCGATCAATGGATTTGGCCGAATCGGTCGGAATTTCATGCGCTGCTGGCTCAGCCGCGGTGAGAACACCGGCATCGAAGTGGTCGGTCTGAACGACACGTCCGATCCGAAGACCAACGCGCACCTGCTCCAGTACGACACCATGCTCGGCCACATCCGCAATGCGGAAGTGAGCCACACCGACGACACCATCGTCGTCAACGGCAAGCACATCAAATGCTTCTCCGACCGCAACCCCCTCAACCTCCCCTGGAAGGAGTGGGGGGTGGATCTGGTGATCGAAGCCACCGGCGTTTTCATTGACCAGAAGGGGGCCGGCAAGCACCTGGAGGCCGGAGCCAGCAAGGTGCTGATCACGGCGCCGGGCAAGGGCGAAGGGGTGGGCACCTTCGTGGTGGGCGTGAACGCCGACCAGTACCGCCACGAGGACTACGACATCATCAGCAACGCCAGCTGCACCACCAACTGCATGGCGCCGATCGTCAAGGTGCTCGACCAGAGCTTCGGGATCGTCAAGGGCATGATGACCACCACCCACAGCTACACGGGTGACCAGCGCATCCTCGATGCCAGCCACCGTGATCTGCGCCGTGCCCGGGCCGCTGCGGTCAACATCGTTCCCACCTCCACCGGTGCCGCCACGGCCGTGGCGCTCGTCTACCCGCCGATGAAGGGCAAGCTCAACGGCATCGCTCTTCGGGTTCCCACGCCGAACGTTTCCGTGGTCGACCTCGTGCTCGAAGTCAGCCGGGGCACCACCAAGGAGGAGGTCAATTCCGTTCTGCAGGAAGCTTCCAAGAATGGGATGAAGGGGATCATCAAGTACTGCGATCTGCCCCTGGTCTCCACCGACCATGCCGGCACCGATGAATCGACGATCGTCGATGCCGACCTCACCCTGGTGATGGGCGAGAACATGGTCAAGGTGATTGCCTGGTACGACAACGAGTGGGGCTACAGCCAGCGCGTCGTCGACCTGGCCGAAGTGGTGGCCCGCAACTGGAAGTGAACCACCTGCCGGCCTCAGCCGAAATGCTGGAAGCCGGCTGAACCGGGGGCGATCCGTTCGCCCCCGTCCGACCAGACCAGGGGACCCTCCGCGTGGGGGGCCTCGACATGGCCGATGCAGCGGCTGCCCGGCAGCTGCTCGATCAGGGCTGCCGCCCAGGTGGCCTCCAGGGCCAGCACCAGCTCGAAATCCTCCCCTCCCCAGAGGCACCACTCCTCGGCGAGGGACAGTCCCTGCAGTTCCGGGGCCAGGGGCAGGGCCTGGCGCTCGATCAGGGCCGTGCAGTCGCTGGCCAGCGCCAGGCAGGTGGCCGCCGCCGCCAGACCGTCGCTGCTGTCGCAGCCGGCCACGCGCCAGGGCACGACCCCAGGCCGGCTGGCCTCCAGGGCGGCCACGGCATCGAAGCGGGGCACGGGGCGCCGGTGGGCGCTGATCGCCCGTTGCTGCACGGCCGGCGCCAGGTCCGGGAGCGGCTCACCCCGCAGCAGCGCCAGGCCCAGGCGGCTCAGGCCATGGGGGCCGGTGCACACCAGCCGGTCGCCCGGCCGGGCGTCCCCGCGGCGGATCGGCCCGCCATGGCCGCCCCGGAGCCTGCCGATCGCGGTGATGGCCAGCAGCCGCTGGCGGCCGCCGCTGCAGTCCCCGCCCAGCAGCACGCCCCCATGGGCGCCCAGCAACGCCGTCAGACCGGTGTAGGCCCCCTCCACCCATGCCCAGGGGGTGTCCCCCGGGGCCACCAGGCCCACGGTGAGCCCCACGGCGTCGCGGCAGCCCATGGCCGCCAGGTCGGAGAGGTTGGCGGCGGCGGCCCGCCAGCCCACGTCCCCGGCGCCCATCGTGGCGGCGCTGAAATGGACGTCCTCCACCAGCACGTCGGTGTTGACCACCAGCTGGTGATCGCCCCCGCCGGTCGGGCCGAGCAGGGCCGGACCCAGCAGGGCGGCGTCATCGTCGAACTGGCCCCGGGGGGCGAAGGCACCAAGGCGCCGGATCAGCTCCGTTTCCCCCAGCTCCGCCAGGGTGGGGCCCTCAGGCATGGGGGCGGAGGTTGTCGGCCCCTTCGATCACCGTCGCCTTGACGATGCCGTCATCGGCGGTGAGCTCCTCGAGCACGTCGAAGCCGTCCACCACATAACCGAAGGCGGCATAGCGCCCATCGATCAGGTTCAGGCCGGCGGGGGTGAGTTCCGGCTCGAACAGGAACAGGAAGAACTGGGAGGAGCCGTCGCCCAGGGCCTCGTCAGAGTGGGCCCAGCCAAGGGTGCCCTTGCTGGCGAAGGGCAGCACCGGTTCGGCCTTGAACATGCCCAGATCCTCGAAGGTCTGGTTGTAGAAGGGGGCCTCCTGGCCGGGCACCATGATTTCCAGGGGCACCTGGCGCTCCTGCTTGGTGGCCGGATCCACATAGCCCGTCAGCGGGCCGGCGGGATCACCGGTCTGCAGCACGTAGAAGTCCTCGGCGCGGTTGAAGGGCAGGCCGTCGTAGAAGCCACGCTGGGTGAGATCCACGAAGGCGCCGGCGGTGAGGGGCGCGTTGTAGCCGTCCACGACCGTGATCAGGTCGCCTTTGGTGGTGGTCAGCCGCACGGTGGCCCGGCCGAGCAGCCGCGGCAGCGCGTCGAACTCCGCCGGGATCGCGAAGGGGAAGGGTCCCACCAGCAGCCCTTCGGCCTGGCCGATGTCGGCGAGGGCCTCCCGACGGGCCGCCAGGAAGCGGTCGCGGTCCTGGGCCTCGCCAGCCGCCGCCAGCTCCTGCAGATGCACGTCCGTGTCGGCCAGCAGGGCCTCGGCGGTGGCCCTGTCGGCGGGTTCGAAGCTGGCCAGGATCCGCTCCCGGCTGCTGCCCAGCTGGGACTCGGCCCGGCGGACGGAGCCGGTCAGGCTGGTCCAGCGCTTGGCCCGCAGGTCGTCACTGGTGTCCTCCAGCCGGTGCTGCAGCTTCTGAAGATCGCCCTGCTCGATGGGCAGGGCATTGCGCAGCAGGGCGGTGGGATCGCTGACCGCGTTGCCCTGGGGCAGGTAGGCCCAGGCGGCGGGGACCGCGAGCAGCAGGGTGAGCAGGAGGGCCAGGCTGGCCCCCAGCGTGGTGGTGAACCCGATGGGCCCGCGTCGCCGGTCCATGCTTCCCTTGTGGCTGCCTGGACTTTGGCACAACCGGCCCTGGCTTCCCCTGCCTCGGCTCAAGGGTGGGCCGGTAGCCAGACGTACAATCCCCCGATCCGATCCGCCGGAATGATCTCCAGCAACGACTTTCGTACCGGCACAACGATCGAACTGGATGGCCAGGTCTGGCGCGTCGTCGAGTTCCTGCACGTCAAGCCCGGCAAGGGCTCGGCCTTCGTCCGCACCAAGCTCAAGGGCGTGCAGAGCGGCAACGTGGTGGAGAAGACCTTCCGCGCCGGGGAGACCATGCCCCAGGCCCAGCTGGAGAAGGAGGGAGCCTTGAAGCAACGTCGTCTCGGTGCCTTGGGCACGGTGGAGACCAGTGCTTCGGTTGATTCGGATGACGGAGATGAAGAGCCGGAGGAGCGTCCGGCTGCCAAGGAAAAGGAGTGATTTCTCATGCCCCGCGAAATTGTCACCATTGAATGCACGGAAGCGCGCAAGGAGGGAAAATCTCCCAGCCGCTACCAGACCACCCGCAACAAAAAGTTGCAGACCGAGAAGGTGGAGAAAAAGAAGTACAATCCCGCCCTTCGCCGGCACACGCTGCACCGCGAAATCAAGTAAGCCATGCCCCGCAAAACCAAGCTCGACGAGACCAAGTCCAAGCGCCGAGGAACGACGGTCCGCACTCCGCGGGTCCGTCCCAAGGTGGACTTCACCATCGACGCGATCGACTACAAGAATGTCACCCTGCTCAAGCAGTACGTGACTGAGAACGGCCGCATCCTGCCCCGCAAATACACCGGTCTTCCGGCGCCCTACCAGCGTCGTTTGGCCACTGCCATCAAGCGGGCCCGGCAGATGCTGCTGATGAAGTAGTCTGCGCCGTCTGCGCAGGTGCGCCCGCCGGAATCTCCGGCGGGCTTCTGTTTTGTTTGGGTACTTCTTGCAAATTGTTTGCAGACGGTGCTGGGGGGTTCCACGATGAGTGGCATGCCGATTCGCTTGTGGATGTTCGCCCTGCTGCTGCCGTTCCTTGGGGCGACGCAGACGGGGGCTGATGAACCCCGGCGGTTGCAGATCCTGAACAGCATCGCTCCGATCTACTCGTGGGTGGTGAACATCGCCGGCGATCGCGCCGAGGTTCAGAATTTGCTGCCCCCCAATGTCGGGCCGCATGACTTCCAATTCCGTCCGAGGGATCTGAGGAAGATTCGCGAGGCCGACCTGATCGTCTTGAACGGTCTTGGATTGGAAGATTGGTTCACCCGGGCGATTGCGGCGGATGACACCGGGGCGAAGCGCCGGGTGCTGGAGCTGGCTTCGGCCATTCCGACCAACGAATACATCCGGGAGCTCCCGCTGTTGTCGGTGACCCCGGATGAGGGCGCGGGTTCGGGCGACGATGGGCACGACCATTCCCACGCCGGCGACGCGAACCCTCACCTTTGGTTGGATCCCGTTTACGCCCGCTACGCTGTCAGCAACATCCTGATCGCGCTTCAACGGGCGGACCCCGCCAACGCGCCGGCCTATGCGACCAACGCTGCGGCCTATCAGCTCCGGCTGTTGAAGCTGGACGAGGAACTCCGTCAAGGAATCGCCGCCCTGCCCCGACGGGAGATCGTGACCTTTCACGATGCCTTTCCCTATTTCTGCCGACGATTTGGGCTTCGGTTGGTGGGGGTGATTGAGGAGGTCCCCGGCGCGTCGCCTTCGCCGCGGTACTTGGCCGACTTGTCCCGGGCGATCCGGGAGAATCAGGTCGCAGCCCTGTTTGTGGAGCCCAATGTGGAGATCAAGCTGGCCAACCAGTTGGCCCGGGACTTGAAGGTGGGCGTGGCGATCCTTGACACCCTGGAAGCGGCGCGGCTCGATGGAGCGTCCTATG
>QLAH01000860.1_pt1 | contig 10838 bp, 9 predicted proteins | sample 4693081 | NCBI WGS metagenome assembly QLAH01 (sample SAMN09425401, study PRJNA476045) | Lake water metagenome, whole genome shotgun sequencing project.
CCCCAAAACCCCAAAACCCCAAAACCCCATAATGCCATCTCATTAACATTCTTAAAGAAATAATAATTCACTTATGTTAGTGTTTAGATGATGAAGCGAGAGAGTAAGCACTGACCATGCTAGATGTCTCTTTGCTATTATTTCCACAGCTTTTCTTGCCTCTCATTACCTAGCCAAGCTGCTTCTGTCTATCTTGTTGCAAGGGTACATATTTTGTCATTCCATAATCATTTCTTAAGTCTTTTTGAGATATTGCTGCATCTACAAACACGATATCCGAAGATTCTTCACTGTTTTCAGTAATTTAAACTTAATTTTTCTAAATCTAAAGCTTTGGTAATTGTGAATAAGACTAGTATTCATTAGGAATGTCTAACAGTGATGATTTAGAAAGTACATTATTTTAATTTGCACTATTCATATTTTTCTGATTAAGTTCCCGAATCACTAAAGACTTTAATTTTTATCCTAATTCTTACCAAGTTATGTTTAATGTAGAGATATTTCATAATCAGCTCCATAGATATTCAAGAAGGTTTGCCAAGTATCTTCATTTATTATGAAGTAATCTTGGTTAATGAGTATCGTAGATTTCATCCTTTGTTTCTCTAAATCAACAAGAATCCTAATTGATCATAAAAATTGAGAAGCTTACCCATTTATAATCTTTCCTGGCTTTAATTATATCTACCCTGAACAGAATTGATACCAACTTAAGAACCAAGGAGCATTAATGATGTACTAGTAGCCTTCAGAATAGCCAAGTTATTTCTATATTTGATTTTAAAGGAGTTCGAAAACTTCCTGTTAGTGCTGATTTGGAGAAGGTTGTTATTAAAGTTAAGAAAAAAGAGCTATTTTTTCTGAAGCTAAATTTTCTAAATGAGTTTGCGAAGGCTCTTTAGATAGTAAGTAGAAACTTTATTCTTAAGAAAGACTTTGACTAAACTATTTTAGCGTTTACTCCTCTTGCTTCTGCTGTTGTTACTATAGATTTTAAGATGATCCTTAGCTTCTATCACTCTTCATGCATATCTGCTATGTGAGCATCCTAAGCTTAGTTGTTTACTGATCAGATTCATTTTCTTGCTTGTTCAAGTTCTGCTTGAGACTATTTGTAGGCTAAATGCATTAAGACTACACTCTTTAGTTCCCATTTCTGATTGATCTATATTATGAATGTTGCTCGAAATGATTAGGTTGGGCTTAAGGAGAAGTAAATCCTGCTTTCTTTTGTTCTCTTAGTTAACGATTTTCATCAATCTAAACAAATATCTAGTCCATATGTGTCCTCCAATCTTTGAGTAAGTTTTAGGTTGCACTAACTACTGCTACATTATTTTAGCTCTTAACATTATTATAAGTAGTCTAACTTATTGAATAGAGTGATGAGGAATCTTATTAATTCTCAGTCAGGGTCCTTTTAGACTAAAACTGAGATGGATTTTCAAAAGTTACAATCTATTTGTTACTCTCTTAAGTTTATAAAGGCTAAGTGTTTTAAGCATGCATCGCAATAATTTCTTCTTCAATTTCTTAGAATCTATTATTTTTAGCTTAACTTCCTTAGATATAGAAAGTAGAATCTTTAATTGGAGTTCTTTGGTTAGATTAATAGTTGTTTGAAACTTAAACCATCATATTTTATCCTGTTTTACTGAATAAAGAGCTTGACAACTCTGATTATTGTTCTTACTATTACTTTTAGCCATTGAGATAATTGTCAAAGTTAACTTGTTTATCATCTGATTCATTAGGTTGAAGGAAAGTGCAATTAATTCTAGATCTTCTTGAGAGAATTTCTTTTTTGCTAGATTTTTGGTGATTCTCGATCTCAATACTTTCATTTTTATTTTAGCCATTGAACATATGGGCAAGCTATGCTTTAGACATTTGATCTGATGATTAGTCTACTATCTGCATTATAGATGATACTTAATTCGATAACTAAGGCAACGTCTAATTTTGCATATTTTGCATAAGTTGCTATATTATAGATTGGAATTCATTAAGTTTCTAATCTTGCTTAATATTTTCTTCTTTTAATTATTCCCACATTTTATATTAACGCTTTTCTGAATCTGCTAATTTCCGTTTCATGTCTTGTATCTCTACTTTGTAATCTAATTTCAATGTGCTTATTTCATCAACTATTTTATTCATTTACTTCATGAATTTCTCTTAGACTTATTGTTCTATTTATTTAATAACATCTTTCTGATATAGGAATTAAGTAGCATCCTCTGTTTTAGAGCATAGAACTTTGTATTTATTGCGACTGGTTATGTTAATATTATTGATATTATTTATTTAGTTAACACCATTTTAAGCAGTTTCTATTTAGAGTGGCTTTTTCAAGCTTTTCTGCATCTAGTTTTTATGATGGTACATCAATTTATTCAAAGGCAAGATATGTGATTGTTAACTTTGAGATCTATGAGTTTTCAAAGCTTATTTGAGTTTTCTAACAGGAGATATGCTATTTTGAGGAGTAAAATGTTAGGGAGTAGTTGTTTCTCTCCTATTTGTTTGTTGAGGTAATGGATTGATTTCTACAATCTTAAGATGACTATTCTTAGTAGAAAAACTTGAACCAATGAAGCCTGATTGCTAGCTTAAAGATTTCTTATAAGATTTAGGTCTCTTCTCACGCCTATTCTCTTCTTTTTAGTACATCTCAGCAATAGATGATCTTGGATTCTACTCATCTTTCTTTGATATTTCCGATTTAAACTGTGCTTAAGCAAACTGACGACTGTATCTTTTGCTGATATCTTATTAAGTTTCAGCTGTTATCAGTAAGTTTTCAGCCACGAATTTTTACAAAGGGCTCTAAGATACTCTCTTTTTCCTACTCTGTACTTTAAAAGGCTGATTGCTTTTCATGTTTGTCCCACTAGATGCTGACTACCGATAAGTGAAAGTTTGAGTTTGAGAGAGTGATGAAGGCAGAGTTATCTAATTTGAGTTCACAGTGTCAGTGTTAAATTGCTAAGGAGTAGATAATCTTGCACTTTAAGGCTGGAAAGAGTAGTAAGCTGCCATTTAAGTAGGAGTTTGTGATCCTTAGAGAGATTTAAGATTTTAAAAGCTCTTAGCTGCTGTGTTGTAGTCAGATGATTAAGTTTGGCACTTTTGATTAGGCATTTGCAATTTTTTCTCTTAAATTTTCGAGCCAAAAGAAGATATATATTTGAGAAGTCCACTTTAAGAGGAGCCATTAGAGTTGCTACTAGCTGTTGTATTACTCTTCATTATTTTATATTTTAAGTAAGTCTGTTAAACAAGATTTTAACAAACAGAAAAGTGATAATGAATCAGAATATCTTGACTTCAAACACAAAGTCCCACATTTTCCCTGTAATTAAAAATGTGTCCCTCTCCTTATTGTAAGCTATCCCATTCATTACATTATTGCCCCAATCATACTTAGGCAGATCTTTCTCGTCTATACTTTCCTTCTATATCTATTGCAGCTGAGTGAAGTCAATACTCTCAGTGAATCCAGTGTTCACATCTATCTTGATGATATTATTTGTCTAATAGTCATTGGCATAGATGTACTCTTCATTGACCATCTCTAGTTCATTGATAGCGTGAGGTCTATTTCTGGACTAGCCTTGAGATGCTTCTTAGGGATCTACGATAAGTTGTTTGACGATGTGAAGCTCTGAGTCTAGAGGTTCTAAAACAAAGATGATGTTGTCTCCTTAACTGATGTACAGATAGTTACTATCACTAGTAAGTCCCCAACCAGATCTCTTCAGGCAAATCATATATTTGTGTCACCTGTAACTCCATATCATACTTAATAACTTTCTTAGATTCCCATGTGAGTTAGTAAATATCTTTATTCTAGAATATTGTGACACCTTCAGCGAAGAAATCTTCATTTAGCTCAGTCCTTTGAACTTCTTTAATTGTTTTAGTGTCAATATCTATCTGCATGATGGCCAAGAAACTTTATTTATAAAGTCCTGATGAAAGCAAGAGATGAGTGCTGTTGATATATTCCAGACCTTGTGTGAAGTAACGTTTGTCTAATTTATAAGTCTCTAGGATATTGTAAGGGATCATCTATGGATCTTCATTCGTTTCATTTCCTATGTTGGTGGGTATTTCATTTTCACCACCTTTCACATCTTCTTCACCATCTTTCTTTTCATCTATATCATTTCGCTTAGGAGGTTAATAAACTCTCTTGTAGTGCTTGTTAATCTTAGAATTCAACTGGAATTATAAGGACTCATCAGCATAGTAATAGGTTAAACCCATTACTGATAAAGCCATCACTAAAAGAATGCTATAAGTTAAAGCCATATCTCCCATTTTAAATTTAATAGAATTTAGTGTTTAAATCATGAAATTAAGTCAGGCTTTCTTTTTCTCAACTAACTCATTAAGTTTTCGCATAATTTATAAGTGATTTTCATCCAATTTGTCTAATCTTTCAATAATGACAAGGTTTTCTTTTTCTTCAATTTTTCCAATCTATGCGTTTCTTCTGCTTGCCTCAGCTTGCTTTCTCATTTGCTCTCTCAATATGTATTCAATGCCTTACAGTCTTTCATCAAGCTATCTTTGCTGAGCATCTTCATTCTACTCAGGAACTATCATGATCAAGTATCTCTATCTCAAACTCTCATGTAAGGCACCAACAGATAAGAATCTATTTTCTATTATCATGTGTAACATATCTTTGTACATGATAATGTTGTAGTCGCTCTTAATACGACCGAAAGTGTCACTAACAATTGAAATTAGCAGATTCAATAGCGTAATTTGTAGCAATAAGGTTGATATTATGAAGAAGAACCAACTTATCTCAATTTTATAGTCTCCAAATTCATCCTAGCTAAACTCACCCAAGGCAAGATTGTAGACATAACCAATAGCTACAGCAAAGTTTTCAAGTTCTGATTCTTCACCATTTTTCAGGAACACATACCAAGCGTGTGCAAAAGCAACAATTGTCAAGGCAAAAATGAAGATAAAGTACTTTATATCTTTGATAACTTCCACAAGCATCCTAATGTAGTAACCTGTGTTTCTGAATATTCTGAAGAAATAGAGTAATCTTAGCCACATGATAATAGCAACAAAAGAATAAAGTGTCCTGATATTATGAACTATGTTTTAGAGATCCTAATCAACAACCCCATCTTTATCAATTACAGTTTTTCCATAGGTTTCTCCGTGCATGATCTCAGCCGCATAAGTAAGACTTATGATTGCTATATCCATGTAGTTCCATCCATTCTTAAAGTAGTGCCTTGGCCCACTTATTATCATTTGTCTGCCTTCCAAGACTGCAAAATAAGAAGCAAAGAATAAAACTAGAATTCTTAAAGCTAAAGCAGCTTATTCTCTGTCATTTCCAATATAAGTTTCGTAAATCATGAGGTCATATATAGTGTAAAAAGAGAAGAAAGTCAAGAATAAGACATATGGAATCATGAGGAATGTAATGATCCTCATTTTAATGTAAAACCATTTCAACTCTATCAGAGCTTTGATTGAAGGTAATGAGAAAATGAGAGCATTATCAATCTCTGCAAGCTTTTCAAAAATCAAGTTAATGTTATACCTTCCAAGGCTCAGGTTTTTACCCAGATGAATGTATGGTACGTCTAGCACTCTCACATCAACTTTCTTAGTTTCATCACCTCTACTTCTATTGAGTGATAGTTCAATGTCATTTTCATCAATATTCCAAAGATTGTCACTTGTCAAGATACTTACATAGTCTGGATTTACTTTTGCTACGTTTATCTAGGTCAGTATACTAGGCATCTTTGATCTCATATCCATGAACTAAGCAAATTATTGAATGTCTATTTCTACAAGTTAAGCAATTATATTTGACATCCTTAACTTGAAAATATCAAATGGATACTCTCCTAGTCTTCTTAGAATCTCCATAGCAACTGTATCTCTAGCATTTCTATCTATTTATTCTGCTTGCTTAGGAATTAAAATATTCTAAAGGATAGTATTTCCTTTTCTATCCTCAAGTATTGGAACATAGAAGATATCTTTTTCATCTTGCTTTGAAGACAAAATATTGTACAATGCTCTGATTGATTCAATATTGGTTTTTAGCATGTGCATCAAAGTTTTACCATTTGGTAGCTAGGCATAAGACAAAAATTTGAGTTATTCTTTGCTTAAATCTTCAATGATAAATCTCTTTTGCTTGATTTAGCTCAAAGTTCTCCATTAATAGAAGTTAAAGTTGTTGACAATATGAATGTCAGTCTAGTAAGCGTCTTTACCTAAGAATTCTCTTGATGTAAAAATATAGCCTGTATACATTCTGTCTTGTAATTCTATTTTCTGCTTGTAATGGGTTTGAATATATTTCATCTCTGACGCATCTTCATCTCCCTTTTAAATATGAGCAGGCTACGACAAAAAGTAGTTAAATTAGTTTGGTGAAACATATTCAACCCATCTTTTAGGATCTCTAGGATGTACAAGTCTTTCATATAAGAGTATATTCTATCCTATGAGTTTCCTATCAATCATGAATAAGTTATCAAGAAGTATTTCTTTAGTTGATCCAGGGAAACTGCACTAAGCTACATTAAACTCCTCCTTCATGCATTGAGTCTCTCCTCTTTCTCTTGGGAATACTTAGTAGCAAAGTACAACATTATCAGCACTCATGAATACTATTTCATCTTTACTAATGAAACTTGGCTCTTTTTCTTTTTAAGCTGCCTCATAGAGCTATCTTACTCTTTCATTCACTGCTGGCAAGTTGTATTAATCTTCTACTGATGGATCATATCTTATAGAATGATGTGAGTTTACACCAAACTTATTAAAAGGGGTTACTTCCAACTCTTCATTGTAATTTTATCGAATGTAAAACTTAAAATCCTGAGAGTGCACAGAAAGCAAAGTATTTGGACTTTATTGGCAAATTTTAATTAACTTATCTTGCTGATAGCCTTTTTCAAGGCGATAGTAATAGGTTTAAAGGTTTTTATAATCATCTCTGTAATAAAAAGCAAACATAGAGAGATCTTCACCTGCATAAAGTCCAAAATTGTTGAAATCAATGAAATTAGGACCCTTAAAGTTATATAACTCCTTTATTTTTAATTTGTTAATTGGATTATTAAGCCAGTGATCTCCATCAATACCAATCATATCTGATGTATCCTTATCATTATATTCTATAATTTCTATTATTCTATATTCTGCCATCTGCAGCTTAGGATTGTTTTAGTTATCAATTCCAAAATCTCTAAACATAACATTTTGTTCTTATTGTTTTTTCCTCTTCAGAATTTTACTTTAAGTTACTTATCTACTTTATTTACTCTATATAGATGGGCCTTAGATAAAACTTGAGCTTTATTAGTATTAAAGGTTCAAGTCATCAAGCAAAGGAACTTCAAACTATTCAATTTACCTAATTACTTCTTCATTTTACTATAGTAGAAATACTTCACTTGAACCTTAATTCTGTGATAATAGAGATTCTTGCTAATTGTAAGTATGAAGATCAGCTAATTATTCCTGATCATCCTCATTACTAGCATACTCATCATTTTCATCTATTTCTTGAATAGGCTGGTTTTGATTAATGTTTATAGGAGGAAGTTTAGATTTTTGCTCTTCATAATTGGGAACACAACTTTCAACAGATGGAGTTATCTCATCTTAAACATTAGTTTGACTTCTCATTAAACCAATTGAAACCTGATAGTTTAGTCTTGGTTTAGGTCTATCAGCCTTGGCTTTCTTAGGCTAATCAATTTACTTCTTCAACAAAAAATACTTCTACTTAATCTATTGTTAAACTACAAAAAATTTAAGTTTAATTTTACATTAAAAGCCTGAAAAGTCTCTTTTTTCTGCTACATTAGATTTATTTATGAAATGATTATCTGTCATAGTATTAGTTTAATGTACTAGCTTTCCTGTTTAGATACTTGTTTATTAAAAAGTATTATCTGAATGCAGAGAATATATAAAGTTTCCGAACATTTGAGTCGCAAGAATATGAACTTAGTCTTTATCAGTGGATTTATAGCCTAAATTATTTATACTTATGATCCTAAATTACCTGAATTTTTGATTCTGATATGATTCAGGTGAAGCAAAGGAAAGATCTTGATCGTGTGGTAGTTTATGAAAGTTGCAATTTATTGACCAAGTCTATCATGATAGATTTGAGGTAAGTGAGGATATATATAGTTCTGATTCTGGAAAATTTAGTAATCTTTCTTAGCTCCTCTTTGCTTAAATTGAAAAAGCTCTTCAATGCAGTCAAAATAGAGCCTTGAAACAGTAGGAATATAGAATTCTTCTCTGTCATACTATCTCCAGTAGAAGTATTTGTCTTCAAATACTTGTAGTTATGAGATGCCTATTAGGTTTTAAAAAAGTATTATTTACTTTCGCTTAAGTGAGTTTCTTCTAAAATGTCAGTTTCAAGATTGTATTTCTAGATCATTCTGTCAAAGACTAAATATAGAGTTTTATCATATACGAATGATGACACTAATTCACTGAGATTATGCATTTCCTTAGGTAATTCTTCTTGCTTTACTAACTTAATCCTCTTTTCTTTCTGAGTATTGTTTTCAATTTCTAAAACCAATAATATACTTTAATCTTACTTTTATTGAGAAGTCTAAACTGCTTCATTTGTTGTTCAATCTCAGATTGACCAGTTTTAATGTCAACCATAACTATCTCTTCATTATTGACTCTTGAAGGGTTTACAGGAATAAATATTCTTGTTGTCTAGTCTTCTATTTTTGGAAATAAATATTCTCTGAGCTGCTGTCTCTTAGGTTCTATGGTACAGATTGTGCGAGTTCCATCTTCTTTATCTATCAAAAATAGAGGAGCCATTGACTTATTAGAGCAATTATGCATGACTTGAATAATATTTCCTTAGATCGTAGTGTATTGCATATTTTCATTGACCATGAAATTTTGGAGCCTGTATTTTTTCTACTTCTTTCCTTATTGCATAGCAAATAATTAGCGTTTTTAGGCTTTAGCTCCTCTGTTTTCATCTTCTATAGTTTATATAATCTCGCATACTTAGCCATTACTCATTATGGCTATAAGTTTCCATCTATATTAAGTCTCTTAAATGTCTTCTTTGTCAAACATCAGAACAGCTTGAACATTAAAACTCTAATCTATATAGTCATTGCTAGTTTTCAAGTATTCTGCTCCTTTGAATGAGAGATGGAAATGTGTGCTTTTATCTTTTATGGTGTTTATATTAACTATTGTAATCATTTTACCATGTGCTATGTATAGCAAATTTTCAAATACAAAGAAGTCTTAGTATAGTAAGCCCTTAACTTAAGACATCTTTTTGGCATCTGATTCTAAGATGTGATGACCAACGAAATCCTGGATATGCATGTATGATAAATTGTAGCTTTCAGCTAGAATGTTAGCATTTTTATTAACTTAAATCTTATGAATTTGTCCTGAGCCATCAATGCTGTTCCCTTTGAAGTCAGGAAGGTAGAAATCATTGTTATTTCCATCATAAATCACTTATGAACGCCATGTTGCCAGAAGTTCAGTTATTCTAGTATCTGGAATTAAGAAAGTCAGAGGAGGTCTTTTATCATCAGACTCTATTTCTTATACTTGTAATCTATATGAAACTTTCATTGGCTTGAGTTCATTGACCTCTTATTTAGTTGGAGGGTTTGAAGAACCTCGATATTCAGATACTTTTATTATGAACATGATCTTAAAGATATCAATAACTATTGCATCCATAACTTCGAAAGTGAATCTATTGTTATCTTTAGTTCTAGATTCTAAGTTGATAGTTTTTATTCTTTTATATTCAGTCCCAAATGTTATCCCTTGCATCACATGTACTTTACTCTGCTAATCTTGCACTAATACTATCTCATTCATACTAGTATCGTAATTCTACAACTGATTGTATTTCCTGTTGACTCCAAAGTCAAAGTACCTTTATATTTCGATCTTTGAACTTTCAGATTTATTCAATTCTTCTTTCATACTCATTTTCTTCTAAGCTAAAGTGTGTTTCTAATCTTCATAGGATTTGCAACTTGTCTCTGATTTCTTATCATCTTCATCCTCTTCCTCCTCATCTTCATCATTATTTTCGTCCTCTTTCCCTCTTTTTAGTTTAAATTTGAATTTTTCAGGTGCAATTAATTTCCTATGCTTTTGGTAAGTTGCATTCCTCTTAGTGTCATCTGGGTCAAGGGTAAAAGGGACAACAAAGAGTTTGTTTTGAGTCACAAAAACAGCTTTAACGGCTCCTTACTGGTAAATGCCAAGCTTAAAAGATAGAACTATATAGTTAAAGTCTAATTTTACCTTCTTAAGTATTTTCAAATAGTGTATGAATAATGAGCAAAGGTTCACGCATTACTGGCCTCGTTAGCTCGCCTAACTTAAAGCCAGAAGGATAAGTGCCTCCTAAGTCAATAGCGTATATTTTCTGCATTTGTCCTTTCATGACATAAGCCAAACTTGTTTTAAATACATCAAAGAACAGTGGCTTTTCATCTTCATAATTAACATAGAAAGCTTACTTAAAGGCATCTCGAATATCTTTTAGCCCTTTACATAGCATCTGAACAGGTAAGTTTTGCCTCCATAAGCTTCTTACAGCTCCTGAGATAGGATATGAATTCCTACAACTGCCATTTTTTCTGTCGATATACTCTTATCAATTTCATACAACTCCAGATCTTTCCTGCAGTCTATCGTAGTAGTGAGACTATCCAGGTACTCATTGTGATTCTTAATCTCTAATTTGTCCAGCTGTTTGTCTCTCTCACTCTTTTCCTTCTGAGATTTTG
>QLAH01000861.1_pt1 | contig 10838 bp, 8 predicted proteins | sample 4693081 | NCBI WGS metagenome assembly QLAH01 (sample SAMN09425401, study PRJNA476045) | Lake water metagenome, whole genome shotgun sequencing project.
AGGCTCCAATCTGATGTTCTGGCGTACAGCCCGTGCCAAACACCTTGCATTCCCAGGGCTTTTTCAGACCCTTGAGGATTTCGCCGCAGGCACAGGCTTTGTGGTCGGCGACCTGGCGCTGGGGCAGGGTGAACAGCGTTTCGGCATCAAACCGGGCATAGGTAGGCCGCATCTTCAGGCCCGACTGGGGAATGTCGCCCAAGCCGCGCCACTCAAACGCCTGCCGCAGTTCAAACACCTGGGCCATTGCCTCCAACCCCACCGAATTGCCCTGGGGCTGGACAAACCGGGCGTACTGGTTTTCCACAACGCAGCGACCCTCGGCCAACTGTTGCAGCACCATCCAGATCGATTGCAGCAGGTCTAGCGGCTCAAAGCCCGCCACGACCAGGGGCTTGTGGTAGCGCTCGGCGATCACCCGGTAGGGATCGGTGCCAATCACCATGCTGACATGGCCGGGACCAATGAAGCCGTCGAGCTGCAAATCAGGATTGCTGAGCAGGGCTTCCAGGGCGGGTATCACCAGCACATGGTTACAGAACAGACTGAAGTTGGTGATTCCTTCCGCCTCGGCTTGCAGCACGGTCAGGGCAGTGCTGGGGGCGGTGGTTTCAAACCCAATCGCGAAAAACACGATGGGGCGATCCGGGTGGGTGCGGGCAATTTGCAGGGCGTCCAGGGGCGAGTAGACCATACGAATATCGGCGCCTTTGGCCTTGGCTTGCAGCAGGCTATGCTTGGAACCGGGTACGCGCATGGCGTCGCCAAAGGTGGTAAAGATCACGCCGGGTTGTTCGGCAATCGCAATCGCGTCGTCGAGTCGGCCTTTGGGCATGATGCAAACCGGGCAGCCGGGGCCGTGGATCATCTCGATTGTGGCGGGCAGCAGGTCTTCCAGGCCATATTTGAAAATCGCGTGGGTATGGCCACCGCAAATTTCCATCAGTTTGATGGGGCGGTTTTGGCCCTGGGTCAGCAGATCGCCTAAACGAGTAATTTCTTGTAAAACGCCGTTGATTTTTTGAGGATCGCGATATTCGCTGACATATTTCATCGGTGATCTCCTCGGTTGTAACGCTAGTGATTAAAAACCCTTTAATTCAAGCCGCTCGCGGCCATTTCCTGATGCACTTCAGCTAACTCTTCCAGCAGGGTCAACGTTTCTGCTGCCTCCGCCGGATCGATCCGGTTCATCGCAAAGCCGACATGCACCAGCACCCAGTCGCCGACGCAGGTGTCGATCGGGTGTTCAGAATCCACAATGCAGGCAATATTCACCTGCCGTTTGACGCCACCGACATCGACCAGGGCCAGCTTCTGTTCGGGGCTGGTGATTTCGACAATTTGACCGGGGATTCCTAGACACATGGGGATTACCTGTTAGGAGATGGGGAAATGGGGGAGATGGGTTAGCGGAGGGAGCGGGCGGCGGCGATCGCTGCTTGGCCCAGGGAGAGGCCGCCGTCGTTGGGGGGGACTTGATGATGGGTGAGGACTGTGAGCTGTTGGGCGGTGAGCTGATCTTGTACTGCTTCAGCCAAAATCTGGTTTTGGAAGACGCCGCCGGTGAGGGCGACTTGGGTGAAAGGGTGGGTTTGGTGGAGCTGTTGCACCAGTTGGCCGATGGCCTGGGCCAAACCGAGGTGGAAGCGGGCGGAGATCAGGCCGGGTGGGCAGGATTGGCGCAGGTCTTTTAGCAGCGCCAGCCAGAGGGGACTGGTTTCGAGCTGGAGCAGAGGTTGTTCGCCCCAAGCAACGGTCTGGATCTGGAAGGGATAGTCCGAAGTTTGGGCCACAACCAGATCTTCGGGTTGGATCAGCGCTTCGAGCTGGATGGCAGCCTGTCCTTCGTAGCTGACCTGCTCGCGGCTCAGACCCAGGGCTGCGGCCACGGCATCGAACAACCGTCCGGCAGAAGAGGCCCGCGGGGAATTGATCCCTTTTTGCTGCATCTGATCCAGCAGGGCGCGGGGCTGCCGCTCCAGAAATTGCAGGATCTCCAGGTCGCCATATTCGGCCTGCAGGTCATTCCAGTCAAACCGGGCCAACTGGGCGTAGGTGTTGCGCCAGGGCTGGTAGATGGCCTGACTGCCGCCCAGCATTGCCGTCGGTTCTAAACGGGCTAGTCGCTGAAACTGGTTGTAATCGGCCAGCAGAAATTCGCCGCCCCAGATTGTGCCGTCTTCGCCCCAGCCCAGACCGTCCAGGGCGATACCTAAAACGGGTGGGCTGGCCAACGGTACAGCATTCTCGGCCAGACAGGCGGCGACATGGGCATGGTGATGTTGAACGGCTTCGAGCGGCAAGGCTTGGGCCTCAGCCAGCTCGCGGCCCAGCTTGGTTGCGAGGTATTCGGGATGCTGGTCTAGGGCAATGATTTGGGGCCGATGCTGAAACAGGTCGCGGTAGAGCCGGAGGCTGTCCTGGTAGGCGGCCAGGGTTGCGCCATTTTCCAGGTCGCCCAGATGCTGCGACAAAATTGCCCGTCCCTGGCTGAGCAGACAAAAGGTGCTCTTCAGTTCGCTGCCCATCGCCAGCAGATCGGGAGCGGCTTCAAACCCGGCAGGCAGCGGCAGCGGTGCAGGTGCATAACCTCTGGCTCGGCGCAGAATTTGCGGCTGTCCCTGCACGACTCGCGCCACCGAATCATCAACGCGATTCACGATCTCGCGGTTGTGCAGCAGCAGGAAGTCGGCGATCTGGCCCAGCTTTTCCTGAGCCTCCAGGTTGCTGATGCATTGGGGTTCATCGCTGAAGTTGCCGCTGGTCAACACAATCGGACGTTTCATCCGGCGCAGCATCAGGTGATGCAGGGGCGTATAGGGCAGCATGAAGCCAAGGCGAGAGAGGCCGGGAGCGAGGGATGGCGCGAGGGGAGTTACAGAACCCAAATCCGCAGCATTGCGAGATTTCAACAGCACAATTGGGGCGGCGGGACTTTGCAGCAGCTCGCGTTCGGCGGGGCTGATTTCGCAATATTGGGCGATGATCTCCAGGTCGCGGGCCATCAGGGCAAAGGGTTTGTCGTAGCGGCGTTTGCGCTGGCGCAGCTTCTGCACGGCGGCTTCGTGGGTGGCGTCGCAGGCGAGGTGAATTCCGCCGATGCCTTTGATCGCGACAATTTCGCCCCGCTGGATCAGGGTGCAGGCCGCATCCACATCGTCCATCATCGAAAACATATCCGCCACGATCGCTTTACCGTCGGCTCTCACTAATCGGGCCTGCGGGCCGCATTTATGGCAGGCGACGGGCTGGGCGTGGAAGCGCCGATCGCCCACATCATGGTAAACCTGGGCGCAGTCCTGGCAGAGCGGAAAGGCCGCCATGCTAGTATGCTGACGGTCGTAGGGCATGGTTTGAATGATGCTGAGACGAGGGCCGCAGTGGGTGCAGTTTGTAAAGGGATAGCGATACCAGCGGCTAAAGGGATCGAGCGTATCGGCCAGACAGGCGGGACAGGTGGCGGCATCGGCGGCGATGGCAGTAGAGACTGCGGTGGTAACGCTTGCGCGAATCTGAAAATCCTCAAACAGAACCGGTTCTGCTAACGGCGACCGAGTAATTGCGGTAATCTGAGCCAGCGGCGGACATTCTGCCTGAATCTGCTGCACAAATTGCTCCAGCGCCGCTTTTGCACCCGTAACTCGAATCAAAACGCCGGCACCATCGTTCCAAACCTCCCCCCGCAGGCTTCCCTGCTGGGCCAGCCGATAGACCAGAGGGCGAAAGCCAACGCCCTGCACCGTGCCGGTAATCCGGATTGTTTCAGCCGCCTCAGCTTCCTCTGAAGTGGCATTCTGGAGCAACGGCGAAATCCGATTCAGGCTGATCGTCATTTCAGCCTCCAGAGCATGACGCGATTGTTGCCCGAATCGGCAAGGGCGACAGTCTGCCCGCAGGCTTGAATGTCATAGGTCCAGCAGACCGAATCGCGCAAGGGAATGCCGTAGGAACGATTTTCGCCCTTGCTGTGGAAATCATGCTGACCCATTAAGGCATCGGCATCTGTCCCATGCAGAGAATGTAGATCGCTACGATAGCGCCAGCCCAGCAGCCGCGAATTGGCCGTATCCGCGACCAGCAGCCAGTCCGGGGTGGCCGTGACGCCATAGGGCATATTCAAGCTGGCGGCAGTCGGGGCATAGACGCCGCGATTCAATTCGGCATCCTCAAAATTTTCCTGACCCAAAACGGCAAGGCAGGGCGCGTTGTTCTCGGTGGGAATCCCTGACCAGATCATGATCCGGTTGTTGCCCGCATCCGCCACGACCAGGTTGCCGTTCCAGACCGTGATGCCATGCGCCCAGCGCAGGCTGGCTGCCGTGGGGCTAGTGCCACCGTTCTCGTTGCGGCTGGTAAAGTCGGGCTGACCCAAAACCAGATCGGCGGGCTGGCCGTTTTGCTGGGGCAACTGGTTCCAGATCAGCAGCCGCCGATTGCCCGTGTCGGACACAAACAGCTTGCCCTCGTGGTAATAAACGCCATAGCACCAGTGCAGCCGGTCGGCGGCAGTTTCGGTGAGGCCACGATTTGGATCGCCCTGGGTAAAATCGGCCTGTCCCAACACGACATCGGCGGGTACATTGTCGGCCTCCGGACGCTGGTGCCAGATCAGGATGCGATGATTCCAGGCGTCCGCAACGACCAAGCCCTGTTCTGTGGCGCAGATCCCGGTTGGTACGCTCACGGTTGCTGGCCCGATTGACCCTTTGCCGTTCTGGCCTTCCTGGTCAAAACCGGATTGCCCAATCACCCAGTCCGCAGGCTGATTGTCTGAGGGACAGGTCCGCCAGCCCAGCAGGCGATGGTGCCCCGTATCGGCAACCCAGAAAGGGCCAGTTTCTGAGACTAGACAAACGCCGCGCGGTCCGAACATGCTAGTGGCGCTGGGCGCCAGCGGCAGGGGCAGAATCGAATCAGAGGGGGAACGGCCCAAAATCACATCGGCTTCAGCGGCAAGAGGAGATGCGGCAAAATGCTCCAGGCTGGGTGCGGCTGGAGCCGTCATTGAGAGGCGAACTTGCATGGTTACTCCCCTAGTTTCACGAAAACCTGACCATCCCGGACCTCAACCGGGTAGGACTGCAATGGCGTCTGGGGCGAGGTAAGGCATTTGCCGGTTCGGAGGCAATAGCGAAAGCCGTGGTAGGGGCAGGTGAGTGTGGTTTGCCCAATGGTTTGCCCAATGGTTTGCCCAGTGGTTTGCCCAGTGGTTTGCCCAGCGGTTTGCCCAGTGGTTTGCTCGATTTCGCCCCCGTCCAAAGCCACCCCCAGGTGGCTACAGGCATTTTGGTAACAGACCACTTCCGGGTTGTCCCCATCCGAGCTAAGTCGTGTCAGCAGCAGCGACTTTCCGGCCAGCTTCATTGCCAGTAGCCGCCCCTGGGGCACCTCGGCCAGGGCGGTGACTTCCAACCAGTCTGGAACAAACGGGCTGCTCGTCCAGGAACTTTGGGGAGAACGGGCGGTAGATTCCGTAGCGATCACCCGCTGAATTTCCGGGCAATAGCGCTTGATGGCTTCTTCAACACCCTGGGTCAGGGTCAAACTAGAGGCCGGACAGTGGCTACAGGCTCCAATCAGTCGCACTTCTACCGTATCGGGCAGATGAATTGCCACCAGCTCCACATCGCCACTGTGACCTTTTAAGCCAGGACGCACTTCTGCTAGAGCCATTTCGATCCGCTCCTGCAGGGGTGGTGCGGGCGGCTTGATCAATTCGTGGTAGCGCAGCAGGCTGTACACCACTTCGTCTTCGACAGCCAGACGCAGGGCCGGCATCGACTCCTGTTTGACGGTGCGAATTAAGCGGGCCAGGGCTTCCCGGTGCAGCGCTTCAATGGCCCGCTTCAGGCCAGATATCGTAGCCTGTTGGGATTCGTCCCAGGCACTGACGATGGTTTCGTAATGCTGAATGTCGCTGATCAGGGATGCTAACGGAGATGGAATCGGTTGATGCTCAGAATTTTGATGCTCAGAATTTTGATGCTCAGAATTTTGATGCTCAGAATGATTAAGGGGTGAATAAATCGAATGAGAGACTGGAGCTTGAACCATGACCCTCTCCCTGGAAATGGGCGATTAATAGATTGAATGATAAAACGAGGTGATAGAAACCGGGCCTCTGATAGAAACCCGGTTGGCAGAGTTGAGCGCAAATGCTGCTATTTCATCTTCACGTCTTTGAGCAGGTAGGGCATCAGCAGGCCCGTCAGGAAGGCCGATAGGGGGATGATCAGCCACAGGTTTGCGTCCAGTTTGCCCAGGCCCACGATCAGCAGAAAACCGATCATGATGCCGAGCGCCGTCTCGCGGGTGAAATACCAGGGATTTTGCAGCAGTTTGCCCTTGAACAGCAGCTTTGTTGAAAACCAACCGACTTCTAGCATGACTTCTCCAATGGGGTAAAAGGTGAACCGATCGAGCTTCGAGCCTGGGATTTTAACCGATCTTGAGCGCCAGCAGCCCCAGCACTGTGGCCGGAATCACGGCGGCTGGGCCAAACAAACCGCCGATCATGGCTGCCAGCCTGACGCCCAGATCCTTGCCGGCCAGCAGCACACCGCCAATTGCACCCCCCAGCATCGCAAATGGAATCGCAATGGCTAGCCAGATCAGTCCCGTCGCAACATTGATTTCGCCATTCAGAAAGCTGGTAATTAAACTTTGCACCAGCGGATCATGCCAAAATTCTTGAATTACCTGGTTCATGGAATCTCCTGAGTTAGTTCCTCTAAAGGTTTACATTCTGCCAACGCTGCTGCACTACGGCTGGCAGCTCGCTACCTCACCCCGACGATAGCGCCCTGAGTTCACCTGCAATCTCCTCCAGCGTTTCCTGGAGCGTTTGCACCTGATCAAATCGGCCATATTGCTCAAAAATCGTCGCTGCTTCCTGAAACAGGGCTTGGGCTTGACCCAGATAGTTGCGATTTCCGGCCTCCGGATGATCCAGATCGTCGGGCAAATTCAGCAGCACGTTGGCTTTATTGGCGAGCGTATTGGCATATTCCAGCGGCGTATCCTGGGCCGTTCGCACCTTCAGTGCCTCTTCATAGGCCGCTAGAGCCAGGAGATTATTTTCGACCGGGTGGGTGCTGGGTAAATACTGTAGGGCATTCCCCAGATTGTTTTGCAGCATCGCGTATTCGCTGGGATGGTCGATCAAGGTGATCCAGTCCAACGCCTGCCGAAAAGCCTGCACCGCCATTGCCTGCCGCATATCGTCTGCTTCGGCAGAGAGCGGCATTGACAGGTAAGCAATCGCAATATTGTTCTGTAAAATCGCGAACTCCTGTGGATAGGCGTCGCCGCTAAACACCCGCAAAGCCCGTTGGTAGGCTTGAATTGCATCGACCAGACGGGCCTGATGGAAAGGCACCAGAGACTGCAACACCAGCCCCAGATTCATCTCGGCTTCGGCAATCTCTTCGGGTGAAGCCTGCTCTTGCAGCACAGGTAGAGCCGTTTGATAACAGTCTCGCGCCTGCTGAAGCAGGGCGGCCCCCTCGTCGGGAATGCTGCGCAGCGCAGTCCCCATACCTGCCCGAGCTCTGGCTCGCAGCAGCGGATAGTCCGGGCTGATTTGAATTGCGGATTGATACAGTTCTACCGCCTGCCAGAGCTGCTCTGCATCCTTAGGCTTTTGTTGAAACCCGGTCGCCAGTTCGATCAACATCTCGATTTTCTCGACCAGCGTGGCAGATTCTGACTCCACCGCCGCAATCGCTGCTTTCACAGCCGCATCCGTCATACTAGATGCCACAAAAGTTCTCCTGTGAAGTTGGGTTTGAAGTTGGGTTGAACTAAGTTACAAGCCTGCAAGCAACCGCAATCACACAACCGCAGACTAATCCATTTGATACCAAAAAATATTGCTTTTAGATGAGAGCTTAAGCAAAAGATCAGAATTGATTAAAAAATACTCCACAAAATGATACATAGCCCTGATGAGTTAGTCAAATTAACTTCAATTCAAGTGATTTACCAGTCGGGGTTAAGCAATAGCTCGGTTGTTTTATTCTAATCAAAACTAGCTTAATGCAAGGGCGGTTAAACAATAATTTGGTTGCTTAATTCACGATATTAACTTCTTTGTCACCCGTTTAAAATCCAGCAAAACTTGGATCACATTTCGCAGCTTCTCTTAATAAACCCTTTTAATAACCAATGGTTTCATACTGGCTGTGCAATGGCTGTTATGGCTCATAGTCTTGCCTCACAGTACTTTCAGCCATTTACCTGTTGCGGTAAGACAGAGCGCAATCGGATTTTAAGGAACTGCCATGCGACCCATTTATTTCTGATATTCCTATTTGTTATTCTTAATTCAATCAAAAGCAAAATCTTTATTAAGAGAAGGAATCAAAGTTAAGAAGATGATGGAAGATAGCTTTTACGGCCTCAGTAGATCGGGTTGTTGCTGATGCAATTAGGTTCTGCTTGGATTAACTAGATGCAACTTGATGCTTTGCCTTGATGCTTTGCCTTGATGCTTTGCCTTGATGCACTGCATGATATGCAGCATTAATGTGTGGCATTGATATAACGCATAGGCTTGTTGCCTTGGCTCATTTCATGGGTGCCTTGCAAACATCGCAGCGGCAAATCTCACGCGGCAAACATCACAACAGCCATCCCCAGTAGCTGCATCCATTGCCGAGTTTTTCAGTATCCTTTCCAACAATTTCACAATAGCTAAAGTAGCTAAGGGTAAGTATGGTAAACGTCCTCTGGCTCCAGGGTGGTGCCTGTTCTGGCAACACCATGTCGTTTTTAAACGCCGAAGAACCCAGCGTTTGTGACCTGATCACCGATTTTGGGATTCGGGTGTTGTGGCATCCATCGCTGGGTTTGGAACTCGGCAACGACTTACAGCAGCTCCTGTGGGACTGCGTCAGCGGCAAGATTCCCCTCGATATTCTGGTGTTTGAAGGCAGCGTGGTCAACGCTCCTGACGGTGCGGGCACCTGGAACCGGTTTGCCGCCCGACCGATGAAAGATTGGTTGGCCGATCTCTCTGCTGTGGCCAGCTTTGTTGTGGCCGTGGGCGATTGCGCTACCTGGGGCGGCATTCCTGCTATGGCTCCCAACCCCAGCGAATCAGAGGGTTTGCAGTTCCTCAAACGGCAGGCGGGCGGCTTTCTGGGCCAAGACTACCGCTCCAAGGCCGGACTGCCCGTGATCAATATCCCCGGATGTCCGGCCCACCCCGACTGGATCAGTCAAATTCTGGTCGCGATTGCCACCAACCGTCTGGGCGATGTCACCCTGGATGAACTCAACCGGCCCCAGACTTTCTTCAAGAGCTTTACCCAAACCGGTTGTACCCGCAACGTTCACTTTGCCTATAAGGCTGGCGTTCACGAATTTGGTCAACGGCGTGGCTGTCTCTACTACGATCTCGGCTGCCGTGGCCCCATGACTCACTCTTCCTGCAACCGGATTCTCTGGAACCGCGTCTCTTCCAAAACCCGGGCCGGAATGCCCTGTATGGGCTGCACCGAACCAGAATTTCCCTTCCACGATCTCAAACCCGGCACGGTCTTCAAAACCCAAACCGTGATGGGCGTTCCCAAAGAGCTGCCCACGGGCGTCAACAAAAAAGACTATGCTCTGCTCAGCATTGTCGCCAAAGATGCAACGCCGACCTGGGCGGAAGAAGACATCTTTACCGTTTAGCGCTGTCTAATTCCCCTTGCTCCATTCCCTACTTAACCCCAAAACTATGCCAGTTCAAACCTTAGACATTTCCCCCGTAGGACGGGTTGAAGGCGATTTAGATGTTCGGGTGGAAATCGAAGATGGCCATGTGGTCAACGCCTGGACCCATGCCGAACTGTTTCGCGGTTTCGAAATCATTCTCAAGGGCAAAGACCCCCAGGCCGGTTTAATCGTCACGCCTCGGGCCTGCGGAATTTGCGGCGGCTCCCACCTCACCTGTGCTTCCTGGGCGCTCGACACGGCCTGGGGCACCGAGGTTCCCCGCAACGCCATCCTGGCCCGGAATTTGGGCCAGCTGGCCGAGTCGATCCAGAGCATTCCCCGTTATTTCTATGGCCTATTTGCCATTGACCTGACCCACAAGAAATACCAGCACAGCCCCTTTTATGAAGAAGCCTGCCGCCGCTTTGCCGCCTATACCGGCACTTCCTATGAGTTGGGCGTCACCATTTCCGGCAAGCCGGTTGAAATCTATGCTCTGCTGGGCGGCCAGTGGCCCCACTCCAGCTACATGGTGCCCGGTGGCGTCATGTGCGCCCCCACCCTGACCGACATCACCCGCGCCTGGTCAATCCTGGAATATTTCCGCACCAACTGGCTGGAGCCGGTTTGGCTGGGCTGCTCGCTAGAGCGCTACGAGGAAATCCAGACCTACGAAGATTTCCTCACCTGGCTGGACGAAGACCCGAAACATGCTAATTCCGATCTGGGCTTCTACTGGCGCATGGGTCTGGATATCGGTCTGAACAAATACGGCGCAGGCGTGGGTAAATACGTCACCTGGGGCTATCTGCCGCACGAAGACCGCTACCAAAAACCAACGATTGAGGGACGCAATGCTGCCCTGATCATGAAGAGTGGGGTATACGATAGCTTTACCGATACCCATACCCTGATGGATCACGCCCTGGCCCGCGAAAACACCAGCCACGCCTGGTACAACGAAGGCAGCGCCGACGTGCATCCCTTCGACCGCACCACCACCCCGATCCAGAAGAACGAGCATGATTTCCAGGGAGCCTATTCCTGGTCGAGCGCAGTGCGTCACATCCAGTCGGGCCGGCTGGAAGCTGGGGCTTTGGCGCGGCAGCTCGTGGCGGGCGGCAAACATGGCG
>QLAH01000862.1_pt1 | contig 10837 bp, 7 predicted proteins | sample 4693081 | NCBI WGS metagenome assembly QLAH01 (sample SAMN09425401, study PRJNA476045) | Lake water metagenome, whole genome shotgun sequencing project.
CGACCACGATCCCCAGCGCCGCGACCGCCGCCCCGCCGAGGATGGCGTATCCGATCGAGGACGCGCTCCCTGCACCCCATGCGACCGCAGCGCCGCTCAGGAGCGACGCGAACGCGACGCCAACGGCGCCGCCGACCTGGCGCGAGGTCTGCACGAGCCCCGACACCTGTCCGCGCGTCTCGTCGTCCACGCTCGAGAGGGTGTCTGTGCTCGCGGGCGACATGATGAACGCGACGCCGAGCCCGAGGAGCACCATGCCCGCCGCGATCACGGGGTAGCTTTCAAGAAGCGAGCCAGCGCCCCAGGTCGCGAGGCCCGCCGTGGCCACGGCCGTGCCGCCGCGCGCCAGCGGGCGGACGCCGATCCTGTCGTACAGCCTGCCCGCGCGGCGGGCGACGAGGATCACGGGAACGAGCATGGGCATCATGCTCAGCCCGGCGAGGGAGCTGCTGAAGCCAAGCACATCCTGCGCATAGATCGAGCCGAGCACGACAAGCGGCGCCATCGCGAACTGGGTGATGGCGATCAAGAGGATGTTCGCGCGGAGCCGCGGATCGGCGAAGCGCCGGAGGTCGATCAGCGGCCGCGCCACGCGCAGCTGGCGCCACACGAACGCTCCGACCGCCGCCACGCCCGCAGCGAGCGCCGCGAGGGCGGTCGGGGTGAACATCCACGGGCCCGCATCGGTCGGCTTTGAGCCTTCCTGAAGCGTGTAGACGACGAGCGGCAGCCCGCCCGCGAGGAGAAGTGCGGACGGCACATCGAAGGATCGGTCGTGCGCCGGACGGTTCGCCGCGCGCGACGCGAGGATCAGCGCGAGCGCGGCGAGTGCGACGGGGAGGTTCAGGTAGAAGATCCACGGCCAGCCCGCGTAGGCGGTCACGAGGCCGCCTGCGACCGGGCCGATCGCGAAGAACGACATCGAGATCCCGATCATCACGCCCATCGCCTTGCCGCGCTCGCCCGCAGGGTAGTGCTCGATCACAAGCGCGCTCGCGGCGGGCTGCATGAGGCACGCCCCGAGGCCCTGCAGGACGCGCCCCGCGATCAGCGTCGAGGAACTGTTGGCAGCGCCGCAAAGCGCGCTCGCGGCCGCGAACACGGAGAGCCCGAGGAGGAACGCGTTGCGCTTCCCCACGAGGTCGCCCAGCCTGCCGCCGATCGCCATCATGGCGGCGAGCGTCACGATGTAGGCGTTGGCGATCCACGCGACGCCCGCTGCGTCGAGGCCGAGTTCGCGGCCGATCGCAGGCCCTGCCACGGCGACCACGGTGATGTCGACGAAGATCATCGACAGACTCGCGGTCGCCGCGAGCAGGACGAGCGCGCGTCTGGGTTCGGCCACGGCGATTCCGTGCATCGCCGCAGGGTACTGCGGAGGCGCCGCGTGCGGGACGCGCGGCGCGAGGTCGAGGCCGATCGCGCTCCGAGTTCATACACTCCGACCCATGGACCCAGCGGCCACGCATGGCGCCAAAGCTGCGCTCAAGGATTGGCGGCGTGCGTTCGTCGCGGCGTGCGCGCGCGTGCGCCGCTCCATGCCGTTTGGCGTTCAGGATGCGCTCTTCCATCTTCCAGTCGAGGCGACCGCCGACACGGCGGCGCTTGCCCGCGCCTGCGGCTGGCCGCTCGTCGACCTCGGGGCGAACGATCCGAGCCCGCCGAGCGTGATCGATGGATCCGAGCCCGACGCCGTTGCCGCGGTTCGGGACGCCTGCACCGTTCGCAGCGCGGGTGGGCGGCTCTTCGCAGCCGCCGTTCCCGATGGCCGCGTGCTTGCGCGGGCCTGCACGGCGATCGCGCCGAACGGCATCGTGCTCGCCGATGCGAGCCCGCATGCGCTCGTTCCGCTTGCCCAGCACCGCGGTCTGAGCGGGGCGCTCGTCGCGCGCCCGCCACGGCGCCTGCGTGGAACAAGCGCGCTCGTCGGCGCGGTCGGGCATGCGAACTTCTACCACTGGATGCTCGACATGCTGCCGCGCATCGGGCTTCTCGCGGAGGCTGCGCGCGCGGACCCGGCGTTCGCGCGCGTCGACCGCTGGATCGTGCCGGCGACGCGCCTCGAGGTCTCTCGCGAGCTCCTCGCGCTCGCCGGTGTTCCGTCCGATCGCGTCGAGAGCATCCGCCGCGGAGACCAGGTGGTGTGCGACCAGCTGCTCGTGACGAGCGCTCCAGCGCCGATCTGCGAGCCGACGCGGCGTTCGGCCGCGTATCTGCGCGCCCTGTTTGGCACGCGGCAGACCTCCGAGCGCGGCGGTGCGCGCCGCATCTACCTCGCCCGCCGCGGACGGCGGAAGATCGCGAACGAGGCCGAGCTCTCGCCGATCCTCGCGCGTTTCGGCTTCGAGACGGTCGCCATGGAAGGGCTCGATCTCGCCTCGCAGGTCGAGGCCGTGCGTGGCTCGGGCCTCGTGGTCGCGCCGCATGGCGCAGCGCTTGCGCATCTCGTGCATGTCACGGAAGGCGGCACGCTCATCGAATGCCTCCCGCCGCGCATCTCGAACCCGAGCTTCTTCATGCTCGCGGGCGCATGCGGGCTCCGCTACGCGGCGATTCGCGGCTGCGAGGACCGCGCCTCGCGCGGGCAGCCCGTGGGTGCGGCGGACTTCGTGGTGGACCCCGCTGATCTCGAGCGGATTCTGCACGCGGCGATCTCGGCTGGCGCCAGCGCCAGCGCCTGAGCCATGCAAGCAACCGGCGCCGCCCGAGATGGACGGCGCCGGTTGCGTCTTGCGTTCGAGTCTGGCGTCGTGAGTCTCGCGCTCACGCATCTGGTGCAGCGGGGCGTCCGCCGCGTTCGCCGCGACCGCCACGACCGCGTGGCGCGTCGGGAGCGCCTGCTCCGCCGCCTTCGCCCGCGCCCTGACCCTGGCCCTGACCCTGGCCGCGCCCACGCGCGGGCTGCTCCCCGCCTTCGTCCGCAGGCTGGAAGAGCTCATGGCCCGCTTCCTGGGCCGCGTTCATCTTTGCGAGCGCTGCACGCGCCGCATCGCCGTTGCCCGCGAGAAGCGCGCGCTCGAGCTCGATCGACTGCGCGATCGCATCCAGCATCTGCGCGCGGAACGCCGTCTCGAAGCTGGCGCGGTCCTCGCCGAAGCGGGCGCGCGCGGACTCGGACATGCGGAGCGACGCCATGCCGTTCTTCGAGCCAACCAGTCCCATCTGCGCCTGCTGCACGAGATCGAGGTCGGACTTGCGGCTCCCGGCGTCGAAGGCGGACTCCTTGAGCCCGCGCATCGCGCGTCCGACCTGCCGCATCGCTCCGCCGACGCTCGGGGCGCCGCCCGCACCCGGCCGGTCGCCGCCTGCGCCCGCACCCGCGCCACCGCGGTTGCCACGCGCGCCGATCACGCCGTCGCGCACCGCGGTCTCGAGCTCGGAGCGCTCGATCAGGCCGTCAGAGTTCGCATCGGCGCGGCCGAGGAGACGCTCCGACATCGCGGGCGGCAACTCCTCTGCGGAGAGCTTGCCATCGCCGTTGGCGTCGCTCTGCATGAGGCGGTCGATGAGCTGCGCAGCCATCTGCGCCGGGTCGCCCGCGGGGCGTCCTTCCTGCCCAGGCCGTGCGCGGGGTGCGCCGTCCTGCATGGGGCGCTCGCCGCGCCCGCCGCGCGGTGCCTCGGGCGGGAAGGTCCCGTCCTGAGCGAGCGCAGAGCAGGGGATGGAGAGGGCAAGGAGCGCTGCACTCGCGATGCCCGCGAGGATGTTGTTCCGATGGATCGAGTTGGACTGCATGGTTGGTGTTCCTGAAGGTTGTCGGAAGTGCTGTGTTTCCGCTTGGATTGCGGGTGTCTGCGGCGTTGCCGCGCGTGGCGTGGCGGGCGGAGCTCTCGCCTCCACGCAGACGCAGAACGCAGGGCCCGTCGCGCTATTGCATCGCTCGGTTTCGAAGGCCACGCCGCGCAAAAAGCAACCGAGGCCCCGTGCGGGGCCTCGGTCGATGTTCGGAGGATGCGCTCGAAGGAGCGCGACCGATTACTTCGCGGTCTTCGCGTCCTTCTTGGCGGGGAGAAGCACGGTGTCGATCACATGGATGACGCCGTTCGAGGCCTCGACATCGGCTGCGACCACAGTGGCTGCGCCGAGCTTGACCGTACCGCCCTTGGCGACGACGGGGACCGTCGAGCCGAGCACGGTGGGGACCTCGGTCATCTTCACGACCTGGTCTGAGTAGGCGGCGACGCCGGGCACGACGTGGTAGGTGAGGATGTCGATGAGCTGCTGCTTGTTCTCAGGCTTGAGCAGGTTCTCGAGCGTGCCCGCGGGAAGCTTGGCGAACGCAGCGTCCGTCGGGGCGAGCACGGTGAAGGGACCCTTGCCCGAGAGCGTCTCGACGAGGCCCGCCGCCTTCACGGCTGCGACGAGCGTGTTGAAGGAGCCGTTCGAGGCGGCGACTTCGACGATGTTCTTGTCGGTCGGCAGGATGACGGTGTCGATCACATGGATGACGCCGTTCGAGCAGGCGATGTCGGTGGCGGTCACCTTCGCGCCATCGACGCTGACGGTGCCGTCCTTGACGACGATGTCGACGCGCTGGCCCTGCACGGTGCCCGCGTTCGTGAGCTTCACGACATCGGCGGCCAGGACCTTGCCCGGAACGACATGGTAGGTGAGGATCGCCGCGAGCTTCGCCTTGTTCTCAGGCTTGAGGAGGCTCTCGACGGTGCCCTTGGGGAGCTTGGCGAACGCCTCGTCGGTCGGAGCGAAGACGGTGAAGGGGCCCGGGCCGCTCAGGGTCTCTGCGAGACCGGCAGCCTTGACGGCCGTGACGAGCGTGTTGAAGCTTCCTGCGCCGATCGCCGTCTCGACGATCGTCTTGGTTGCTGCGGGGGCCGCGGCCTTCGGCTTGGCGGGGGCTGCGTTCTGAGCGGTGGCGACGCCACCGACGAGGAAGGCTGCTGCGAGAGCGGAGAGAGAGAGAGCGATCGACTTCATGTCCAAAGGACTCCTGTGTGCGTGCACCTGGTTGGCGGTGCGCCATGCTGTGCCTCGCGTCGGGGGAACACGACAACCCGCCTCGACGAACGAGGCAACCGTCGCACCACCACACCGCTGGCACACCGTTCCTGAGGTTGCCCGCGCCCTGTGCGCGAGTCCCTCGAGCCACCGCTTTCGTCGACGCATGGGACTTCGGATGCACGATGCCGTTTGATCTGCGTCGAATTCCCCGCCGCGAGGCACGGCGGCGCGCCCAAGCCGCGCGATATCTTCCCTGACATGCACGACGCCCGCACCGTTGCCGCGCCCGACGAGCCCGATGGCGGCGCAGTGGGCGGTGGCCAGTCGGGCGGAGCCGGCCAGGCGGCGCGCGTCGGGCGGTTCCTCGGCCCCGCACTCGGGTGCGCGGCGCTCTTCCTGACGCACCCGTCGTACGGCGCGCTCGGCGGTCTTTCCGCGGACGCGTCATGGACGCTCGCCGTGCTCGCCCTCATGGCCACCTGGTGGGTGACGCTCGCGATCGATCCCGCGGTCACGGGCCTCGTTCCCGTGATCGCCTTCACGCTTCTCGGAATCGGAACCGCATCGCAGATCACCTCGCACTATGCGAGCGATGTGATCTTCCTCTTCGGAGGCGGCGCGCTGCTCGCCTTCTCGCTCGAGCGAAGCGGCGTCTCCGCGCGCTTCGCATCGGCCCTGATCCGCATCGCGGGGTCGTCTCCGCTGCGGGTCCTGTCGGCCGTCATGGTCGCGTCCGCCATCCTCAGCGCCTTCGTCTCGAACCTCGCGACGTGCGCCACGATGCTTCCGCTCGCGCTCGCGCTCGGGGTGGGCGCCGTCGACCGCGCGCGCGACGAGGCGGAGCGCGCGGCGGCGATGCGCTTCCTCACCTCGCTTCTTCTCGGCGTCGCGTTCGGCGCGAGCATCGGCGGTGTTCTCACCATCATCGGCACGCCGCCGAACCCGATCGCCGTGACGGAACTCGAGCGGCAGGGAATCAAGGTGAGCTTCCTCGGATGGATGGCCTTCAGCGTGCCCGCGACGGCCGTGTTCCTTCCGCTTGCCATCGTGGTGCTCGGGGTCTTCATGTTTCCCGCGCGCGGAATCACGGTGGCGCCGCTCGAGGTCGCGCGCGCGCGGCTCGGCGGCGACGAGATCAGGACGCTCGCGGTGTTCGGGCTCGCGGTGCTCGCATGGGTGACGATGCCGCTCTATGCGGGGGCCGTCCCCGGCATGCGCGAGGGAACGGTGGCCGTCGTCGCGGCGTTCGTGTTGTTCCTCCTGCCGAGCGCCGATCGTCGCGGCTCGCGGCTTCTCGAGGCCGCGGACTTCGCGCGCATCCCATGGCGCGTGCTCGTCCTCTTCGGCGGCGGACTATGCCTCGCTTCCGCGATGGAGCGGACCGGGCTCTCCGCGAAGATCGGCGAGGTGATCTCGGCGGCGGGCGTGCTTCCCTCAGTCGGCGTGCTCGCGGTGCTCGTCGCAGTCATGATCGTCGCGAGCGAGATCGCCTCGAACACCGCGATCTCCGCGATGGCCGTTCCCATCGTGGGGGCCCTTGCTCCGGGCCTCGGGCTGCCGCCAGAGTTCCTCGTGATTCCCGCAGTGTTCGCGGCAAGCTGGTCGTTCGCCATGCCCGTCGGCACGCCGCCGAACGCGCTCGTGTTCGCGACGGGGCGCGTGCGCGTCCAGGACATGATGCGCGCGGGCGCCGTGCTCGACGTCGTGTCGTTCGTGGTGATCGTGGCGATGTCGTGGCTGCTGCTCCGGTGAGGCGGGGCAGCGGGCGGCGTGATCCGCGACTCAGTCGAGCTCCGTGCGCCACGCGCCCGGGTCGCGCCCCATCTCCTCGCCGAGCTTCTCGAGCGCGCGCATGGTCTTCTCCTTGAAGACGCCTGCGACGGGCGGACGCCAGTCGTCGGGGATGGCGACGATGCGCACCTCGGCGGTGGTCTCGCCCTCGAGGTTCGCGATGCGCGCAAGCGCCAGCAGGTGGCGAAGCGCCGTGATCGTCGACGCGCGCACGGCAAGCTCGACGCTGCGCTCGATCACGGCGACCCAGGTGCGCTGCGTGGTCTGCGGCGTGGCGTTCAGGGAGTTGTTGAGGATGACCCAGTAGCGCACGCGCAGCGGCGGAAGGCCTGGCGCGATCTCCGTCCAGAGCGTGCGCAGCTCCCTGTTCCTCCGAAGGTCGCCGCCGTAGAGGATGTTGCTCGTCACGCCGCCGTCGACATAGAGCCCCGACTCGATCTCGCGCGGGGGGAACGCGCCCGGGATTCCAGACGAGGCGAGAAGCAGGTTGTGGAAGGTGGACGGGTCCCCTGACCGCGCGGCATCCGCGGCGATGCGCGAGAGCTCGAACGGCCTCGCGCCGCCGTCGTCGAGATCGGTCGTGTTGACGACGAGCAGTCTGCCGCGGAGGCTCTCCTCGGCGATGCGTGCGAGGCGTTCAGGTCCGAACGCCGTGCGCACCTCGCGCTCGAGCCCCGGCACCTCCGCGAAGCTCTCGTTCGCGGGAAGGAAGAAGAGAAGCCCGCGCTCGCGGACCCAGTCGTCCTTCGGGTTGCTGTAGAGCTCGACGACCTCGTCGTAGTCCTCGTCGGTGCCGAGATAGGCGAAGGGCGCGATCAGGGCTCCCGTCGAGACGCCCGAGACAACCTCGAACTCGGGGCGCGGAACGCCGCCCTCGCGAACGGACCCCCATCCCTTGAGGAAGCCCGCGCCGAACGCGCCGTAGTCGCCGCCGCCAGAGATGACCAGGATGTCGCAGGTCGGAGGCTCTGTCTCGCCGCGCGCCAGCCCGTCCTCATACCCGCGCTTGATGCCGGCGTAGAGCGTCACGAACTGCTTGCGCAGGTTCAGCATGTGTCGTTCGGCGAGCGTCTCGCGCCGCGTCAGGAGATCCGTCTCGGTCGACACGGGGCGGATGCGCGCGCAGCCCGAAAGCAGCAGCGCGGAGATGCCGAGCGAGAGCAGGGAGGCCAGGGCGAGGGAGCGCGGACGAGAGTCGGACATCGGAGCGGAAATGTACAGGGCGTCGCGGATGTCGCAGTGGAAAAAGACCGCCGCGCGGCATGCTCGATGCCGCGCGGCGGGGAGACGCTTCAAGTGCGCAGGTTCAACGGCGGCGGCGGCCGACGAGGCCAGCGAGGCCGAGGAGGGCGACCGCGCCGGGGGCGGGGATGACATCGACGCCGATGAGGGTGATGCTGCCCGTCCAGGTGCCCGAGGTGCCCGAGGCGCCGTAGCCGTTGCCGAGCCAGATGGCTGCGTCGGCCGAGGTGCCCGTGAAGACGATCGGGTTCACGCTGACGCTGTCGATCACCGTGGTGCCGGGGGCGTCGTCGCCGCCATTGCCCCAGAAGATGCGCTGCGTTGCGCCGAGGTTCGAGAAGCCGCCGACCTGGAGGAGGCCAGCCGACGAGAGCGGCTCGACATCGACATAGACGGAGAGGTCATCCGCGTAGGTGAAGTTCGTCGAGGCCTCGAGGACTGCATTCACGGACACGCCCGTGAGGGTGCCGACGACATACTGGCTCGTGGCATTGCCGAACAGCTGGTTGAAGTTGAAGCCAGCGAAGGTCTGGCTGGTGAAGTTGATGGTGACATCCGCAGACGCTGCACAGGCGACGAGGCCGGCGAGGGTGGCGGCAGCAAGGGTGGTCTTCATGGTTACACAAACTCCCGAACATGAGGCGCGGGCCTGACCCGCTAGGAACACGGTTCCAACGCTGGAACCGAAATAGGGCATGACAGAGGCAGAGCAGCTGGCCCGTGCCGTCCGCTCCCTGTGGCCAAAGGCCACCAAGGGCGCACGGCGAACCGACGCTCCGACTCTTCACTCACACCATCCGCAGGGATCTGGGCGGAACCGAGCCAAGCCGAGCGCGAGGAAGACAGGCGTTCGACTCCGCAGACGCGGAACCACTTGCCTGACAACTCCTGCCTGAAACCTCTGGCTTGAACCCTTCTCTCGAGCCACCTCGCGCTGCAGACGACCTCGCGTCGCAGACGATGTTGGCGGAACGAGAATCAGGAACGGCACCGCCACAGCGCAACTGCGGAACGGCCCCATTCCTCCTTCCAGTCAGGAATCTGCCCCAACATGGGCGGGAGTCCAGCGCGGGTCGGACAATTCCTCCAAATCCTTCAGATCATCCAACTGGAACTTGTAGGTTCTCAGACTTTACCTGCGCGCCCCTCTCATGGGCCCGCACGCCGTCGGTCGATTCGGGCGAGAATCGTTCCGCCTCCTCCCGGTCATATCCATCCCACATCCGGCGTGGCCTGAAGTGCCGCCGAACGCGCCGCGAGGTGAGCCGCGCAACCCCCCGCATCCAGCGTCATGAAGCCTCGCCCCTCCCAATCCGTTGATCCGAGCGCCCAGCTGGAGCGTCTGGTCGCCGCCGAGCGCCATGCGGAGGCGCTGGAGGAGGGGCGGAGGATCCTGTCCCGTGCCCCGAGGTCGGTGCCCGCGCTCCTCGCCCTCTCTCGCGCGTTGCTCGCGCTCGGGCGGCTCGATGAAGTCGGCGAGACGGTCGCGCGCGGGCTCGCGCTCTCGCCTTCGGAGCCGCGATTTCGACTCCTCAAGGCGGTGGCCGAGCACAGGCTCGGTCGGACGGGTGAGGCGGTCGAGCTTCTGCGCGCATTGCGCGGTGAGCGACCGGGGGGCGACACGGAGGCGACGCTGGCGCTCGCGGAGATGCTGCATCGCGCGGCACGCCACGACGAGCTTCGAGAGCTGCTCGCCGAGGGAGGTGCGTGGAGGGATGACGAGCGGGCGGCGCTCCACGCGGCGCGGGTCCTTGCGCGAACCGACCGCGGCGGGGCGCTGGCCGAGCTCGGGCGCCTTGCGCGCAGCGCGCGCGGGGCTCCGCTGCGCAGGATCGCGGGCTTCGAGGCCGTGCGCATGCTCGACGCCGACGGGCGATACCGCGAGGCGTTCGACCTGGCGCGTGCCACGCACGCATCCACGACGCCGCGCTTCGACATCGGTGGACTCGAGTCGGACCTCGCGGAGCAGATCCGCTGGATGGAGCGTCACGGCGCGGCGCTTCGCCAGGCGCTGCCGCCCGTCGAGCAGTGCGCCCTCGTGGTCGGCATGCCGCGCAGCGGCACCACCCTTGTGGAGCAGATGCTCGACCGTCATCCTGCCATCGGCGGAATCGGCGAGTTCGAGGGAGTCGGAACGATGCGCGACGCGCTCGTCGCGCTCGGCGCGTGGCCCGCGCAGCTGCATGCGCTCGCACGCGGGGAAGGCGAACGGCTTCGGGCGGGATACCTGCGCGGGGCCGCGGCGCGCAGGCGCGAGGGCGCAACCTGGACTTTCGACAAGACCCTGCAGGTCTGGCGCTCGCTGCCCGCCGTCGCGACCGTTCTCGGCGGCGCTGCGCTCGTGCGCATCGTGCGCGACCCGCGCGACATGGCGATCAGCATGTTCCTCTCGAACTTCCACCCCCAGTCGTGGGGCTTCACGGCGAGCCTCGATGCGATTCGCAGCGCGATCGCCCTCGAACGGCGCGTCGTGCCGCTCGCGTTGAAGGCGCTCGACCTTCGTGCGGTCGAGGTCGTGTACGAGGAGCTCGTCGACGCACCCGAGCGGGAGATGCGCCGTGTGCTCGACTTCCTCGGCGTCCCGTTCGACCGTTGCGTGCTTTCGCCCGAGGCGAACACCCGCACGGTGCTCACGCTTTCGCACGAGCAGGTGCGGCGACCGATCAACCGCTCGAGCATCGGACGCTGGAGGAACTACGAGTTTGCGTTCGGGCCCGGGTGGGACGCGCTCGTCTGAATCACGCGAAGGAGCTCCGAGTGCAGCGCGGGCGCAGCGGCCGCGGCGCTGCCGCCGTGGATGTCGGGGCGTCCGCGCCAGTCGGTGAAGACGCCGCCCGCCTCCTCG
>QLAH01000863.1_pt1 | contig 10816 bp, 10 predicted proteins | sample 4693081 | NCBI WGS metagenome assembly QLAH01 (sample SAMN09425401, study PRJNA476045) | Lake water metagenome, whole genome shotgun sequencing project.
CGCGTGACGGAGCGCTCGCAACTGGAGTCCCGCCGAGGCTGCGCCTCTGCGCGACTCCTTTGCTCGCTTTCGTGCGACGGCCGCGGGGCGGCCTCTGGCGCGTGACGGAGCGCTCGCAACTGGCGTCGCTCGGGCCATGAGTGCCCGCAGACGTGAGTCTGCGGAACAACAACCGTCGGAGTCGACGGCTGACGTCATCCGTTCCTTGGACTTCGTTCAAGGGCACCCGTGCGGATCGTGTCGGACGGTTCTGATCGTCGGAGCCGGCGGAAAATCCCCCAGCACCAAAGGCGGTGGCCGCAAGCAGCCGCCGCTCAGACTCCGCGGGTGCCTGGATCCCAGATCAGCTTGTGAAGCTGCGTCTGCTGCCTGACGGACAGACGGTCCTCGAGAATCCACTCGGCGAGAAGCCGAGGGTCGAGCCCCGGGCATCCGAGGATCTCGAGCCCCTTTCGCTGCGGAAACGCGGGGCTCATCAGCACCGCCTTCGCGCGCTCCGCGAGCCGATGCTCGGCGATCTTCCCGCGCGCCCACTCGTAGTCCGCGCGGTCGACGATCACGAACTTCACCTCGTCTTCAGGCCGCAGGTCGTCGAGGTTCGACCAGAGGTTGCGCTCCGCCTCGCCCGATCCGGGCGTCTTGATGTCGAGAATGCGGATCGCCTTCGGGTGGCACGGCGTGATGTCGACGGCGCCCGAGGTCTCGACGAGCACCGTGTATCCCTCCTCGCAGAGAAGCGCCAGCAGTTCGAACGCGCGCTTCTGCGCGAGCGGCTCGCCGCCCGTCAGCTCGACGACACGCGCGCCCGAGGCGCGGACCTCGTCGAGAAGCGCTTGAATCGTGCGTGGCGAACCCTCGCGGAATGCGTACTCCGTGTCGCAGTAGTGGCAGCGGAGCGGACACCCCGTCAGGCGGATGAAGAAGCACGGGCAACCCGCCCAGGTCGATTCCCCCTGGATCGAGAAGAAGGTCTCGTTGATGCGCAGCGTCTGCGAGAGGATGTCGTCGGCCTGCGTCGCCATGGCGAACCCGCTGTCAGTAGACCCATGCCTCGAGGATCGCCTCGGGCGGCACGCCACCTTCGGGCGGCGCGATGGGCGCCGTGGTCAGCAGGATCGCATCGAGCAGATCCCCTTCGGAGTCCTGGATCGCCTCGACCGCGGTCTCCGACGCGATCTCGAGCCCGTCGCGGCGCAGGAGCCGCACGATCTCCTCGCGCACGGCGCGCGGCGGCTCGCCTCCGCCCTTGTATCCCTTCGCGGGCCAGCCGCGGTGACGCAGGACGCTCGCCGGGCAACCCTCGAACACGCGCGTCGATGGCAGCGCCGCGCCTGCGGTCGTCGGCATCGAGACAGGCATGATCGCGATCCCCTCCCGCGCGAGCGGCAGAAGGATCTCCGTGATCGCCGTGAAGGTCTGCTTGAAGACGCGCAGGTTCATCGGCGCAAGCGGCGTGTGGAGCACGCGGTCGCACGTGCGCTTCGGCTCACGACGCGAGCTCTCGCGCATCGCGCCGCGCCACGCGCGCGCATTCGGGAACGACGCCATCCACTCCGCGACCTCGATCCAGGTCGGTTCGCGTCCCTCGGGGAGCCCTGCGAGACCCCCTCCAAGGCTCTCGCGCGGAAGGCCGAAGGGCGCATCGATCCGCCAGAGGTGCTCGCGGCCATCCCGCGCACACTCTGCGATCAGCCGGCGCAGGCCGTTGCGATCGACGCGAGGCCTGATGGCCACCACGCTCTTCGCAGCGAGCTCGCGCTCCGCGATGCGGATCTTGGCGGCGCCGCCGCCGTCCGCACCGGAGAAATCGACGCCATGAATGACCGTCCTCGAGCCTGCGATGGGAACACTGGTCGGTGCGCTCTTCATCCGATGCCGCAACTTCCGCGGGGCTTGCCGCAGCCGCAGGTCGAGGAATGGACGTGTCCGCCCGCGGGCACCGCCTGCGCGTCCGCAGCACCCGAGACTCCGAACACCGACATGCGGCGGCGGAAGGTGCGGCCTCGGCCGCTCGGATCCTCGACGGGGCTGTCCGCGTCCTTCATCGAGCGCAGGAGCTCGATCACTTCGCCGTCCTCGACGGCCTCGTACTCGTAGATGGGCATGGGTCGAAGGATAGCGAGGGCGCCGCGCGAAGTGCCGTACACTGCCACGATGCGTTCCAACCGTTCACCCCGTCGCTCCAAGGGCCGCCTTGGCGAGTTCGCGGACAAGTCGAGAGGCGTGCGACTGCAGAAGGCCCTCGCCGATGCGGGAGTCGCCGCGCGGCGCGAGTGCGAGGAGCTGGTCCTCTCGGGTGCCGTCACCGTGAACGGAAAGTGCGTCGACACGCTGCCCGCATGGGTCGATCCCGCGTCCGACCGCATCGAGGTCTACGGCAAGCCCCTGCGCAAGCCCGAGAAGCATGTCTACATCGTGCTCTTCAAGCCGCGCGGGACTGTGTGCACGAACAGCGACCCGAGCGGCCGCCCGCGCGCGATCGACCTCGTGCAGCACCCCGAGCGGGCGCGGCTCTACTGCGTGGGCAGACTTGACCTCGACAGTTCGGGGCTGCTCCTCCTCACCAACGACGGTGAACTGGCGAACCGCCTCACCCACCCTCGCTACGGCGTGCCCAAGGGCTACGACATCACGCTCGAGGGAAGCCTCGACGAGCACGCCATCGCGGGGATCGAGCGCGAGATCTTCCGCGCGGGCAAAGGCGACGGGCCCGTGCGGAGTTCGCTCAGGCTCATCGCGCGCGACCGCGAGAAGACCGTCGTCCACCTCGAGCTGTGCGAGCACCGCAACCTGCAGATCCGTCCGCTCATGCTCGAGCTCGGGCACCCTGTCAAGAAGATGCGGCGCACCTCGTTTGGCCCGATCAAGCTGAAGGGCCTCGCGGTCGGCGAGTGGCGCGACCTCACGGGCAAGGAGGTCGATCTTCTTCGGCACGCCTCTCGCGGGGAGTCCACGCAGCCCGCGCGCAAGCCGAAGGCTCCGCGCCGGTCGATGGAGGAGCACGCGGCGCTCCGCGAGGCGAAGGCCGCCGCCCGCGCCGCGGAATCCGCCGCGCCGCAAGCGACGGCGGCTGCAGGAACGCCGACGCGGACCCCTGCACGGGCTCAGACACCGGTATCTGTGCGGGGGCCTGCGCGAGTGACTGTTCCAGCGCACGAACTTGCGAAGACGTCGAAGACTCCGCGCCCCAAGACGGCGGCGCGACCCCTTGCCCGAGAGCCGAAGGCCAGTGGCGCGAAGGGGCGTCCCCCCGCCAAGGGTGCGCCCCGCCGCCCGCGACGCGGATGACGGTGAGTTGGCGGATTGATCTGACGGAATGAAACGAGGGAATTTTTCCGAAGATGAGCGCTTCTCGGTCCCAAAGGTCCGAGTTTCGGTGAAACTCCCGCAAGCCTCCACGGCTTGTCCGCGCTGCGGGCTTCGGTGAGGCCAGCGCGGTGCCGCGAGGTGCCGTCGATCGGCTGTACAGAGTTCATTTGGGCAGGATGCCCCTCGCGAGCGCAGGACCATGCTCGACCAGAACCACAGGCTCGACCAGAACCACAGCGGAACTCCTTTCCCACACGGGACCAACCCGACCGCGAAGACCACGGCACAGCCGCAGTCCTCGAGCGAGTTCGTCGCCGACCCGAGCTCCGCTTTCGGCGGCGCGAACACGGCGGCAGCTGCCGCACGCCCCTTCGACATGGGCAGGTCGTTCGACGGCGCGAAGCAGGTCGTCACGGCGCGGCCCGCGGCAATCGCGCAGAGCGTTCCACCGCTCTCCGTGCCCGCGCCGCGCTCGGCGGCCGTCACGGCACCCGCACAGCCGCCAGGCTCGGGCGCGCAGCAGTCCCGCCTTGCGGAGCTTCTCGCGCGTGCGGAGGTGCAGACCGCGCAGCTCGAGTCGCAAACCACGCGGCTTGACGCGAAGCTTGCAGCCGAGCATGACGCGGCGGAGCGCGCGGTTCGGCTGGCTGCCGAGCTCGAGGAGCGGCTCAGGCTCGGCGTGCGCATGCTGCAGGCGTTCGATGTCCAGGGCGGGCGCGGCGAGAAGATCGCGGAGCGCGCCGTCGGCGTGATCGACGACGCGGAGCGGATTCTCGCCGTCGCGCGCGAGCAGTCCGAGCGCGCGGCCCGCGCAACGCAGGAGCAGGCGGAGAAGGTGACCGACGCGATGCGCGCTGCGCTCGAGCGCGCTGCGCATTCCGCAAGCGACGCCGCCGCGCAGGCCGCGGACGCGCTTCGCGCCAAGGCCGCGGACGCTGCCGCAGCGTGCAGGCGCGAGGTCGAGGAAGCCGCCGCAGCGGCGCAGGCCCGCACGGAGACCGCGATCCGCGAGGCCTCCGACCGCGTGGTCGGCGAGAAGGTGGCGCTGATCGCCCGCGAACTCGACTGGCGCTTCGACCGGATCAAGGAGATCGAGGCGCGTCTCAATCACGCTGCGAACGCGACGCTTGCCGCAGTCGACGCAGAGCTCGGCGGCAGGCTCGAGAGGATTGACGAAATGGTGCAGCGCGCGGAGGCCGCGACCGCGCGCGTCGACGCCGCGCTCTCGGCGACGGGCGAAGCCGCCGCGCTCATCGAGCGCTCCGAGCGCGCGACCGCCGCACTCGCCGGGCTGTCCTCGGAAGGCCAGCGCCTGCTCGAGGCGCTCGCGGCGCGCGTCGGCGACGGTGCCGCGCTGCGCGAAGTCCTCGGAAAGCTCGTTCATGAACTTGCGGCAGCGCGGGAGTCCGTACACGGCGACATGCGCCGCATGCGCGATGACCTCACCTGGCTCGTCGAGCGCGGCGAGCGCATGTCGGGCGAACTCATCGAGCGCGCGGATCGGGCGAGCGTCGCCAGCGAGTCGGTGCGGTCGGCGACTGAGTCCGCAGCGCCTGTCCTCGAGCAGTTCGCCCATTGGGCTCCGCTCCTCGCGTCGCCTTCGCCCGAGCGGATCCGTCCGATCGCCGATGCGATCGCGGGCGGCGTGCGCGCGGAGCTCTCGCAGGAGATGCGCAGCCTTGCGACCGCGCTCCGCCAGTTCGCGGGCAAGGCAGACCGCGCCTTCGCGGCGATCACGCTCGACACGGACCTCCTTCAGGGCGACTCGCGGACGGTCGCGCGCAGCTTCGCGGGAGAACTCTCGCGGCTCGGTCAGATCGCGACCGTGGAGCTCTCCGCTGGTGAACCCGAGGCCGTGGATCTTGAAGCTGCAGCGCCCAAGACCACGAAACCAGGCTCGCCCGAGATGAACGCGGCGGCGATCGAAACCACGCGCGCGGCTGTGCCGCCCGCACCTGCGGCATCGCCCCCCATCACACCTGTCGCGGTCGTGGCCAACGCAGCGCTCTCGATCGATCCACCCGTGCTCACAGGCTCGTGGCGGCTTCCCGGGCGCCGCTGACCGTTCCGTCTGTGCGGGCAGGCCCGCGAAGCGTTGCGCAGGCCGCGGCATCTCCGCGATTCGGCAACTCTTGCCGAAGTCGTCCCGAAGGCAGGCCGATCTACGGGGCATGAAGCAGTACACGCTGCCACAGACGCCGTCCGACCGCACCCAGTCGCAGTATGTCTGCATCGACCGACACTCGCGCGGGATCTTCGCGCGGATCCTCTGCCCGTCGATCGGGCAACGCGAGGCGCCGATCATCGCCGCAGAGATCATGGCCGCGATCGACGGGTGCGCCCACTCGAAGATCTCCTCGATCGTGATCGACTTCGCGGGCGTGCAGCAGATCTCGAGCATGGGGCTCGGGATGTGCGTCGACATCCGCAATCGTGCTGCGAGTGCGAAGATGAAGGGTTATCTCGTCGGCACCAGCCGGACGGTGCTCGACCTCCTCCGCATGATGAAGGTCGAGAAGCTCTACACCGTCCTCCACGGAAGCGACGACATGACGCGCATCCTCGGCTGAGCGGGAAGCCGCGCGAGACGCAGGAAAACCTGCGGAAATGCGCGGTGCCGCCCCAGCGCCGCCGCGCTACCATGGTCGACCTATGGGCCTTGAAGCAGCACTTCCGACCGACAGCGTGGTCACCACGCAGCTCAACCGAGTCATCAACTGGGCGCGACGCTCGAGCGTCTGGCCGCTGCCGTTCGCGACCGCGTGCTGCGGCATCGAGCTGATGGCGACCGCGTGCTCGCGCTTCGACCTCGCGCGCTTCGGCGCGGAGGTCATGCGCTTCTCGCCGCGTCAGGCGGACCTCCTGATCGTGGCAGGCCGCGTCAGCGTGAAGACCCTGCCCGTGCTCCAGCGCATCTACATGCAGATGGCCGAGCCGAAGTGGGTGATCTCGATGGGCGCGTGCGCCTCGACGGGCGGCGTGTTCGACACTTACGCGGTGGTGCAGGGCGTCGACCAGTATGTCCCCGTCGATGTGTATGTGCCCGGCTGCCCGCCGCGGCCGGAGATGCTGATCGAGGGCATCATGGCGATCCAGCGCATCATCGACCAGGACAACATCCCGCGCGATCCGACGGGGAAGCGCCTGCCGCTCAACATCGCGTTGACTCCGAACTACGAGCTTCGTCCGCAGCCCGTGCCGCTTGGCATCGGCACGAGCAACATGCAGGGCATGCCGCTCCGCGGATGACCGCGCGCGATACGCTCCGCGCATGCAGCTCTCCCCCGCCTTCGCCGCCGCCTGCGCACTCTGCGCAGGCGGCGTTCTTTCCATGCAGGGTCCCGCGACGCAGCGCGCGCTACAGCAGGAGCCCGCCGATCGCTTCGCGGGCATCGCGTCGCTCGAGACGACCGTGAGGAAGCAGGACGGCTCGGTCGACGCCGTCTATCGCGCCCGCCTCGTCGAGCCGAGCGCGGAGGCGCTTGCGAAGGCGGGCGGAAGGCTGCCGCTCGTCGTCTTCCTGCACGGCTCGGGCGAGCGCGGCGACGACAACAGCGCGCAGCTGAAGCACTTCGCGGGGTGGACCGGGGGCGAGGAGTTCCAGTCGCGCGCGCCCGCGTTCGTGCTGGCGATGCAGTGCCCACGCGACGAGTCGTGGAGCGCGATCGACCTCAAGGCCCTCCGGGAGCGGGGCGAACTCCCGAAGTTCGCCGAGGAACCGACGCGCGCCATGCGTGCGCTCATCGCGGCGATCGAGGAGGTCCTTGCGACGAGGCCCGTCGACGCGGACCGCGTCTATCTCACGGGCCTGTCGATGGGCGGCTTCGGCGCGTTCGACCTCGCTGCGCGCAGGCCCGAGCTCTTCGCGGCCATCGCGCCGATCTGCGGCGGAGGCGACCCCGCGACCGCGGCCCGCTTCGCGCACCTCCCGATCGCGATCGTGCACGGCGCGGACGACCCCGTCGTACCCGCCGCGCTCTCGCGCGCCATGCGCGACGCCGCCGTCGCTGCGGGCGCCTCGCCCCGCTTCATCGAGCTCGCAGGCGTCGGGCACGACGCCTGGACCCCCGCCTACCGCTTCGGCGAGGACGGCATCCTCGACTGGATGTTCGCGCAGCGGAAGCGCTGACGCCTCACGCGAGCTTCGCCACCCACTCGCGCACGCGGCCGACGCCCTTCACGATGTTCTCGTCGCTGCACGCGAACGAGAAGCGGATGTGGCCGCGCGCGCAGGCACCGAAGTCCTCGCCCGGCACGACCGCGACATCGGCCTCTGCGAGCAGCGCGTCTGCGAACGCCTGCGCGCCATCGATGCGCGCGCCGCCCGGCGAAGTCTTGCCGAAGTGCGCCGAGATGTCGGGAAACGCGTAGAACGCGGCGTTCGGCATCGGCGTGCGGAAGCCGGGGATCTTCGCAAGCTCGTCGTGGATCAGCTTCGCGCGCGACGCGAACTTCACGCGCATCGCCTCGACGCCCGCTGCGCTGTTCGTCAGCGCCTCGAGAATCGCCGGGTAGAAGAAGCTCGGGATCGAGTTCGTCATCTGCCCCTGCAGCTTGATGAGCTCCGCAGCCATCGGCTTGGGCGCGGCCATGTAGCCGATGCGCCAGCCCGTCATCGCATAGCTCTTGCTCATGCCGTTCACGGTGATCGTGCGCGCGGCGAGCGCGGGATGTGCGCCCGGCGACGCATGCGCGAGGCCGGGCGCGATCTCGGGATAGATCAGCTTCTCGTAGATCTCGTCGGAGATCACCGCGATCCTCTCGTGCTTCGCGAGTTCATCGCAGATCGCGCGCACTTCGCCGGCGGGATACGCGATGCCGCACGGGTTCGACGGCGAGTTCCACACGATGCCGACGGTGCGCGGCGTGATCGCTGCGGCGAGCTCGTCGGGCGTGATGCGGAAGCCGCGCTCGACCGCGCCCGCGACCTCGACGCAGCGCGCGCCCGCGAGCTCGATGAGCGGCTTGTACGAGACCCACGCGGGCGTCGGCAGCAGCACCTCGTCGCCACGGCCCGGCTCGATGATCGCCTGGAGCGCCATATAGATCGCATGCTTCGCGCCGACGGTCACGGTCACCTGGTCGAACGCCGTCGCGACGCCGTTCTCCTTCGAGAGCTTCGCGGCGATCGCCTCGCGCGCGGCCTTGTCGCCCGGGGTCGGCGCGTACTTCGTCATCCCCTTCTCGAGCGCGTGAATCGCGGCGCGCTTGATGTTGTCGGGCGTGTCGAAGTCGGGTTCGCCCATCGCGAAGGCGACGACATCGCGGCCCTTGGCGCGCGCAGCCGCGACCTTCGCGCCCACGGCGAGCGTTGCGGACTCGGACATCGACGCGATGCGGCTCGAGACGAACATGCGGGGAATGTAGTGTTTCGCGCGCCGCGCGGAGACGCCGCCGCCGCTACACTTCCCGCCCCATGCACTACGACGCTCATCAACCGGTGATCGACGAGTTGGAGGCGCGGATCGTGACGCTCCGCGACTCTCTTTAACTACGATCAGAAGCTTCAGGAACGGTCCGCGTTCGACGACCGCATGAACGCCACCGACTTCTGGGAGAACCCGAGGGCGGCGCAGAAGGTCATCGAGGAGAGCAAGATCGTGCGCGCGCAGGTCGAGCCGCTCGAGGAGGCGATCCGCCTGCTCGACGACGCGAAGGTCGGCTACGAACTCGCCAAGGACGCGGGCGACCGCGAGATGCTGGCCGAGGTCGACGAGACCCTCTTCGGACTTCAGGCGCGGATGGAGAAGATCGAGCAGCAGTCGCTGCTCTCGGGCAAGCACGACCACCGCAACTGCTTCGTGGCGATCCAGGCGGGCGCGGGCGGCACCGAGGCCGAGGACTGGGCGGGCATGCTCGAGCGCATGTACCTCTACTACTTCAAGGAGATGGGCTGGAAGCTCGAGGAGATCTCGCGCTCGCTCGGGCCTGAGGCGGGCATCTCGGAAGTGTCGTACCGCGTCTCGGGCCCCTACGCCTACGGCTACATGAACTGCGAGCGCGGCACGCACCGCCTTGCGCGCGTTTCTCCGTTCAACGCGGAAGGAAAGCGCCAGACGAGTTTCGCGACGGTCGACGTGACCCCCGAATTCGAGCACGGCGACCTCGTGATCCCCGACAAGGACCTCGAGATCGTGGCGTTCGTGCGCGCATCGGGCCCGGGCGGGCAGAACGTGAACAAGGTCGCCTCCGCGATCCGCGTCACCCACCTGCCGACGGGCATCCAGGTCGTCGCAAGCACCTACCGCGACCAGCCGCAGAACAAGGCGCAGGCGCTCGCCGTGCTGCAGGCGAAGCTCGAGCAGATCGAGGAGGAGCGCCGCGCGGCCGAACTCACGGCGGCGACGGGCGGCAAGGTCACGCGCGACTGGGGCAACCAGATCCGCTCGTACGTCTTCTACGACAACCGCGTGAAGGACCACCGCACGGGCCACGAGGTCGGCAACCCGCAGCATGTGCTCGACGGACACATCGCCGACTTCATCGACGCTGAGCTGAAGCGCAGGCGCGCGGAGCGCGGATAATGGAACACGCCGGACTCGAGGTCGAGCGTCTCACGCTCGTCCGCGGGTCGCGGACCGTGCTCTCCGACGTCTCCTTCGCACTCGCGCCGGGTGCGCTGCTTGCGGTGGTCGGCCCGTCGGGCGCGGGAAAGAGCACGCTGCTCTCGCTTCTCGCGGGTTTCGAGCGGCCGACCGCAGGCTCGATCCGTCTCGATGGCGCCGACTGGCGCGCGCTCGACCCTGTCGCGCGCGGCGTCGGCATGAGTTTCGACGACGCCGCGCTGCACGAGCACCTGACCGTTCGCGGGAATCTCGAGGCCGCTGCGCTTCCGCGCGGCGATTCGCCGGCGGCCCGCCGCGCGCGCGTGTCGGAGACGGCGGCTGCGCTCGGCGTCGATGCGCTTCAACTGCGCGCGATCGGCGTCGTTCAGCGGCAGCTCGTCGCCCGGCAGGATCAGCGTGGTGGAGATCAGCGGCTGGCCGAGGATCTCCAGCAGACCGAGCGCGGCCGGGTGGTCGGGAATGCGGATGCCGATCGTCTTGCGGCTGGGGTGCGACAGCCGGCGCGGCACTTCCTTGGTCGCCTCGAGGATGAAGGTGTACGGACCGGGCGTGACCTGCCGGATCAGCCGGTACTGGGTGTTGTCGACCCGCGCGTAGTTGGCAATCTCCGAGAGATCGCGGCACAGCAACGTCAGATGGTGCCGCTCGTCGACGTTGCGGATGCGGCGCAGGCGGTCGGCAGCCGGCTTGTCGTCCAGGTGGCAGACAAGCGCAAAGCACGAGTCGGTCGGCAGCGCGCCGATGCCGCCGTGATCGATGATCTGCGCGGCCTGACGCAGCAGGCGCAGCTGCGGGTTGACCGGGTGGACCGTGAATCACTGCGCCATCACACACTCAGCAGAAGCGGCGCCAGACCGGCGCGATGTCGTAGGGCACGGTGGCCACCTGCCCAAGTTCGGCGTGCGATTCGCCGGGCCCGTGAAAGTCGCTGCCGCGCGAGC
>QLAH01000864.1_pt1 | contig 10816 bp, 7 predicted proteins | sample 4693081 | NCBI WGS metagenome assembly QLAH01 (sample SAMN09425401, study PRJNA476045) | Lake water metagenome, whole genome shotgun sequencing project.
GCCGCCGACGGCCATGCCGGTGGACTGGAGCACCAACTGGACGGCCTCCGGGATGGTCATGAAGTAGCGGGTGATGGCCGGATGGGTGACCGTGACGGGCCCCCCCGTCGAAATCTGCTGGTGGAACAGGGGGATGACCGAGCCGGAGGAGCCGAGCACGTTGCCGAACCTGACCATGGAGAGAATCGGCCCGTCCTCGGCGACCTCGGCGGCGGCCGCCTGGATCAGCAGCTCACAGATGCGCTTGCTGGCCCCCATGACATTGGTGGGACGCACGGCCTTGTCGGTGGAGATCAGGGTGAGGCGACTGACGCCCGAGGCCAGGGTGGCGGCGATCACGGCCTCGGTGGCGCCGATGTTGTTGGCGATGCCCGCACAGAGGTTGGCCTCCACCAGCGGAACATGCTTGTAGGCGGCGGCATGGAAGATGGTCTCCACCCGATGGTGCTGACACAGCAGGGTGAGGCGGCTGGCGTTGCAGGCATCCCCGAGGATGGCGTGCAGGTCGACATCGCCGAGGTGGGATCGCAGTTCCCGCTCGATGGCGTAGAGGGCGTATTCATTGCGCTCGACCAGCAGCAGCCGGGAGGCGCCGAGCGCCACGATCTGGCGACAGAGTTCGCTGCCGATCGAGCCCCCCGCTCCCGTCACCATCACCACCTTCCCGGCCACACCGGCCTTCAGCAGGACCGGATCCGGATTGGAAGGTTCCCGTCCGAGAAGGTCCTCGATCGCCACCGCCTGCAGGTCGGAAACGATCCGCTGGCCACTGGCCATCTGTGCCAGGGAGGGGATGGAGAGCACCTCCAGCCCCCTGTGGGTGAGCTGGTCGACCAGCAGACGCTTGCGGCGTCTGGACATGGTGGGCATGGCGAGCAGCACCTTGCGCACCCCGTGCCGTTCGATCAACCGCGGCAGCCGCAGGGGTGTGTGGATCGCCATGTTCTGCAGGGTCCGGCCCTGCAGTCCCGCATCGTCATCGAGGAATCCGACGATGCGGAAGCGGGGATCGTTGCGCAGGGCCAGCAGCAGGCCCATTCCCGAGGCCCCGGCTCCGTAGATCAAGGTGGCATCACCCTGGGCGTCGCCGGGCTGGTGGTTTTCCCGCTGGTCCAGGTGATGGACGAGGACATCGCGCAGAACGATCCGGCTGGCGATGGCCCCACCGGTGAACAGCAGCCAGTAGAGGATCCAGAAGGAGCGTGGCGGCTGGGGGCCTCCGATCAGGGTGCTGCTCAGCAGCAGGATCAGCACCATGGCCCCCGAGCGGGGCACCAGGCCGTAGAGCGAATGACTCCCGGCGTAACGGGTCAGACCCCGGTACCAACCGGACACCACCAGGACCGGAAGTCCCGTGATCACGGCCAGGGGCAACAGCAGGATCGTGGTGGGCAGAAATCCCCTGAGGGACGTGGCATCCGGCAACCGCAGAACGAAGGCCCCCAGGTAGGCCGCGACGATCATCAGACCATCGAACACAACCAGCAGCAGCCTGCGAGCGAGCAGCTGCTTCTGCACATAACGAAGAAATGAGAGCTGGGGAATCAATCGTTCAGGTCGCCGGGAACCGACGCATCAGGTAATGGCTTTCTGAATGGGGACCGAGGCAACAGACCAGACACAGAGGTGTCGTGATCTGAACGCCGCCTGAGAATGTGATGGACTGCGTTGGCTGGTTGACGGTGGATCCTTGCGAACTGGTTGCGAACTGGAAAGCATCCCAGGTCTGAAGGACTAGAGAAGAAGGAATGGTGATTCGACGCTAGCCAGTGACGTTGGGACCGATAGTCCTATCCAACAATGATGTGATGGAGGAAAGGATCATGGACTTGGTGTGGCCATCTGGATCTGATGTTACTGCCATTTCAGGGTGAGAAGGGAACGGCGTGGTGCCGGTCCAGCCAGAGGCCAGCGGCCAGTTCCACCAGCAGCAGACCGAGTTCCAGGGCCAGGCCCTGGGCGAGCAGGGCCCACCCCAGCAGGGCGGTGGCGCTGATGTACAGGAGGGCCACCCGAGCATGGGGCCAGCCCGCCTGGTGGAGGCGCTGGTAGAGATGGAGCCGATGGGCCCGGAAGATGGGCTGGCCTGCCCGCCAGCGGCGCAGCACGCAGAGGCAGGGGTCACCCAGCAGGGGAAAGCCTGCCAGCAGCAGGCCCAGGGCCATGGCCGGCGTGGCCTGCTGCAGCACCATGCCGGCGATCACCGCGCCCAGGAACGTGCTGCCCACGTCCCCCATGAAGACCCGGGCCGGGCTCCAGTTCCAGGCCAGGAAACTCAGCAGTGCCCCGATCAGGGGAAGCACCCCTGCGCCGGCGTCGGGCGCCATGGCCAGCACCGCCACCCCCAGCAGCACGGAGGCGCAGCCGGCGACCAGACCATCGAGGCCATCGCTGAAGTTGACGAAGTTGATCACGGCCGTGACGGCGAACCAGGCCACCGGCAGCAGCCACCACAGCAGGGGCAGGGGCGTGATCGCCACCAGGGCCAGGGCGGTGGCGATCTGAATGCCGTAGCGCCCCGCGGCGGGCAGATCGAGGCGGTCGTCCAGCAGGCCCACCAGGGCCAGGGGCAGGCAGATCAGGGGAATCCAGGCTGGCCAGCCCCCGCCCGCCAGGGGTGCCAGGCCGCTGCCGACCAGGACAAAGGCCAGGCCCCCGCCCCGGGGGGTGGGCCGCTGGTGGGAGCTGCGGGCGTTGGGCTGATCCACCAGCCCGCGCCTTAGCAGCGGCAGCAGCAGGTGCAGCAGCAGTGCCCCCAGGCCCGCGCCCAGCAGCAGAACAGCCGGGGCGTGCAGGGCGGTCATGGCACCAGCGGCAGCACGGGGAAGGGTTCGGGCGGTCCCCCCAGAATGCGATGGACCGGGGTGAAACCGGCCAGGTCGGCCCCCATGCGGAGCACCGCCTCAAACCGTTTCGGGGAGAGCAGCAGCAGCGGTGCGGCCAGGCTCTGGAACAGGCGTGGTGGCAGGGCCAGCAGCCGGCAGCGTCGGGCCGCATCGCCGGGTTCGCTCGCGGCCTGCAGGCGCCGGAGCATGGCGGCGTAGGTGAGGGTGTCATCGCCGCCGAGGGGCAGGTGCACCGGCTCGGATGGGTCGTCTCCACCCAGGGCCAGGTGGTCGGCGAGATGGAGGGCCACGGCGGCCAGCTGGCGGCAGTGGATGGGTTGCCGCAGGCCCCCCTCGCCGGGCAGCGGCAGCAGGGGCAGGCGGCGCAGCAGTCGGCGCAGCTGGCTCAGGTTGCGATCGCCGAGGGGGCCGGCCTGGCCATAGATGAGGGTGGGCGCCAGGATCCGCAGCGGGCGGGCGTGGGCCACGCAGGTCAGCGTCAGCTGCTCCTCCGCCCGCCGCAGCCGCTGCACCAGATCCCGGTCAAAGCCATTGGCGGCGAACCGTTTGGTGATCACCGAAGAGGAGGAGCAGGCGATCACCCCCCGCAGGGCAGCGACGCCGGCCGGGTCCCTGGCGGCCCAGCCGGCCAGCCAGGGCGCGAACGTCCAGATGGGGGCAAAGCTGACCAGCAACCCCGCCGGTGCCTGGCCGGTCCCGCCGCCCTGCTCCAGATCGCAGGGCAGGAACGGTGGCGGATCACCGCCCCAGGCCGGCGGCAGCGGTGGACGGCGGCCCGCCACCACCAGCGGTCGTCCCCTGGCCAGCTCGACCAGGGCCTGGCCGCTCGGGCTGGTGGCTCCGAAGAGCGTGATCGGGACAGTGGAGGGGAGGGCCAATGGGGGATCAGACGCAGTCGTTGCCGTCGAGACGACCATCCCACCCCGTCAGGCGCCAGAGGGTGGCGCGCACCTGGTCGCGCCAGAGCCGCAGCTGGGATTCGGGCCGCAGGTCACCGGTGTCGGCGTCGGATCCCTCCACCTGCCAGCCGGTGCCGGCATAGACGATCCGGGCGATGGCCATGGTCCGATCCATGTGGGTGGGGGCGGTCACGATCGTGATCCGGCCCGGTTTCGGCCAGGTCTCCACCAGCCGCGCCAGGTGGGTGACGAGACCGACCGTGTCACAGGCGGGCAGCAGCCGGATCACCCTGGAGCTGTCCCTGGGCCAGAGCTGGCGGTCCTTGAGATGGTTGTACGTGATGGCCTGGTACTCGGCGTTTCCCTGCAGCACCAGGTAGGCCCCGGGCCGGTCCCGCCACAGCAGCAGGGCGGACTGGCTCCGCCAGGGATCCTCGATGAAGGCGGAGATCACCTGGGTTCCCTGCCCGCTCGACGGGTTCACCGACTTGACGGCCTGCTTCGAGGGCCGTGGGACGGTTCCCCGGGTCCCCTGCAGGGCGGGTGCGAAGAACCAGGCGACCATGGCCGCACTGGCCAGGGCCACGGCTCCGAGGCGGGCTCTGCGGTCGGCCCAGAGGCGCTGCAGGGGGGAACCATGGATCCTTCGGGGGGCCTTACGCCTGACCCGCTGCCGGTGTCGGTTCCCGCCTGGCCCGCCGGTCCCGCTCTCCTCTGGCAATCCGCTTTCCCCTGGCAACCTGCTCTCCTCTGGCAAAGGAATCGAAGCGCAGGCTGGGGGCAGTTTATCTGCCCTCCCCCGTTCCTTTCCGTTCCCGGCCCGGCCTCGGCAGCCGACTCCACACCCGCCTGATGTAACGCAGGCCGAAGGGGATCCACCAGAGCCAGCCGAACGCCCGGCCATAGGCCAGCCTGACCTCCTGGAGCCGGCGACGGGTCTGCTGGCCACTGACCCCCGCCTCCCCCATGTGCACCAGCTCCAGATCCAGGCCCCGCACCGTCAGGTCGGTGCAGGCGCTCAGGCGCAGGAAGTAGTCGAGGTCGGCGGAGAGCCGGAAGGGTGCCGCGAATTGATCGACGCGGCGGCGGGCCCCCGGCCCGATCAGGGTGGCCTGGTGGGGTGGGGTGGAGCCCAGGAACAGGCTGAGCCGATAGCCCCCGCAGCGGGCAAAGCTGGTCGGGCGTCTCAGGCGGGTGGCCCCGTCCTCGCCGGTCCCCGCATAGCGGCCGCTGCAGACCACCAGATCGGGCGGCTCCCCCCCGGGCCTGTCAGGCCCGGTCGCCTGGAGCGCCTCCTCGAGCACCTTGGGGCCGGGCGCCCAGTCATCACTGCCCCAGAACAGCAGCCAGTGCTCCGGGGGCGCGGTAAGGAAACCCTGGTTCATGGCCCCGAAGATGCCGGGAAACGCCGGATCCTGGGGCTGCCAGGTGAAGCGCTTGTCCCGGTGGCAGACGGCGTCCAGCCAGGCCCGGTGCTCCGGCCCGCTGGGGCCATCGATGAACAGCACGCGCCAATGGGGCCAGCTCTGGCGCTGCAGGGAGGTGACCAGGCGGGGCAGCAGCCGGTGGGAATCGAGGGTGGGAACGATCAGGCTGAGCCCCGCGGCGGCTCCGGGGGGCAGCGGGACGCCGGCGGCGGTGGGGGCGCTCACCCCTGCCGGCGGATGAGCACCTCACCCAGCACCAGCACGTCCATGCGGGTGCGCAGGAAGCAGTCGAGGGCCTGGGAAGGGGTGCAGACGATCGGCTCGTTTTCGTTGAACGAGGTGTTCAGCACCATCGGCACGCCGGTCCGGTCGGCGAAGGCCCGGATCAGGCGGTAATAGCGGCCATTGTCCGCTTCGTTCACGGTCTGGAGACGGCCGCTGCCGTCGACGTGGGTGACGGCCGGGATGCGGGCCCGTTGCTCCTCACGGATCGGGTACACCTGCATCATGAAGGGAACCTCCCCATCAAGGCTGAACCAGTCGCCCACCGCCTCCTCCAGCACCGAGGGGGCGAAGGGACGGAAGGATTCCCTTCGCTTGATCTTGAGGTTGAGGATGTCCTTCATGTCGGCGCGACGGGGGTCGCCGAGGATCGACCGGTGGCCGAGGGCCCTCGGCCCCCACTCCATCCGGCCATCGAACCAGCCGATGACCAGCCCCTCGGCGATCGCCGCCGCCACCTGCTCGCAGAGGGCCCCCTCCTCCGGCCGCTCGAGGCTGCAGCGGGCCTCCTCCAGGGCCGTGCGGGTGGCGGGAGTGGCCAGCAGCTCCTCCACTTCTGCAGGGGCGGGCTGGCTGCCCAGGTAGGCATGGCGCATCGGTGCGGAGCGGGGCCGGCCCAGGCCATGCCAGACCTCAAGGGCGGCGCCGAGGGCGCCGCCGGCGTCACCCGCGGCCGCCTGGACGTACACCCGCTGGAACGGGGTGGCCAGGGTCACCTTGCCGTTGGCCACCGAGTTGGCACCGCAGCCTCCGGCGATGCAGAGCTGGTTGCTGGGATGGTTCCGGTGCAGGGCCCGCAGCAGGTGGAAGAAGGCCTCCTCGTACATGGCCTGGGCGGAGCGGGCGATGTCCATGTGGTGCTGCTCCAGGGGCTGATCCGCCTGACGGGCGGGGCCGAGCAGGGTTTCCAGCTCCGGGCTCCAGTGGCCGCCCACCACCGGGGCGCCGTTGCTCCACTGGTGGGGCAGCTTCTGGGTGGCATGCAGGAAGTAGCGCAGATCCAGCCGGTAGGTGCCGTCGTCCTGCAGCTGGACGATGCGGCGCATGGCCTCCATCCGGGTGGGCTGGCCGTAGGGCGCCAGCCCCATCACCTTGTATTCGTCGCCGTAGTTGGGGAAGCCCAGGTACTGGGTGATCGCGGTGTAGAAGGCGCCGAGGGAATGGGGGAACCAGATCTGGCCATCGAGGCTGAGCTGGTTGCCCTGGCCGTGGCCCCAGGCGCCGCTGGCGAAGTCACCGAAGCCGTCCACCGAGATCACCGCCGCCTCCTCGAAGGGGGAGGCGAAGAAGGCCGAGGCCAGGTGGGCCCGGTGGTGCTCCACAAAGTGCAGCTGCGCTCCGATCTCCGCCCCTGGGAAGGCCAGGGCCAGTTGCTGGGCCAGCCCTGCCCGCTCCCGCTTGTTGCGCCAGCGGGCGACGAGGAAGCGGGGATCGGGGCGATGCCCCAGCGTGTAGGCCACCTTGCGCCAGCGGTGGGCCCCCGGCTGGGAGTTGATGGCGATGTGGTCGAGGTCGGCGGGGCCCACGCCGGCATCGGCCAGGCACCAGGCGATGGCCTCGGAGGGGAAGCCGGCCCAGTGCTTGATGCGGCGGAAGCGCTCCTCCTCGGCGGCGGCGACGATCACCCCATCCCGGACCAGGGCGGCGGCCGCATCGGCGTGGAAGGCATTGATGCCCAGGATCAGCGTCATGGAGCTGGTGAACCGGTTGGCGGGGGCAGGGTGGGCCGGATGGCGTCGGTCCGCCTCGGAAGGGTCGCAGGCTGCACCCGACGGTTCCACGTCATGGAGCCGCCAGACCGCCCTTCAGGATGGGGTCGGGTTCGACACCCCCGGACGGAAGGACAAAAAAAGGGGCCGTTGGTCCGGCGGGTGAGCGATCCAGCCACTGGCGGATCCTAGGGGACATTTCCTGGGGCGACTCGGGGGCGCCTGGTGGCCTGGTGGTCATTGGCGCGGCGCCGCCGACAGGCTCACGCCGAGGTGCACCTCCAGCCAGTGCTGCAGCACCATCAGGCTCCAGCGCCGGTACCAGGGGGCCAGGTCGATCCCCCGGGGGGTCGGCGGCAGCCGCAGGGACAGGGGGGAGGCCGGGTCATCGAGCCACAGCTGGAAGGGGAAGCGGAAGCCCTGCTTGGGGCGGTTCAGGAACCAGTCGGGCAGCTCCGGCAGGCTGCGGGCCAGCAGCTGCTTGCCGTCCGCCAGCCGCAGGGCGGCGGGGATCGGCGCCAGCCGGCGCTGCAGCTGGGCGTCCACGAGGGGCAGGCGCAGTTCCAGGCCGGCGGCCATGGCCATGACGTCGCTGTCCGGCAGCAACTGGTTGCGCAGATAGCGGGTGCCCTCCAGCCAGGCCACCCCTTCCCGTCCCTCAGGCGCCCCAGCCCCGGGAGGGCCATCGGCCGCTGCGGCGCCACCGGTGGGGCTGAGCCCCCAGTGCTCCAGCAGGCGCTCGGTTTCACTGGGGGAGAAAAGGCCCCGGAAGCATCCGTAGGCCCGGCCGAGGGACGCGGGGGCTGCCAGCAGGCCTGCGATCCGCTGCAGCCTGGCGCGGCGGCCCTGGGGTAGCCGCCGCAGGATCCAGGCCGCCGGTGGTCCGGCGGGGCCGATCAGGCTCCGCCAGCGCCGCAGTTTCGGCACCATGCGGAAACTGGGGTAGCCCCCGAACAGCTCATCCCCGCCGAGCCCGGAGAGGGCCACCTTCAGCCCGTGCTCCGTGGCCAGCCGGGCCACGCACCAGGTGTTGTACCCGTCGATGGAGGGCTGGTCCTGGCTGGCCAGGAAGGCCGGCAGCCACTGGCGGGCCTGGTCGGCCGTGAGGTTCAGGGGCGTGTGATGGGCTCCGAAGTGGGCGGCGATGCGGGCCGCCGGCCCGGATTCATCGAAGCCGCCGGCGCCCGGCGTCTCGAAGCCGATCGTGAAGGTATGCAGGCCCCGGGGCGCCAGCGCCAGCAGGGAGGCGGAATCGAGCCCGGCACTGAGGAACAGCCCCACGGGCACATCGCTGACCATGTGGGCCGCCACCGAATCCTCGAGGGCCGAGCGGGTGAGGGCCACCGCCTCGGTCGCCGTCATGCTGGTGGCGCCGGTGGCGCCCACCAGGCTCTCCGGCAGGGCCCCCCAGGGCTGCACCGTCAGCCGACCCTGGCGCCAGGTGGCGGCGTGGCCGCAGGGAAGGCGCTGCACCCCCGCCACCAGGGTGTCGGGCTCGCTCACCGATCCGGTGGCCAGGTAGCAGGCCAGGGAGCGGCGATCCAGGCAGGGGCGGCCCGGATCGGCCGCCAGCAGGGCCCGCAGTTCCGAGGCGAAGGCGAGGGAGCCCTCCGCCCCGCGGCGCAGGTAGAGGGGCTTGATGCCGTGGGGATCGCGGGCGAGCAGGGCGGTGCGCCCGTGGGTGTCGTACAGACAGAAGGCGAACATGCCGCGCAGGGCCGCCAGCCCGTCCCGTCCCCAGCGAATCAGCCAGGCCAGCAGCACTTCCGTGTCGCCGCTGCCCCGGAACTGCTGCCCCTCCGCCTCCAGCCGGAGGCGAAGCTCGCCGTGGTTGTAGATCTCGCCGTTGAACACCAGCTGCCAGCGGCCGCAGGCGGAGGCCATCGGCTGGTGGCCCAGGGGGGAGAGGTCCAGGATCGCCAGGCGCCGGTGCACCAGGCAGGCGGTGGCGTCCTGCCACACGCCGGCATCATCCGGCCCCCGGTGGGCGAGGCGTGGGCCGACCCTGGCGGCGAAATCGCCCGGTGCCCGACCCAGCTGGCCCGCGATGCCACACATCGGCGTCAGGCCTCCAGGTGGGCCAGGAACGTGCGCCGGGCCGCCTCCGGGCTGGCCTCTTCCCGCACCCAGGCCCGGGCCCCGGCGGAGAGGCGCCCGCGCAGGTCCCGATCGGCGCAGATCGTCGCGATGGCTGCCGCCATGGCGGCGGGTTCGCTGGCCACCAGCTGGCCCGTGTGGGCGTCGATCACGTAGTCCTCCGGGCCGCCGCAGCGGGTGCTGACGACCGGCACCCCACAGGCCATCGCCTCGAGGGCCGCAATGCACAGCCCCTCCTGGTGGGACGGGATCACGAACAGATCCAGGCCCTGCAGCACCGCGGCCAGGTCGCCGGGGCCAAGGCAGGGGTGGCACTGCACCCGTCCCTGGAGCCCCATGGCCAACAGCTGGTCATCGAGGCGATGGACGTCCTGCTCGCCCGCCAGGACGAGCTGCACCGGATGCCCTGCCGCCACGAGCCTGGCCACCGCCTCCAGCAGCAGGGTGATCTGCTTGCGCGGGTCGGCGTAGCGGCCGGCGAAGCCGATGCGCCAGGGCACGAGCCGTTCAGGAGCGGGGCAGAAGATGGCGGGATTCACCGGCATGCGCATCACCCCGTCCATGGGGCGGTGGGCGATGGTGGCCAGGGCCTTGGCCGTGTAGCCGCTCAACGCCAGGATCCGCCCCCGGGGGGCCTGGAGCACCTGGCGTTCCAGCCGACGCAGCACGGGGCCATTCAGGCTCCGGTCGAGCAGCCGCCGCGGCCGGGAGAAGCGTTTGACGCGGTCGACCCGGTCGTCCTGCCACGGCGTGGCCACCCAGGCCAGAAAAGGGATCCCCAGCCTGGCGAAGGGGGTGGCGCAGAGCGGATTGCCAGTGACCGACAGGTGCAGGTCGCAGCCGGCGATCAGCTGCCGCCAGGCCCGCCTGGGCAGGTAGTGGGTGAACTCCAGTTCCGGCAGCCAGGCCCCCAGGCCATGGCCTTCGTGGTCGCCGTAGACCCGGCGCTGCAGCTGGCCGGGCCGCCGGCCGCTGGGGACGGCATGCAGGGGTACCGACAGCTTCGGATGGGTGCTCCAAGGGGCGTACCAGGCGAAGACGGGCTCGATGCCGAGCTCCTCGAGCATCCTGGCGACGCAGGCCGTCATGGCGGGAACACCCCCATCCACCGGCTCGATCGTGCTGATCAGGGCCCGCGGCCGGCTCATCGGTTAAGCCAGCCGAACAGGTCGCGGTTGTCGCGCACCCAGCGGATCAGGTGCCGCACGCCCGCGTCGACGCTGATCTCCGGTGCCCAGCCCAGGTGCTCGGCCGCCTTGGTGACATCGCAGATGAACACGGGCTGGTCGCCGGGCCTGGACTGGCCGCTGAGGGGCGAGAGCGTGATGGCCAGCTCTTCTTCGAGGAAGCGCAGCAGATCCCGCAGGCAGAGGGTGTTGACGGGGCCGCCGCCGATGTTGAAGGCCTGGCCGCTGATGCGGTCGCGGCTGTGCCAGGCGGCTTCGTAGGCCCGGGCCAGGTCGCGCACGTCGAGCACGTCCCGGGTCTGCCAGCCGTCGCCGTAGAGGGTGATCGGCCGCTCCAGCAGGGCGGCGATGCTGAACCAGGCCACCCAG
>QLAH01000866.1_pt1 | contig 10802 bp, 8 predicted proteins | sample 4693081 | NCBI WGS metagenome assembly QLAH01 (sample SAMN09425401, study PRJNA476045) | Lake water metagenome, whole genome shotgun sequencing project.
GTGTTGGACTTCTTGACCCAGGCCATTCAGGCCGAACGCTTGGGGCACGAGCACCCTGACCTGCGGCCTCAACCCTCGGCTGAGGATGAAACCCCTTTGGCGGCGTAGCCCCCTGAATCTTTACGTTCGGGCAGGGCAGTTTGAGTTAGTTTCACCGACGGGTGGCCCAACGGTGATTGCCGTTGGGGGCACCTTCACCCAGGCGCAACTCGATGCCGGAGAAATTCGCTTTGTCCACGACGACAGCGAAGACGCCCCCAGCTACACCTTCAGCGTTAGCGATGGCACGGGCGGCACAGCGACGAGCAATGGCAATGTCATCTTTGAGAACATCAACGATGCGCCAACGTTTACGGCCAACAGCTTCTCGTTGACCGAAGGCGGCATCCTCACCCTTACCACCGCCCACATCAATGCCACCGATCCAGAAAGTCTGGATAATGCCCTGCTCTTTACCATTAACTCGGTGACAGGGGGACGGTTTGAGAAACTAGACAATCCCGGTGCTACGCCCATCACCGTCACCACCTTCACCCTAGAAGACATCGTTCTAGGGAAAATTCGGTTCACCCAGCCCCCCGCTGACGAGGAAACGACGCCCACCTACACAATTTCCGTTACCGACACTGGGCTGGTGAACCCACCGTTTCCCACCAGTCCACCGCTGACCACGGGGCCAGTGAGTGGCACTATCAACTTCACGCGGGTCAACGATGCGCCCACCATTGTCACCAACACCCTCAACATTGCCGAGGGCGGCACCGCCCTGTTTGGCGACGGCAGCGGTTCCACGGGTGGGGTACTCTCCTCGACCGACCCAGAAACGGCGACCGGGCAGTTGATTTACACCGTCTCGAATGTGGTGGGGGGCCAGTTTGAGTTCACCAGTAATCCCAGCCCCAACATTGGCAACCTCGACCCCACCAAAGCGATTACCACCTTCACCCAGGCCGATATTACGGCCCAACGGGTGCGCTTTGTGCAAAACGGCACCAGCGTCAAGCCTAACTATACGGTGACGGTGGCCGACAGTAGCAATCCCGCCGTGGCCCTGACCGCAACGGGCACCCCCACGGTGGCCTTTACCGATGTCAACGATCTGCCGACCATTACCCGCAATTCCCTCACCATCGCCGAAGGGGCCACCGTTGTTCTCGGCAGCGCCGACCTTCAGTACAGCGACGAGGAATCTAGCCCCGACCAAGTGACCTATCGGGTGACGGATGCGTCTGGTAATACAACCGATTCGTTAGGCAACCCCATTACGCCCCAGGGAGGCCGCTTTGAGTTGGTGGCAAATCAGGGTACTGCCATCTTCAGATTTACCCAGGCCCAGGTGAATGCGGGGGCCGTACAGTTCGTCCACGATGGTACCGAAACCGTACCGAGCTACTACCTCACCCTGACGGACAGTGGATCGGTGAGTGGAACGGTGATTCAACCAGCCCTGACGACGGCCCCTCGTCTGGTCTCCCCCGCATTCACTCGGTTCAACGACGCGCCGACCATTACCACCAATGCGCTCACCATCACCGAAGCTGGCTTTGTCATCCTCAACGCTCCACCTGCCCCTAACGGCGACGTTTTCACCCTGGCCGCCAACGACGAGGAAACTCCGGTGGCCAACCTCACCTATGTGGTCGATGCCGTCACCAACGGCTACTTTGCGCTAACCACCGCGCCCACCACGGCCATCAGCAGCTTTACCCAGACGCAGATCAACAATGGCGAAGTGCGGTTTGTCCACGCTCCGGTCAATGACGAAGACCCACCCACCTATACCCTGCGGGCTAGGGATAGCGAGGGTAAACTGAGCGATCCTAGCAACGGTAGCGTTGCTAACGGCAACGTCACCTTTAGGCCAGTCAACGACGCCCCCAGTTTCCTGTTTAGCAGTGTTTCTGTTAGGGAGGGAGCCACCGTCATCCTAGGCATTAGCAACCTAAACGCCACCGACCCCGACCACCCCGACGATCAAATTCGCTACTCCGTGACCAACGTGGTGGGGGGCACCGTCTTCCTCGGTGGCACAGCCCTAGCGGCGTGGAATCCAGCCACCCCCCTAGACCCAGCCTCTACCTTCACAGCGGTAGATTTGGCCCTAAACCGCGTCACCTTTGTAGACGATGGCAATAGCATCCCCCCAACCTTTAATTTTGTGGCGGTTGATCCCGCTGGGGCTGCCACAACCATCGCCGCTACGGTGTCTTTCACTGCGGTGAACGACGCGCCCCAGTTAACGGTGAATAAATTCCCCATCACCGAAGGTCAGGACTTGGTGCTAAACAACACCCACCTGCTGGCCACCGACGAAGAAACCACCGATCCAACACGCCTGGTCTACCGCGTGCGAAACATCAGCGGCGGCAGGTTCTTGACCATTCCAGAGGGGGATGAAGTCACCCAGTTCACCCAGGCCCAAATTAATCAGGGAAACACCATCTACTTCCGGCATGATGGTACAGAAACCAGGCCCTCCTTCACCCTTGAGGTGGCGGATGCCAATGGCGGCACCACAGGGGTGATTGCGGCCAACATCGATCCCTATACCGCCATTAACGACGCACCGACCTTTACCCGGAACGTGCTCACCATTGCCGAAGGGGCAACCGTGACGCTGTCCACGACCGACAACATTTCGGTGGGGGATGTAGACAGCCCCTTGAGTGCCCTAGACTTTAGGATTGATACCTTGGCCAATGGCGTCTTTAACCTTACCGACGGCACAACGGTCACGCCGTTAGGGGTTGGCGGCACCTTCACCCGCAACCAACTGGCGCTGGGGCAGGTGTCCTTTACGGCTAGCACCTCAGGGCTTACCCCCGCCTATACCCTCATCGTGCGCGACAATTCCCCAGTGAACCCCGGTACGGCTACTCTCGCAGCTAACGTGACCTTCACGCCCACCAACGATGCGCCCGTGATTGCGTTGAATAACTTCCCAATCACCGAGGGGCAAGATCTGACCCTGACCACGGCGGCCAACCTCAACGCCACCGATGAAGAAACCACCAACCGCAGCCAACTGGTCTATACCGTATCTGCGGTACAAGGGGGCGTCTTCTTCAACCTTGGCACCGTGAGCAATGTCACCACCTTTACCCAGAAAGATGTGGATGACAGTCTGATTCGCTTCCGCCATAACGGCAGCGAAACTCCGGCAGCCTTCAACCTCTCTCTCTCCGACTCGACGGGAGGCACCGCAACGGCGGTGGGCGACGTGGTTTATACCACCCGCAACGATGCCCCAGTGCTTTCGGTGAATAACTTCCCCATCACCGAAGGTGGCACCCTGAAGCTGTCGAGTACGAACCTATCGGTTACAGATCCCGACAACACCCCCACTCAACTGCGGTACACCATGAGCAGCATTGTGGGCGGTCAGTTCAGCCGCGATACGGATTTCAATGGCACCCCCGACCAGCCAGGGATTACCACCTTTACTCAGCAGGATGTGCTGGATGGGGTTATCTTCTTCATCCACGACGGTAGTGAAACGGTTCCCGGTTTTAGCATCGTCCTCACGGATACTCAGGCAACCTTGCCAGCCGTAGCCGCCAACGTTGCCTTTACTCGGGTCAACGATCCACCGCAAAGCGTGCTGCTGAGCCTCAATGTCAGCACCATCAACGAGTCGGGTTCCATTACCCTCAATGGCACCTTCGTGGATGTAGATTCCTCTGTCCACACCGTCACCATCGACTGGGGCAATGGCACCACCACCACCATTCCCTCTAGCCAAATCGTAAACAACGGCGGCGGCAACTTCAGCCTGCCCACCATCAACCGGGTGTATCCCGACGATGGCGTCTTTACCATCACCGCCACTGTCAACGACGGGCAGGCCACCGCCCAGGGCACCGCCACCATCACGGTCAACGATGTGCTGCCCATTGTCCCCCTCTCTGGCTCTGGCCCAGTAGAAGCCGATGCCCTGTATACGCTCACCATCGGCACCCCCATTGATCCTGGGGCCGACCAATACGTCGCCTTCCGCGTCAACTGGGGCGATGGCACCACCACCACGGTGAACAGCCCCGGCAACGTCAACAAGGTGTACAAGGTGTTTGGCAACTACACCATCTCCGTCACCGCCATTGACGATGCGGGCCGCGAATTTGGTGGCTTCACCCAAACTGCTAACATCCTCTATCCCATCACCGACTTTGCAGGGGATCGGTTGACGGACTTCCTGTGGCGAAATACCACCAGTGGAGTAAGCTCCATGTGGTTTTTGGATGGATCGGGTAACATTGCTGCTACACCGTTAGTAGGTAACGTAGACACCAACTTCCAGATTCAGGCGGTAGCTGATTTCAACAATGACGGCAAGAGCGATATCCTCTGGCGCAACGGCATAACAGGACTGACAAGCATCTGGTTCATGAATGGAGCCAGTCCGACAAGATTCGAGATCCTATTCACAGTGCCGGACACCAATTGGGCGATTATTGATGTCACCGACATTAATAATGATGGCAGTCAGGACTTACTCTGGCGTAATAAACAAACTGGGGATAACGCGTTCTGGCTATTACAGAATGGCGTGCTTGCCTCGTTCGTGAGCATTCCTTCAGCTCCCGTTGAGTGGGAGATCGCTGGGTTAACGGATTTCAACCGTGATGGCTTCGACGATATTCTCTGGCGCAACACCAACACCGGAGACAACACCGCATGGGTGATGAACGGTACGAGCTTTAGTGGTCAGGTTATCGATATTCTCGATGTAAATCCGTCCTGGGATATTGTGGCTGTTACCGATCTCAATGGAGACAAGGTTGAAGACTTTATCTGGCGCAACCAATCCTTATCGGTTCCGGGAGTGTGGTTAATGGGGGCCAACGGTGCGTTACTCAATACTCTGGTTCTGCCTGCAATAGATTTAGCCTACGAGTTGCGAGGCACCACTGACCTCAATAGTGACAACCAAACCGACTTGCTCTGGTTTAACCCTAATACCGGTGATGTTTTTGCCTGGACCATGAACGGTACCAATGTGGCTAGCACAATTAACTATCCCTTTGATCCCGCTGGTTGGCAGGTGTATGTGTAGACACCTAAGTTACGAGTAGCACCTTGAACGTGAAGGGGGGCAGAATTATGTCCCCCTTTTTTGCCCTCTATGGTGGATGGACTCGCTAATTGACCAAGGGTGAAACCACGCCCACCTACAGCGGGGCCAACGGCTCTAGGTCGGTGGGGCGCAGGTGATCCGCCGTGACCCTGCCATCGCTCATGGTGATGATTCGCTGACTATGGCAAGCGACCTCGTGGGAGTGGGTGATATTGACGATGGTGATGCCGCGCTGGTGAAGCTGGGCAAAGATAGCCAACACGTCGGCAGCGGAGGCAGAATCGAGGGCTCCGGTGGGCTCGTCGGCCAAGAGCAGGGCGGGCTGGTTCACAATGGCCCTAGCGATGGCGACCCGTTGTTGCTGCCCACCCGAAAGCTGGCTGGGACGTTTGTCGATGCGGTTAGCAAGGCCCATGTAGGTGAGGGCTTGGATGGCCCGTTTGCGGCGCTGGGCTCGTCCCAGTCCGGCATACATCATGGGCAGAATCACGTTCTCTAGGGCGGTGAGGTTGGGCAGTAGCTCGTAGCGCTGAAAAATAAAGCCAATTTTGCGGTTACGAATGCGGGTAAGGCGAGTTTTGCCCAATTTGGACACATCCATACCATCTAGCCAGTAGCGCCCACTGGTGGGGCGATCTAAGCAACCAATCAGGTTCATCAGGGTAGATTTGCCCGAGCCAGACTGCCCCATGATGGCGCAGTATTCACCGGGATAGATGGCCAAGTTCACCTGATCACAGGCCCGCACCACGGCCTCGCCGCTGCCGTAGATGCGGGAGAGATTTTCCAGCCGAATCACAGGGGTAGGCGAAACGGGGTTTGTTGTTTCCTGAGGCGTGGGCATGGCTAAGGCAGAGCAATCGCTGGGAGGATGGCGAGGCAGGGCGCTATCGATCTCTAGGCTTAGGACATGATCTGCATGCCCTAAGCCCCCGTCAATTCACAAAATAGGTGCCGTACATCATGTACTCATCCCGCTGGGCTTGGGCTTCGCCTTCATAAAAGGCCACTTCTACGGTGGTGATGGCCCCCGATTCGTCGGTTTTAGGGATGAGCTTGATGTAGGGATGGTTGATGTCGTAGAAGCTGGGGTTGGCCTCTAGCTTCAGCAAAAAGCCGCCCTCGGTGCTGATTAGGGTGTAGGGGGTGGTTTGGCCGCTGCCCCAGGTAATGTCGCCGCTGGTGATAGTCATGGGGCCAAAGGCGAACAGCACGTTGCTCATCGGTTCCCACTGTTTGACGAGGGCAGCGGGGAGCGGTTCGCTCTGCACGGGAGCCGTGGTGTTAGGAGCCTGTCCGACAGGTTCTGGGGGGTTGGGGGTTGGGGGTGGTTCAACCGTGGGAGCAGGCTCCGTGGGTGAACCGGAGGATGAATTGGAAGACGGCTCGGCGGGGGCAGCGGTGATTGGGGCTGGGGAGGGAGCCTCTGACGCTCGATCACACCCCCCCACCCCAGTGACCAACAGCAGACTGGCAACCATCGCGTATCCCCAAGCCAAGCTCGGCCTGGGGAGGGCTTTGCCAGGGTTTGGGGATTGCTGCCGAGGGTAAGTCGCCGTCGTTTCGAGAGCCATGGCTTCAGGTGCAGGGATGGGCCGAGGTGCCAGGGGTGCCCGTGGGGGGTGGCCATCAACGGCAAGACGCCGAGAGTATAGCGTTAACGACTCCTATTATGACCATTGATTTTTAGTTCGATGGGGCTTAGCCAAAGCGATACTAAGGGTTTAGACTGAGAACTCCTGCCCTTAGTGCCCCCCCAGGGCATTGAAGTTTTTGGCTTAGCGGGGTTTAGTAGACGAGAGATTGCAGGCCCACCGTTAACCTATCTTCACCTCTGGTTTGCGCCCCTGCCCGATTCATTGACTGGATGTCCCATGCCCCATTTCCTCAAATTGGCTGCTGGCGGTTCAACCCTCCTGACCCTGGTGGCCCTGCAAGCCTGTGGCGGTGCTTCGGCTCCCACGGGTACCAGTACCGCGCCTTCTGTCTCGACAGAGAGTTCTGCTGAGAAGGGTACCTTAGCGATTCGCGCCAACGGCGAAGACTTTGTGCGCCAAGGCTTTACCAGTCGCGATGGCTGGGAAATCACCTTTGACCATGTGTATGTGTCCCTGGCGGAAATCACCGCATCTCAGACCGATCCGCCCTTTACGCCCGAAGCTGGAGGCGACCTCAAGGCCATCGCCCAGGTGGTCATCAAGGAACCTAAGGTAGTGGACTTGGCCGAGGGTGACGAATCCGCCGATCCCGTTGTGGTGGCGGAACTGGAAGCCCCTGCCGGACGGTTCAATGCCCTGGCCTGGACGATGCCCCCCGCTACCGATGGCCCCTCGGCGGGTTATTCCCTTTGGCTGCAGGGCACCGCCACCAAGGACGGTCAAACCCTGCCCTTCACCCTCAAGCTTTCCGAGTCCCTGGCCTTTACCTGCGGCGACTTCGTTGGCGATACGCGCAAGGGCATCCTGGCGGCTAACGGCACGACGGATTTAGAAGCCACCTTCCACTTCGACCACCTGTTTGGCGATGGGTCAATGCCTGCCCAGGATGATATCAATACCGGAGCGCTGGGCTTTGATCCCCTCGCGGCCCTGGCGGAAAATGGCGCGGTGAATGTGGACAGTGCCGCCCTAGAAACGAGCCTCTCAGAGACCGATTACGCCACATTTCTCAATATTTTGCCCAGCCTAGGCCATGTGGGCGAGGGCCATTGTGAAGAAATTCAGTTAACCACCCCATGAAAAATCCACTGGTTTTACTGTTAGCAGGATGGGGTGGCCTGGTGATGGCAACCCCGGTCTTTGCCCACGGAGCCAAACTTGAGTACCAACCCCTCAACGGCATCGAAATCCAAGCCCGCTACGACTCTGGAGAACCGATGAAAGCCGCCCAGGTAAATATCTACGCCCCCGACAACCCCAACGAACCCTGGCAGACGGGCACCACCGACGACGAGGGCCGCTTTGTCTTCACCCCCGACCCCAGCCGCCCCGGCAACTGGGAAGTGATGGTGCGCCAAGCGGGCCACGGCGATATTTTGGTGGTTCCGGTTACAGCGGAATCAGCCGAAGCAACGGCCTCGGCCCCAGGTACGCCCAACCAGGCGGAAACTGGGGCCGAGGGGTCGCCCGCCGTGCTGGCCAGCCGCGAAACCATCCCATCCGCCGGAGTACCCCTGTGGGTGAGCATGGCGGCCATGGTGTGGGGCTTCGTGGGCACCGCCCTGTTTTTTGCGAGGGGTAAGCGCTAGTGCATATTCCCGACGGTATTGTTTCGGCTCAGGTGTGCGCCGCTGGCTATGCCCTCACCGGGTTGGCCACCTGGTATTCGTTGCGGCAAATTAACCGCAAACCCGACCCCAGTGCAGAAATCCCCAAGGCCTCATTGCTGACGGCGGCGTTTTTTGTGGCCTCGTCGATTTACATCCCCGTGCCGCCGACGAGTGTTCACCTGATTTTGAACGGCCTGCTGGGGGTGGTGCTGGGCTACTTTGCCTTTCCGGCCATTTTGATTGGCCTGTTTTTTCAGGCGTTGGTGATCGGCCACGGCGGATTGACCACCCTGGGCGTCAATGCGGCGATGATGGGCATTCCGGCCCTGCTGGCCTACCACATTTTTCAGGGCCGCAACACCATCGGCCAGGTACTACCAGAGCCAGCCCGGACAGGGGTCTTTGCCTTTTTGGGCGGTGCCTTGGGCTTGGGTATCGCCGCCCTGATTTTCCTGGCCCTGGTGATTCTCAACATTCCCGCCGATGTCAACGCCAACACCGAGCGGGCCGCGATTCTTACCCTCTCCATCGCCCACATCCCGTTGATGATGGTGGAGGGCATGTTTACGGCCATGCTGGTGCTGTTTTTGCAGCGGGTTAAGCCCGAATTGCTGGAGGGCTAAGCCAAAATGGGCGCTTTACGGTCTGAAACCTACATCCACCGCGAGTCGGTGATTCACCGCTGGGCACCCCGGCTGAAGCTGGTGAGCCTGCTGGCGCTGATGTTTGCCTTTGCCACGGTGCGCCAGTTGGCCCTAGTGCCCTGGATGCTGGGCCTAGCCCTGCTGCTCTACGGCCTCTCAGGATTACCCTTTTCGTTTTTGCGGCAACGGCTGAGTTATCCAGGCTTGTTCATCCTCGCCGTGGTGGTGCTGTTGCCGCTGACGGTCGGCGAAACGGTGCTGGCCCAGTGGGGCTGGTTCACCCTGCGGCAGGAAGGTTTACAGGCCACAGGGTTGATTTTGGGTCGGTTTCTGTCGATTTTGACCCTCGGCTTCATTTTGCTGGGCACCACGCCGTTTCTCACGATTTTGAACACCATGCGCCGCCTGGGGTTGCCCGTCATCTTGGCGGATATGACCCTCCTCGCCTACCGCTACCTCTACGAAATTGCCGACACCCTGGCCACCATGCAGCAGGCTATGCGGCTGCGGGGCTTTGGGCAGGCACGGCAGCACTGGTTTCGTATCAACGGGCAGGCCATGCAGCAGCGGGCTATGCTGGCGGGAAATTTGCTGATTCGCAGCTACGAACAGTCGGAGCGGGTCTACAAGGCCATGCGACTGCGGGGCTATGGCTACGGCGTGGCCTCTAATGTGACGCCCGGAACCGCCACCCCAGACCTAACCCTAAGCTGGCTGCTGACAGGGGCCGTCCTCCTAGCAGCGGCGGCTATTGTGATTGCAGAAGGACTCTTGCACCGATGATGGATTCCGTTTCCACCAGTTTGAACCGAATGACCGCCCATGGACAGCGCCCCGTCGCTATCACCGCCCAATCCCTTTCCTTTTCCTACCCCGACCAGCCCGACGTGCTGTGCGGCATCGATCTCACGGTACATGAAGGGGAACGGCTGGGCATCATTGGCCACAACGGCTGCGGCAAAACCACCCTGTTTATGCTGCTCTGCGGCGTCCTTACTCCTACGGCAGGCGAGATTACCCTGTTTGGCGAACCCCTCAAACCAGGTCAATTTCGGCCAGAGGTGGGGCTGCTGTTCCAAGATCCCGACGACCAGCTCTTTTCTGCCTCGGTGCGCGACGACATTGCCTTTGGCCCTCAGAATATGGGCCTAGACCCCGCCGAAGTCGAAGCCCGCGTGTCCCAGGCCGCCGAAATGACGGGCATCACGCCCCTGCTGCCACGCCTACCCCACCACCTCTCTGGCGGCGAAAAACAAATGGTCGCCATCGCCGGACTGCTGGCCATGACCCCCAAAATTCTCCTCTGCGACGAACCCACCGCCAGTTTGGATCTCCGCACCCGCCGCCGCCTGATTCGCTTCCTCAAAAACTCCACCGAAACCCTGCTAATCTCCTCCCACGATCTGGAATTTGTCCTCGAAGTCTGTGATCGCGTGCTGCTGATCGACGAAGGCCGCATTATCGCCGACGGTCTACCCAGAGCCGTCATGGGCGATCAAGCCCTGATGGAAAAACACGGCCTCGAAAAACCCCACTCTCTCATTCCGCACCAGGATCCCCACCACGGTTAATCAGAAACAGCAGCCACGACGTTGGCTCGGTGTAATCTAACCTGAGTTCGGGATAAGCCAGTCGCTGCAATCTTGAGAAACCTGCTTCCAGCTTGCGCTTTAGACCTCACCCTAAATCCCTCTCCCCAAGGGAGAGGGACTTTGAGCCTTTCTAGCTCCCCTCTCCTCGTGGGAGAGGGGCTGGGGGTGTAGCTTGCTTCCCGCAGGGTGGTCTACCAGGGGATCTGGTCACGATGTCTAACCCG
>QLAH01000867.1_pt1 | contig 10802 bp, 13 predicted proteins | sample 4693081 | NCBI WGS metagenome assembly QLAH01 (sample SAMN09425401, study PRJNA476045) | Lake water metagenome, whole genome shotgun sequencing project.
CAGATGCGCCAGACCGTGCCGCTGGCCCGCACCATGGACGAACAGATCAGCCGCCTGCGCACCTGGGCGGAAGGCCGGGCGCGCAATGCCAGCACTGAAAGAATTCCGGAAGCCTTCGAGCACCGCCGCAAGGTGGAGCTTTGAGGTCGGTCCGGCAGCGGACGGACCCGGTCAGTCCACCGGCAGCACCTTGAAGCCGCCGGACTTCTCGTCGGGCTCGAGCTGCACCAGACGCTTCTGCTGGGCGGCCAGCAGGAGATCGTTGAACGAGCGAAATCCGTGTGCGCGCTCGTTTAACCCGGGATGCCGGCGTTTGATGGCCTCCTTGATCATCGAGCCCCACACCGTGCCGCCATCGTCCCGCTCCTCGGACAGCGCCTCCAACGTCTCCACCACCAGTTCCAACGCCTTGGCTGGATCCGGCCCACTCGGCGCCGCGGCGGGCGTCTTGGTGGGCGGTGTACCGGCCGCAAGACGGCGGGTACGATTCGGAGCCGAGCGGACCAGGTCGTCGTAGTAGATGAACTGGTCGCAGTTGTTCAGGAAGAGGTCGGAGGTGGACATCTTCACCCCCACGCCGATGACCGTGGCCACGCGGATGCCCGCCATCAGGGTGGGCAGGGCCAGGGGCAGCTCCACGTGCAGCAGCACCTGACGCTCGCTGAGTCCGAGGGCATGGCCGGCCTGCTTCAGCCCCGGGGGCACCTGGGCCAGGCCGGTGACCAGGCCCCGCAGCAGGGGCAGCAGGGCGTAGAGGGTGAGGGCCACGATCGCCGGTGTGGTGCCGATGCCCCCCAGCAACGGCACGGTCAGCAGCAGGCCGAAGATCGCCAGGCTCGGCACCGTCTGCACCGTGCTGGCGGCCGCCAGCACCGGCCCGGCCCAGCGGGGCCGGCGGCTGATCCACAGGCCCAGCGGCAGGCTGATCGCCAGGGCCAGGCCGATGGCGGTGCCCACCAGCAGCAGGTGTTCGCCGCTGCGCTGCAGGATCTCCCCCGCCAGGGCGCCGTCCCACCAGGCCGGCGGCCACCGGGAGGTCATGGCGCCTCGGCCGGCGTCAGGGCCCGGGTGGCCTGGAACACCGGCACGCTGACGCCGATGAGCAACAGGGCCCAGCCGCTGTTGGCGGTGTCGTTGAGCAGGGCCCCCACCAGGAAGGCGATCGATCCCACCAGCACGATGGCGGTGCTCCACGGGTGGCCCCAGGCCCTGAACGGCCGCGGCCGATCCGGTTCCCGCCGGCGCAGCACGAACAGGCAGACGATCCCCACCAGGTAGAGGCTCACGTAGAGGAAGGCCGCCAGCCCGAGCAGGATGGTGAAGTCGCCGCAGAGCACCAGCAGGGCCGAGGCCAGGCTGGTGAGCACCAGGGCCACGGTGGGGGTGCCGCCCCGGTTGACCCGGTCGACCAGGGGACTGAACAGCCGGTCGCGGCTGAGGCCGTAGAGGATGCGGGGGGCCCCCATGATCGAGGCGTTGATCAGCCCGGCCAGGGACACCAGCGACAGCACGGTGATCGCCTGGCCGCCGAAGGCGCCGAACAGCAGGGCGGCCGCGTCGGCCACCGGCAGGCTGGAGACGGCGATCACCGGCAGCGGCAGCACCCGCAGCAGGGCCAGGTTGAACAGGATGTAGAGGGCGATCACGGCCAGCACGCCGCCGATCAGGGAGCGGGGCAGGTCCTCCTGGGGTTCGCTGAACTCCTCGGAGAAGTAGATGGGGCTGTGCCAGCCGTCGTAGGTGGTGATGATCGCCTGCAGGGAGAACACCAGCGCCACGGCCAGGCCCGTCCAGCCCACCGGGGCCAGGCCCGCCGGATCCGTGGGGATCGCCGCGGCGGCGGCGGCCCGGGTGTCGGGGCCGCCCAGCAGGAAGCAGGCCGCCACCACCGCCAGGAAGGCGACCGCCTTGGCCAGGCTCAGCAGCTTCTGGCTGCCGCTGCCGGCCTCCACCCCCAGCAGCTGGATCAGGGTGAACAGGGCCACCACCGCCAGCCCCACCAGCTTCCCGGGCAGCTCCAGGCCCGGCAGCAGGAACAGGGCGTACTCCCCGATCGTGACCGCCACCCAGGCGATGCCGGTGCAGTGGCCGATCCAGTCCATCCAGCCCACGGTGAAGCCGGCGGCATCCCCGAAGCAGCGCCGGGCGTAGACGTACCAGCCGCCGGCCAGGGGCAGGCTGGCCCCCAGTTCCGCCACGGCGTTGGCGCCGAGCAGGGCGTAGAGGCCGCCGGCCAGCCAGGCCGCCACCACCCAGGGTCCGCTGCCCAGCTCGGCCGCCACCAGGCCGGGCGTGCGCAGGATGCCGGCGCCGATGGTGCCCCCCACCGCTCCGGCGATGCCGAAGCTCACCCCCAGCACGCTGAGCAGGCGGCCCGGGGTCTGGGCGGTCGACTCCTGGTCCGGGGCCACCGGATCGGGGGGAGGGGAGGGGGTCAGGAGGCGGTCACCCGTTCCAGCAGGGCCTGGAGCTCCTCCAGTTCGTGGCGGCTCAGCAGCCAGTCGCCCTGCTGGTCCTTGGTGACGCGGGCCTCGATGATCCAGCCGTCCTCCGTGCTCGCGATGGCGAAGTGGGGGGACTGGAAGGGGGCGACCATGGGCTGGCGGGCAGGAAGCGGTACCTCCTGCTTAGCCAGATCCGCCAGCAGCGGCGGTGGGCCCAGCTGCTCGAGACGGAACGTGGCGCCGTAGCTGGGAGTCGGCTGCTGGGAATAGAAGCGGGCCCGGGCGGGCCGGCCCAGGCGGGCGCGGCCTCCGGCCAGCAGGGCGGCGGCACGGCTGCGGGCGCGCAGGGCCCGCAGCACCAGAGTCTGCAGCCAGTCGGGCGCGGTGCTCCAGCCCAGGGCGGCGCAGGTCTGGCGGTCCAGCAGGCCCATCAGCCCCCGCCGCAGGGCGGGGCGCAGGGGGAGGGGCCAGTCGGCCAGGAGCATGGCCAGGGTGGCCTCGGCGATGCGCCGGTTGGTGGCCGCCGGGGCGAAGGCCTCCCGCTCCACCCGCTCGTTCAGGGCCAGCAACGCCTCCAGGCTGGCGGGCAGCGCCGCGATCCCCATCCGCTCGCCCACCCCGCACCAGAAGCGGAACAGGTGCTCCTGCTCCAGGGTTGTCAGGGGCCGCCAGCCGTAGCGGGCCAGCCAGCGGATCGGCTCCGCCACGAAGGTGGAGAGCACGTAGAGGAAATCGTCGTTGCCGATCGCGTAGTGGCCGTGGATGCGGTTCATGCGGTCGATCACCGCGGCCCCGGCCGGGCTGTCCAGGCCATGGCGCAGCAGTTCGGCCACCATCAGCCCGGTGTCGTCGTAGCGCTTGCGGGGCCGGCGCTCGAACTCCCCGGTGCGGGCCAGCAGACCGGAGATGGAGGGGACGCAGAAGGTCTTCAGCAGGGCCAGCTCCAGGGCCCGGGTGAGGTCCCAGGGAAACAGCTCCCCGGCCAGCCGGTGGGCGGTGGCTTCGGCGACCCGCAGGGTCGCGGCGGCGTCGGCAGGGTCGGTGGGGGAGGACATCGGGCAGGGTTCAGAAGCGGGAGCCGGGTTGCAGCAGGAACGCCGCCTCCTCGCTGGTGCTGGGCCGCCCGAGGGCCTGGTTGCGATGGGGGAAGCGACCGAAGCGGGCGATCACCGCCTGGTGGCGGCGGGCGAACTCCGCGGTGCGGGCGTCGGTGAGCCGCTCGAACAGCGGCAGTCCCAGCTCCTGCAGGGCCAGGTCCTCGCTGTGCATCAGGGGCATCAGCCAGAACGGCCGCCGTTCCGGGGCCGGCTCCGCCTCCACCCAGCCGGCCTCCAGGGCCCACTGGGTCAGGGCCTGGGCCTGGCCATCGCCGGCGAAGGCGCGGGCCTGGTCGCGCCAGATCTGGCGCGGGAACTGGTCGAGCACCAGCAGCAGGGCGAGGGCGTCCGGGGTGGCCTGGCCCCAGGCCTCCAGGCCGCCGGCCAGGGCCTGCTCGGTGAGGCCCGTGAACCGCTCCCGCACGGCCCTGTCGCCCTCGGCACCGGGCCTGAACCAGGCGGAGGGGGGTGTCTCCTCAAACCAGAAACGCAGCACCTCCTGCGGGATCGGCATGGTTCAGGCGAGGAATCGGTGCAGAACAAAGGGAAGCACCATCAGCGCCAGGGCCACCACCACCAGGGCCGGCAGGTGGCTGACGCCGAAGGGGATCAGCACCAGCATCACCCCGGAGCCCAGGGCCACCGCGTGGGCCTGCTTCCTGCCGTAGAGCATGTAGCCCAGCCCGATCGACCCGATCAACAGCGCCAGCAGCTGGCGGAGGCTGGGATCGCTGCCCATGGAACCTGGCCCGGAGCGGCGGACGCCCCCATGCTGGGGCTCCCGTCGCCCTCCTGCCCACCCATGACCCACCTGGTGGTGCTCCAGCACCTGGAGCGGGAAGGCCCGGGCCGCTTCGCCGAGGAGGCCCTTCGCCGGGGCTGGACGGTGTCGGTGTGCCGGCCCGACCGGGGGGAGCCGATGCCCCGCCTCGGCCCCGACCAGGCCCTGCTGGTGCTGGGGGGCCCCATGGGGGTGGGCGACATCGGCTCGCCGTCCTTCCCCTGGCTGGCGGCGGAGGTGGCCCTGCTGCGGGACTGCCTCGACTGCGAGCGCCCGGTGATCGGCCTGTGCCTGGGGGCCCAGCTGCTGGCCTTCGCTGCTGGGGGCGAGGTGGTGCCGCTGACGGCGGGGGACCCTCCGGTGCGGGCCTACGAAGTGGGCTGGAGTCCGGTGGCCTGGACCCGGCCCCAGGGGCCGGAACCGGTGCTGGCCGGGCTCGACGCGGCCCTGCCGGCCCTGCACTGGCACGGGGACCGGATCCGGCTGCCGGCCACGGCCACCCTGCTGGGGTCGACGCCCCTCTGCGCCGAACAGATGTTCCGCATCGGCCACCACGCCCACGGGCTCCAGTTCCACGCGGAGGTGACGGACGCCGCCCTGGAGGTCTGGCTCGATGAGGACGGCGACTACGTGCGCCAGGCCCTCGGTCCCGACGGGGTGGAGCAGATCAGGGCCGGCCGGGAGCGCTGGGGGGAGGAGGCGGAGCGCCAGGGGCGCCGCCTGATCAACAACCTGCTGGATCGGGCCTGTGCCCTGCTGGGGGGGTATCCGCTGCTGTGAGGGCCGACCCTTTGGCCAGGGCGTCGGCCAGCCGGCGGCGCTGCCGTTCCACCGCCCCGTCCTCCAGCAGCCGCTCCGCCCGGGTCAGCCCTTCCTGGAGGCTGTCGCTGATCCCGGCGCGCCAGAGCAGGAAGCCCCCGTTCCAGATCAGTCCGGGCCGCAGCGGTCCGGTGGCGGCCAGGGCGTCCAGGGCCTGGCGCTGCCACTGCGCCACGCTCTCCAGCGGCACCTCGGGTGCCCCCAGGCCGTGGTCGCGGGCCCGCAGGATCAGCCGTTCGGAGTCTCCCCCCTCCCCTCCCGCTCCCGCCTGGCGGTGGGAGGCGATCGCCACCCGGTTGGTGGGCAGCTCCACGCCCCCCTCCATCCCCTTGATGAGCAGCAGTTCGTCCTGGCCGGTGGCGGCCAGGGCCAGGCGGGCCAGCCGTTCGGTGGGGGCGTGAACGAAGCCGCTGACCTGCAGGTGGGGCCCGTCGTGGCAGCTCCACAGCAGTTCGAGGGTGGCGATCGGCGGGCGCTTGCCGATCTGCTCCCGCACCGGCAGCAGTCGCTCGGCCGCAGGGAAGTGGGCCGGCTGGTGCAGCAGGGCCAGCCCCTCCTGGGCGAAACGGCGGTTCACCTCGTCCCAGGGCAGGCCGCGACGGTCGAGGCCGAGGGCGGCCAGGGCCTCGGCCGTTGTGAAGCCGTACTTCACCGGCATCGGACCACCGCCGTGCAGCACCACCCCGACGCCGGCCGTCACGAGCAGCAGGGCCACCAGGGGCAGCAGCGGCGCGGAGCGGCTGCGGCCGTCGAAGGGCACACCGAAGCTGAGCACCCGTCGCGGCGTTGCCGCCAGCCGGGGTCCCCGTTGCCGGTAGGTGTCCAACAGGCCGGCCAGCTCCTGGGGCTCCGGGCGCCGCAGGCGATGGGCGATCAGGAAGGCGCCGGCCTGGGCGTCCGTGCAGCGACCGTCGAGCAGCAGGTCGAGGGCTTCGCCGGCCTCGGCCCGGCTCAGGGCCCGGCCGCTGCGTTCGCCGCTGCCCAGGGCGGCGATCAGCTCGCGGCAGCGGCGGTGGTCGGCCCCTAGGGCGTCGCCATGCTGTTGACGCTGCTGCGGCGTCCAGGCTTCACGGGAGCTCGGCGTCGACATGCGCGGCGGCCTTCATAGGGTGATCCCTAGGGTGAGGGGCATGCGCCGGATCATCGCAAGCCCCCTCCTGCTGGTGGTGCATGGCCGCGCCGGTGGGGTGATCCCCGCCGAACTGCAGGACCTGGCCCTGGAACTGGAAGGGGCCCGCGGGGCCCCCGTGGCCCTGGAGGCCCTCACCGCAGGGGAACCGCCGGCCCTGCCGGCCGGCAGCCCCGCGGCCCCCCTGCTGCTGGTCCCCCTGTTTCTCCTGCCCGGCAGCCATGTGCGCCGGGATGTGCCCCGGATCGCCGCCCGCTGCCGCCGGCGCGGGCCGCTGCGGCGTCTGCCGTTCCTGGGGTCCTGGGGCTCCTGGCAGGGGGCCCTGGCCGCCGAGCTGGCGGCCCTGAAGGAGCAGGCCGTGGCGCCGGTGGCGGCGGGGCCGTGGCTGCTGCACCACCCCCTGGAGGGGCGATTGGGGGCGGCGTTCCTGGCCCACCTCGAGGCCGTCACCGGTGCCCGCTGCCGCGCCACTCCATACAGTGCCCCCAATGACGAGGACGTTCCGCTGCCCCTGCCTGGCCCCGCCCTGCCCCTGGCCCTGGCGGCCAACCGGCTGACCGACGCCCTGCCGGCTCCGCTGGGCGTGCCCCTGCTGCAGCGACCCCGGTTCCGGGCCGTGCTGCTGGACGCGCTGATGGCGTTGCCATGACGGAGCCATGACGGACGAGTCCCTGACCCCCACGGCGAACGACGGTCCCGGGACCGTGTACCTGGTGGGGGCAGGTCCGGGGGATCCCGACCTGCTCACCCTGCGGGCCCACCGGCTGCTGCAGCAGTGCGATGCCCTCGTCTACGACTCGCTGGTGCCCACCGCCCTGCTGGACCTGGTGCCCGAGGGGTGCGAGCGCCATTTCGTCGGCAAGCGCCGCGGCCACCATTCGGTGCCCCAGCCCAGCACCAACGCGGTGCTGCGGGAGCTGGCCGGCCGTCGCCGCCTGATCGTGCGCCTCAAGGGTGGTGATCCGTTCCTGTTCGGCCGCGGCGGTGAGGAGGCGGCCCACCTGGCCGCCCATGGGATCCCGGTGCAGGTGGTGCCGGGGGTCACGGCCGGCATCGCCGCCCCGGCCTATGCCGGCATTCCGGTCACCCACCGGCGGGCGGGTTCGAGCGTCACCTTCGTGACCGGCCATGAGGAGATCGACAAGCGCCGCCCCGGCGTCGACTGGCGCGGCCTGGCCCGCAGCAGCGACGGCCTGGTGATCTACATGGGCCTGCACAACCTGCGCCACATCGTCGCCGAGCTGATCGCGGGGGGCCTGGCCCCCACCACCCCCGCCGCCGTGATCCAGCAGGGCACCGTGCGGGGCCAGCGGCAGCTGGTGGCCACCCTGGCGGTGCTGGCCGACCGGGTGGAGGCCGAGGCGTTCGCTTCGCCGTCGATCGTGGTGGTGGGGGCGGTGGTGGAGGAGCGGGTGCCGTCCTGCGCCCCGTCGCCCGCCGATGTGGCGATGCCGATCCCCTTCTGAGCCCCGCCCGCCGGCAGGGGCGCCATGCTGGAGCCCTGCCCGAACCCGTCCGCTCCGGCATGAGCCAGCCCGGTCTCTCCCACCTCAACGCCGCCGGCCAGGTGCACATGGTGGAGGTGGGCGACCGGCCCGCCAGCGACCGCCGCGCCGTGGCCGAGGGCCACATCACCATGGCGCCCGAGGTGCTGGCCCTGGTGCTGGAGGGCCGGGCGGCCAAGGGCGACGTGCTGGCGGTGGCCAGGGTGGCGGCGATCCAGGGCGCCAAGCGCACCTGGGAGCTGATTCCCCTGTGCCATCCGATCGCCCTCACCGGCCTGGAGGTGCGGATCGAGCCGACGGCCGACGGCAGTGGGCTGCGGCTGGAGGCCAGCGCCCGCACCAACGGCGCCACCGGCGTGGAGATGGAGGCGCTGACGGCGGTGCAGGTGGGGCTGCTCACCCTTTACGACATGGTCAAGTCGGCCGATCCGGCCATGACCATTGGCCCGGTGCGGCTGCTGCGCAAGGAGGGGGGGCGCCGGGGCCCCTGGGAGCACCCCGACGTCCGGGGCCTGGCCGGGGAGAGCGATGGCTGAGCCGTTCCCCCGTGAGGGCCTGCCCCTGGAGGAGGCCCGGCGCCGGGTGCTGGCGGCGATCACCCCGCTGACGGGCCGTGAGCGGCTGCCGCTGGCGCGCTGCCTGGGTCGGGTGAGCGCCGGGCCGGTGGGGGCCGCCGAGGCGGTGCCCGGGTTCCGGGCCTCGATCATGGATGGCTACGCCATCGCCGAAGCCGAAGCCCCCAGCACCGGCCGCCGCTGGTCCCTGGTGGGCCGCTCCGCCCCCGGCGCGCCCTACGGCGCAGTGCTGGCAGCGGGAGAGGCGATCCGGATCCTCACCGGCGCGCCCCTGCCCGAGGGGGCCCAGCGGGTGCTGCCCCAGGAGCTGGTGCGTCCCGAGTCCCTCGGGGAGGCGGCCGGCGCCGACAGCCTCGTGCTCACCGGAGAGGCGGGCCCCAACCCCTGGATCCGCGCCCCCGAGGAGGAGGCCGCCGCCGGCGACGAACTGCTGCCGGCCGGGGTGCGCCTGGGGGCCGCCGCCCTGGGGCGGCTGGCCAGCTGCGGCGTGGCGGCCCTGGAGGTGAGCCTCCAGCCACGGGTGGGGCTGCTGATCAGCGGCGATGAGCTGGTGGCGGCCGGCGCGCCCCGGGGGCCGGGACAGATCTGGGAGAGCAATGGCACGCTGCTGCGGGCCCTGCTGGAGCGGCTGGGTTACCCCGTCAGCGAACAGCGGGTGGTGGCCGACGATCCGGTCGCCCTGCGCCGGGCGCTGCTGGAGCTGGCTGGCGGCTGCGACGTGGTGGTGAGCACCGGCGGCGTGTCGGCCGGCGACAGCGACTGGATCCGGCCCCTGCTGGCCGAGCTGGGGGAGGTGGGCTTCTGGAAGCTGTTCCTCAAGCCCGGCCGGCCCTTCGCCTTCGGCCGGCTGGGGACGCGGCCCTTCTTCGGCCTGCCCGGCAACCCGGTGGCCGCGGCGATCACGGCCCTGCAGCTGCTGTGGCCGGCCCTGCAGCAGCTGGAGGGGGGCGAGGTGGTGCTGCTGCCGCGGCTGAAGGTGCGTCTGGCGACGGCCCTGAAGCGGGGCGCCGGCCGGCCCGAACTGGCCCGGGCCCGGTTGGCGGTGGCCGGCGACGGCGCCCTGCTGGCGCTGGTGGAGGGCAGCCAGGCCTCCTCCCGCATCGGCTCGCTGCAGGGGGCCGACCTGCTGCTGGAGATCCCCGCCGAGACCGGCGCCCTGGAGGCCGGTGCGGAGCTGTGGGCCCAGCTGCTGCGGCTGCCGGTGCTCTGAGTCAGTCGCCGCTCGCGTCCGCCGTCCTGGGGGCGGGGATCGGGGCGGGGAGGCCGTCGATGCTGCGGCGGTTCTTGCGCTGCCAGTAGCGCTCCAGCCCTTCGGTGCCCTTGCGCCGGGCCCAGCTGTCCAGGGCGGTGCGATCGCCGCCGTAGGCGTACCTGGGCACCGCCATGCCGCAGGAGGTCTGGACCTTGTCGATCGCCAGATCGAAGATCTGGCGGGCGCCGGCCAGGGGCTCGAATTGGCCGAACAGCGCCTCCCAGCCGTCCTCGCCACGCTGGATGGTGCGGGCGCTGCCGTAGAGACGCAGGATCTGGGGCGGGCCCTCGAAGGCGCAGAACATCAGGGTCATGCGCGGGCAGGCCTGCACGTGGGCGGCGGTTTCGTTGCCGCTGCCGGTGAGGTTGAGCCAGATCACGCGGCGCTCGTCGAGCACCCGCAGCGCATCCCGTCCCTTGGGGGACACGTTCACCGTGCTGTCCGCCGTGGCAGTGCCGACGAAGAAGAGCTTCTGGGCGGCGATGAAGGCGATGTGGTCGGCGGTGAGGGCGCCGCAGGACTGGCCCATGGGAGGGGTGCGTGGGGTTTACAGCGGGGTGTTGCCGGCCACCCAGGTGCCGTTGCCGCCGCTCCACTCCCGTTTCCAGAAGGGGGCGTGGTGCTTCAGATCCTCCAGCAGTTCCTGGACGCAGCGCAGCGCCGGGCCGCGGCGGTCGGCCTGGACGGCCACCAGCACGATCGCCTCCCCCGGTGCGATCCGCCCCACCCGGTGCGCCACCAGCACCGCGCCGGCGCCGTGGCGCGCCGCGCAGGCCTCCGCGAGGGCCCGCAGCTGGGTCTCGCTCATGCCGGGGTAGTGCTCGAGTTCCAGGGCCTCGAGGGGCGCTCCGGCGGCGGTGGTGGGGCGCACGCGGCCGATGAAGTGGCTTTCGGCGGCAGCGTCCGTGGCGCCGGGCCCATCGGCCGCCAGGCTCCGCTGCCAGGCGGCCAGCCGCTCCAGCGGCTGGAAGGGGGTCTCCAGGAGCTGCACCACGATCGGGGGGGCCGGGCGCCAGGGGCTGGTGGTGGCCATGGTTCAGCCTCCGGTGATCGGGGGCAGGAAGGCCACCTCGTCGCCCGGGGCGAGGGCGCTGCCCGGGGCGGCGAACGCCTGGTTGATGGCCACCCGCACCGTGGCCGGCAGCTCGGTGCTGTCCGCTCCGGGGCCGGTGCCCAGGGCCAGCTGCCGCCAGAGGTCCG
>QLAH01000868.1_pt1 | contig 10799 bp, 8 predicted proteins | sample 4693081 | NCBI WGS metagenome assembly QLAH01 (sample SAMN09425401, study PRJNA476045) | Lake water metagenome, whole genome shotgun sequencing project.
TTTACCATTCCTGTAGAGCGAGTTGAATGCCCTGTTTAAGTTCGGGGGAAGTTGCTTCAGCGGTTAGCCTAGCCAGCAAATGGCCGCGAGCGGTTTCGGGAGCGAGTTGCTTCAGGGCGGCAATGGCATGCAGACGCACTCCTAAATCGGGGTTTGCCACTAGGTCAATTAGCGGGTTAAGGGCGCTGATTTCGCCGAGCTGTCCCAGGCTGAGTGCGACCTGCTGTTTAGTCTGGGCAGTTTGCAGCAGGACAGAATTGGTTTGCAGCAGCTCTAGCAAAATTTGGGTTGCAGCAGCACGCATGGGGGCAGCGGCCACTCGACCCAACACCGCAATAATTTCCTGGGTCAGGCGCAGTTCTTCGGGTTGCTCAGATCTAGGGGCTCGGCTGACGAGATAGGTTTGAAGGTGCAGCAGGGCAGCGCTGTTCTCAGTCCAGGCCAGTGCCCTCACAATTTCTAGCTTTAGCAGCGTTGGCGCAGGTTCCAGAGTTTCGGCCAGCAGGTTGATCGCGGGTTCAGTGCCAATCCGGCCCAGGGCCAGCGCCGTCTGGCAGGCCACATCCAGCGTATCAGTCAACAGCGGCTGCAGGGCTGCGACTAGGTGATTGGTATCCTGCTGCTGGGCTTGCAGCCCCAGGGCGATCACGGCTGCCCGACGAACCGTGGCAGATCGATCCTGTAAACTCGACCAGAGTAGCGTTTAGATGGGTTCGCCCCCAAAGGGATGCAAAGCTTCTAGAACTGCAACTCGAACTTCGGGTAACGAATCGGCAGCCACCTCCAGCAGCAGCGGCACAATGGCAGGACGCTGAATTTGACCGATTGCCTGTACCGCAACCAGACGAGTGGCGGGCCGGGCCAGCAGATCGCCCAGGGCGGGCAGGGCAGCTTCGCCAGAATTTGCCAGAGCAGCGGTTGCAATTGCTAAAATTTCCGGGTCGTGGGTAGATTGCAGCAGTTTCACCAGCAGCTCAACCGCAGTGGGGTGATTCAAATTACCCAGAATGCGAGCAATGAACCAAATCAACTCCCAGTCGTGGGACAGTTCAGTTTCGGCCTGTCCAGTTTTGGCCTGTTCAGTTTTGGCCCGCAAAAGTTCAGCCTGCAAAAGTTCTACCAAAGCGGGAATCGCAGCCGCGCCAAACTGGGGCAGTTGCTTGGCGGCCTCCCAACGGCTCTGAAAATCACCATTTTCCAGTTCAACCAGAACAGTCTCCAGGTCGCAGTTGTTTTCTGGAGCGCGATTCGTCGTGCGTTTCATAGACCTGTTCTAAAGTGACTTACAATCATATTCCAATTCTCGTAGCTGCTTCTCGTAGCTGCAACTCATCGCTGAGTCTACTTTGATTGCGACTGCAAAACCAGAGCAGGGAGAGCGGGTTTTCGCTTTTGGGGCTAGCGATATGCATGAATCGCATCACAAGACTGCGAGAAGCACATGACAACTCGGTTTTCGTAGCTCAAGCTACGAAATCACCGCCTGTTTATTCATACAGTCATAGGCAAGTTGAAAAACCTGATTGCCGCTCATCGCTCACAAGAAATCTTTGAAACTGTTGCATCTCAGAGCCAATTCAACAAAATCGTAAAAGCTCAATGCAAGAATCAAAAGATTCGGCGGCTTAAGGTTTTCTTTAGATTTTCATAAAAGAATCGATCCTCTAAATACAGAATTATGATTCCAATCACTCAATACTTAATAGCTAACTTGATCCCACATCAGCTCTACAGGTTTATAGCACCAGAAAAGCGGCAGCTTGCTAAAGTTGTTTGCTTCGATTCATCCGCTAATTCTCTAAAGCAGCGGCAATATTCGACTAGAAACTTAACTCGATGAAGGCTGGAAAGGCTTCTCCGGTCGGCTTTCAGGCTGCCAAACTGAAATTCCGGCCTGACAAGGGTAAGCAAACTCGAATGGCAATTTTTTCCAGGTTTAAGAAATAGTTCTCCAGGCTCAGTTCAAGCCAATTTTCGGCTGCCGACCTCAAACAGCCTCTTCAAAGAATTTGATTCAGCAAGAGCAGTTGCTAGTTTTCTCAACTGAGAGCCGCTGACTTCTGACATAACTCAAGTTGATCTATCTGCAAGCAAACTAGCTGAAATTCGACTAATTGTTTTCCAGGCTAACGCTGCTTTTAATCAGCAAATTTGGCCCATTCAGATTGTCTGTTTGCTCATGATTTCAGTTGGTTTTTAAGCAATTACTCGAACGGAATCCAAGGGTTATGCAGTTACTACATCCTAATATTGCAGAAAGTACATAATTCTAGATTTTTTGTGTTTAATGTTACGAAATCGCCGATAGCTTTTCTCTAATCTGTCTGCAATCGCTCAATTCACTCGAAGGCAACCGCAATCTTGATCCAGCGAGGATAGTACCGTGACCAGTGTAATCGCCAATCAAACCGCCAGTCAGAATAAATTTGAAAAGTTCAAGGCCGAGAAGGACGGTTTGGCTGTTAAAAGTGAACTTGATGCCTTCGCGCAGATGGGTTGGGAAGCGATGGATGTAACCGACCGTGAGCATCGGCTCAAGTGGTTGGGCATCTTTTTTCGCCCGGTGACTCCCGGCAAATTTATGATGCGGCTACGGCTCCCCAGCGGCATTATCAGCAGTCAGCAAATGCGCGTACTCGCTGAAATTGTGCAGCGCTATGGTGAGGACGGCAATGCCGATATTACCACTCGCCAAAATCTCCAGCTGAGGGGCATCCGAATTGAAGATGTACCCCAGATCTTCAATCGCTTGCGGGAAGTGGAAATGACCAGCGTTCAGTCTGGCATGGACAACGTGCGGAATATCACGGCTTCTCCTGTGGCGGGACTGGATGGTGACGAATTGATTGATGTCCGAGAACTGGTCCAGCAAGTTCAGGATATGATCACCAACAAAGGTGAGGGAAATCCTGAGTTTACAAATCTGCCTCGTAAATTCAATATTGCGATTGAAGGCGGTCGGGATAACTCAGTTCATGCTGAGATTAACGACATTGCCTTCGTGCCAGCCTTCCGCGAATACAATGGCGAAACCCTGCTAGGATTTAACGTCGTGGTGGGCGGCTTCTTCTCAGCCAAACGCTGTGAGGCTGCAATCCCGCTTAACGTCTGGGTTCCACCCAGCGATGTTGTCGATCTCTGTCGCGCCATTCTAACGGTGTATCGCGATCACGGTCTGCGGGCCAATCGCCAGAAGGCTCGCTTGATGTGGTTGATCGACGAGTGGGGTCTGGAGCAATTTCGGACAGCCGTGGAACAGCAGTTGGGTCGTTCCCTGCTGACTGCTGCTGCCAAAGACGAAATTGACTGGGACAAGCGTGACCATATTGGCATCCATGCCCAGAAACAGCCCGGGCTCAACTACGCTGGTTTGCATATCCCGGTCGGACGGCTTCATGCCCCCGATCTGTACGAGCTGGCCCGTTTGGCCGAGGTCTACGGCAGCAGTGAGATGCGTCTCACCGTTGAACAGAATGTGATTATCCCCAACATTCCCGACTCGCGGCTTGAGCCGTTTTTGCAGGAGCCGGTTCTGCAAAAATTCTCTGTGCAGCCGTCCCCCTTGGTCCGGGCCTTGGTTTCCTGTACCGGCGCGCAGTTCTGCAACTTTGCCCTGATTGAAACCAAAAATCGCGCCATGGCCCTGGCTCATGCTCTGGACCAGGAAGTCGAGCTGACTCGTCCGGTGCGAATCCACTGGACCGGCTGCCCCAACTCCTGCGGTCAGCCCCAGGTGGCCGATATTGGCCTGATGGGAACCAAAGCCCGCAAGGATGGCAAGGCGGTCGATGGCGTTGATCTCTATATGGGCGGCAAGGTGGGCAAAGAGGCCCATCTCGGCACCTGTGTGCAAAAAGGCATCCCCTGCGATGACCTGCTGCCCCTGCTGCGCCAGCTGCTGATTGAGGAATTTGGAGCCAAACCCAAGGTTTCGTCTGGTTCCTAAGTTCGTCTTTCCATTTGTTCTGTAAGTTTGCTAGGTTCGCTTTACTCTGTAGGTTCGCTTGGTTTGACTCAACCTGTTTCAGGTTTGATTCGTTTTTGTTTATTGATCCCCGTCCACTGCTGCTAAAGAGAGTTAATCATGTCAAATATTTCCCGCCGCAATTTTCTGTTCACCGCTGGAGCTACTACCGCCGCCACCCTGCTCGTTCACGGCTGCACCAGTAACACAACTTCTAGTTCGACCGGGTCTAGCTCTGCCCCTGCCTCCCCCAGTCCGGTCGCAGCGGCTGACACACCAGAAGTTACAACCGCCAAGCTGGGCTTCATCGCCCTGACCGACTCGGCTCCGCTGATTATTGCCAAAGAGAAAGGTCTGTTTGCCAAGTACGGAATGCCCGATGTGGAAGTGGTGAAACAGGCATCCTGGGCCGTCACCCGCGACAACCTGGAATTGGGATCGGGCGGCGGTGGCATTGACGGGGCGCATATTCTGACCCCCATGCCCTACCTGATGACCGCAGGCAAGATTACCAAAGGCAACGCCAAGGTGCCAATGAATATTCTGGCCCGCCTCAACGTCAACGGTCAGGGCATCACCCTGGCCAACAGCTATCTCGATTTGAAGGTTGACACCGACAGCAGCGTCTTGAAGGAAGTGTTTGCCCAGGGCAAGAGCGCTGGCAAGGAAATGAAGTGCGCTGTCACCTTCCCCGGCGGCACCCACGACCTCTGGATGCGCTACTGGCTAGCCGCAGGTGGAATCGACCCCAACAAAGATGTTTCGACGATTGTGGTGCCCCCGCCCCAAATGGTCGCCAACATCAAGGTCAACAACATGGAAGCCTTCTGCGTGGGTGAACCCTGGAACGCCCAGGCTGTGAACCAGAAGATTGGCTATAGTGCAGTCACGACGGGCGAACTCTGGAAAGATCACCCCGAAAAAGCCCTGTCGATGCGAGCCGACTGGGTCGAAGCCAACCCCAAGGCAGCCAAGGCGATCACGATGGCCGTCCAGGAAGCCCAAATCTGGTGCGATGAACCTGGCAACAAGGAAGAGATGTGCCAAATCATTTCTGGACGGGAATGGCTGAAGGTGCCTGCAACCGACATCCTGGAGCGAATGAAAGGCAACTTTAACTTCGGCGATGGCCGCACCCTGGAGAACAGCGATCTGGTGATGAAGTTCTGGAACGACAACGCCTCCTATCCCTACCAGAGCCACGACCTCTGGTTCCTGACCGAAGATATCCGCTGGGGCTACCTGCCCGCCGACACCGACACCGCAGAGCTGATCAAGACCGTCAACCGGGAAGACATCTGGAGAGAAGCCGCCAAAGCCATTGGTCAGGAGGCCGCCATTCCCAAGAGCACCTCGCGCGGCGTTGAAACCTTCTTCGATGGCGTCAAATTCGATCCCGAAAAGCCAGAGGCTTACCTGAGCAGCCTCAAGATTAAGAAGGCGTAGAAGATGAGGGGATGAGCGGGTGAAATGGGGACTGTTAGCGACTTCATTTCCCCGCTGTGGTTCAGAACAGCGCTGATCACACAGCCATCCCCCCACCTCCCCATCCCATCCTCACAATTCAAGACGATTCAAGGACGACCCTATGGCAACCAACATCAACACCCAGCGCAATCCCTATGACCTGCCGGTCAGCGCCAAAGTTCTCAATCGGTTGAAGCGGCTGGTGCCAACCGTGGTCGCAGTCGTAATTTTGCTCACAATTTGGCAGTTGCTCTGTTCAGTTCCAGGGGCAACGCTGCCCGGGCCGATTCAAGTTGTCCAGGACACCTGGGACCCCCTGATCAAAGATCCGTTCTTTCAGGGTGACGGCACCGATCAGGGATTGTTCTGGCAGCTAACCGCCAGCCTCAAGCGGGTCGCGGTGGGCTACCTACTGTCAGCCGTGATTGGAGTTGCCCTGGGCGTGCTGGTTGGGGTGAGTACCTTGATGTTCCAGGCGCTGGATCCGATCTTCCAGGTACTGCGGACAGTGCCGCCCCTGGCCTGGTTGCCGATCGCCCTGGCTGCCCTGCGCGATGCTCAGCCCGCCGCAATCTTCGTCATCTTTATCACGGCAGTTTGGCCGATCATCATCAACACCGCAGTCGGGGTACAAAATATTCCCCAGGACTACAACAACGTCGCCAAGGTGCTGAAACTCTCGAAGCCGCAGTACTTCACCAACGTGCTGATTCCGGCCACCGTACCCTATATCTTCACAGGTTTGAGAATTGCGATTGGTCTATCCTGGCTGGCAATTGTTGCGGCAGAAATGCTGACGGGCGGTGTGGGAATTGGTTTCTTCATCTGGGATGCCTACAACAGCGGCAGCATCAGCGAGGTCATTCTGGCGATTCTCTACGTCGGTCTGGTTGGCCTGCTGCTCGACAAGCTCGTCGGGTTTGTTGCCTCACGGATTGTTCCTGCCGATCCGCAGTAGCGGTGAGGGAGCAGAGACAACAGCTACTCCTCATCTCACCATCTCCCTATCTCCCCCATTTCCCCCATCCCTCGCCCTCGCCATTCTCTACCCTTCCTAGCCCTTACACCCTATGAGCGCCTTTGTTGTTGTCGATCACGTTGACCAAGTCTTTCGATTAGCAAACGGTCAATCCTACATTGCTCTCAAAAACATCAACCTGGAAATTCGCAAAGGCGAATTCGTTACCCTCCTGGGCCATTCGGGCTGCGGTAAATCAACCCTACTCAACATCATTGCCGGACTGGCCAAACCAGCCGCAGGCGGTGTGCTGCTCGAAGGCCGTCAGGTGACTGAACCGGGGCCGGAACGGATGGTGGTGTTTCAAAACTATTCGCTGCTCCCCTGGCTAACGGTGCGGCAAAATATCGCGCTGGCCGTCAATAAGGTGATGCACCAGCTTCCGGCCAGTGAACGCAGTGAGATTGTAGAACGACATATCAAAATGGTGAAGCTGCGCCATGCTGCCGATAAGCGGCCCGGTCAGCTTTCGGGTGGAATGAAACAGCGGGTTTCAATTGCTCGCGCCCTGGCAATTAAGCCGAAGGTGCTGCTGCTGGACGAGCCGTTTGGGGCGCTGGATGCCCTCACTCGCAGCGGTTTGCAGGATCAATTAATCCAGATCGCCCAGGAGAACGAGCTGACCTGCATTATGGTGACGCATGATGTGGACGAGGCGCTGCTGCTGTCCGACCGGATTGTGATGCTGACCAACGGGCCAGAGTCCTACGTGGGCCAAATTATCGACGTGCCCTTTGCCCGTCCCCGTGAGCGCTTGCAGGTGGTGAATCACCCCAACTACTACAGTCTGCGCAGCGAGATTTCCTATTTTCTCAACCAGCAGAAGAAGTCGAAGCAGCGCAAGGTGGCCCAGGCCGCAATTGCCCGCAACGGCCTAGAGAAAATCAACCTGGAGATTGGCTTTGTTCCGCTGACCGACTGCGCGCCGCTCGTGGTGGCCCAGGAGATGGGTTTGTTCCGCAAGCATGGACTGGAGGAAGTCACCCTGTCGCGCGAGCCGAGTTGGAAGGCCATTGCCGAAGGGGTAAGCTCCAAGCGGCTAGATGCAGCCCAGATGGTAGCAGCCATGCCCCTGGCCCTAACGCTGGGTTTAGGAGGCAACGCGCCGGTGCCGATGGTGACGGGTCTGGTGCTGAGCCGCAACGGCAATTCGATTACCCTCAGCAAAAAGCTGTACGAGACAGGCGTGCGTTCCCTGGCTAGTTTTAAGGCGCTGCTAGAGGCAGACCCAACCCACAGGCATACGCTGGCGATGGTGCATCCGGCCTCGATGCATAACCTGATTTTGCGCTACTGGCTGGCCTCAGGCGGGATTGACCCCGACCAGGACGTAAACCTGACCGTGATTCCACCGCCCCAGATGGTTGCGACCATGAAGGCCGGCAACATCGACGGCTTCTCGGTTGGGGAACCCTGGAACGCCCATGCGGTGGCGGAAGGCGTAGGATTTGTGGTCGCCAACGACCTCGACCTCTGGATGGGGCATCCGGAGAAAGTCTTGGGCGTGCGCGAAGCCTGGGCCGACCAATATCCCGAAACCCATCTGGCGCTGATGAAGGCGCTGCTAGAAGCCTGCGAATATTGCGACGACCGCCGCAACCGGCCCGAAATTGCGGAACTGCTGGCTAAGCCTGAGTATGTGGGCGCTAAGCTCGACTACATCCGGGCTGGGTTCCTCGATCCCTACAACCGGGGCAATGGCCAGCCGCCCGAAACCCTGCTGCGGTTCAACCAGTTCCATATCGACATGACCAACTGCCCCAACCGGGCTGAGGGACTCTGGATCTTGACCCAAATGGCTCGCTGGGGAATTACGCCCTTTCCCAAAAACTGGATTGACATTCTCGATCGGGTGCGGCGGATGGATGTTTACGGTGCGGCGGCTCGCTCGCTGGATATGCCAGACGTGGCTCCGAATCGCGGTGCCTTCACGCTATTTGACGGTACGGTCTTCGATCCAGATGATCCAATCGGCTATCTCAATAGCCTGTCTATCAAGCGCGATGTCCAGATTCAGGAAATTGATATTGACAGTTTGGTCCACGGTACGGTCAACGAAGCTGCCACTCGCAGTTCCGACGATGTAGCGCCCACCCTTGTCGCGACTTGATCTGGCAAATCAGCTAAAGCAGTCTAATCACCGCTCAGCTGGCGTTCTCCCATTCAGGCCCCTTTAATTTCAACACCTACCATGCAGATTCTAGAGACAATGAATGGCCGCTCTGCTCCGGCGAGCGAAGAGCCGTTCCTGGTAATTGACAACATTTCTAAGGTTTATCCCACGCCCAAGGGGTTCTACACTGTTCTCGATGGCGTTAGCCTCACCGTTCGCGAAGGTGAATTCATCTGTGTGATCGGCCATTCGGGCTGTGGTAAATCGACCTTACTCGATATGGTCTCTGGTTTCCGGCAGCCCAGCGCTGGCGAGGTGCGGCTCCAGTCCCAGACCATTACTGAACCCGGCCCCGACCGCATGGTCGTGTTTCAAAACTACTCGCTGCTGCCCTGGCTGACGGCCTACGAAAACATCTACCTGGGGATTAACTCGGTCTGGCCCGACAAGCCCAAGGAAGAGAAAGACCAGATCACCCGCGACCATCTGGCCCTGGTCGGTTTGTCGGAGGCGGCCAACAAAAAACCGACCCAGCTCTCAGGTGGCATGAAGCAGCGGGTTTGCATCGCCCGAGCCCTAGCCCTGCGGCCCCAGGTCTTGATTCTGGACGAACCGTTTGGGGCGCTCGATCCGATCACGCGGGAGGAACTGCAAGAGGAACTGCTGAAGATCTGGACTGAACATCAGGTGACAGTTCTGATGATCACCCACGATATTGACGAAGCGCTGCTGCTGTCCGATCGCCTCGTAATGATGACGAATGGCCCTGCCGCTAAGGTGGGCGAAATTCTGGATGTGCCGTTTCCCCGACCGCGCAACCGGGCCAGCGTGATGGAATCACCGCTCTACTACGAGCTGCGCAACAGCGCCATTGACTTCCTCTACCGCCGCTTTGCCCACGACGATCTGGATGATGAAGAATAGCGCCAGAGCCGCGTTGCGGACCGAACAGACTTGAATGGTGAGGGGTGAGCGGTTGACTGGACTACGAAGTACAGGTTTTGCAAACAACAAAATCAACTCCAAGTAGACCAAATCGCTCACCATTTCTTAATTAGCTGATGATTAGTTTATTCAAGCAGCTATAGGCTAGTATGTAATTGCTAGTATCTGATTAACGAATGAGGCGACTTCTTAAAATAAATCGCACAGACATTCACAAGATTTTCGCCTAGAGGTTAGAGAGTCCAGATTTAAACTAGTTCAGTTTATTGAGCTTAATTTATTGCAATTAATTGCCTAAGCAGCGGATGTAGGGCTGCGCCCCAGTCAGAAAGGCAACAGCGATCGCTGAAATCATTTCCCGACTTAGGCGTTGCATTGGAATAGAAATACCGAAGGTCTAGATCGATCATGTCCGAACCCACAAAAACAATTTGCCCCTATTGTGGTGTGGGCTGCGGCCTAGAGGTGTTGCCACCGGCCCAGCCTGGTAAAACCGTCAACCGCGACAGCCAGGGCACTCCAGTTTGGCAGGTGCGGGGCGATCGAGCCCATCCCTCCAGTTTTGGGATGGTTTGCGTCAAGGGTGCCACCATTGCCGAATCGCTGCACAAAGACCGGCTGCTCTACCCGATGTTTCGCGAATCGCTCGACCTGCCGTTTCGCCGGATTAGCTGGGACGAAGCCCTAGATCGAATTGCAACGCGGATTCAAACCGTGCTGGCCAGCCAGGGCGCAGATGGCCTCTGCATGTACGGTTCGGGCCAGTTCAATACCGAAGATTACTACACGGCCCAGAAGCTGATCAAGGGCTGTTTGGGCACGAACAATTTTGATGCCAATTCTCGCCTCTGCATGTCCTCAGCCGTATCCGGCTACATTCAGAGCTTTGGCAGCGATGGCCCGCCCTGCTGCTACGACGATCTGGAAGAAACCGACTGCGCCTTTTTGATTGGCACCAACACCGCCGAATGCCACCCGATCATCTTTAACCGGCTGCGCAAACACCACAAGCAAAACCGCCAGGTGAAAATGATTGTGGTCGATCCCCGCGCCACGGCCACCGCCGAAGCCGCCGACCTGCATCTGGCCATCCAACCCGGCACCGACATCGATCTGCTGAACGGCATCGCCCACCTGCTGATGCGCTGGGGCAAGCTGGATCTGCCCTTCATCGACGACTGCACCAGCGGCTTCCCGGCCTATGCGGAAGTGATTCGGCAATACCCGCCGGAATGGGTGGCTCGCCACTGCGGCATTCAGCCCGAGCAGATCGAAGAGGCCGCCCGAATCTG
>QLAH01000869.1_pt1 | contig 10795 bp, 12 predicted proteins | sample 4693081 | NCBI WGS metagenome assembly QLAH01 (sample SAMN09425401, study PRJNA476045) | Lake water metagenome, whole genome shotgun sequencing project.
GCTTTATCTTAAAGGAGGAAATAAACGAACTAAAGGCAGTCATCATCACAGCAGGTTCTTACGAAGCAAGCGACAAGAAAAAAGGTACTGTTTTAAAAGCGTTGGATATTGCAACAACCGCTGGTGCAAATGCTGATATTTCGGCAACTATTCAAACTTTACCTGGTGCACAAAAAGTAGGGGAGCAAGAAGGATTATTTATAAGAGGTGGATCTGCTGAAGAAGCTAAAATTATCATCGATGGAACAGTAGTGAATAATTTCTTTTATAGCAGTGTACCTGGAATCGCTCAAAGGGGAAGATTTTCTCCTTTCTTATTCAGTGGCACTGTATTCAGTAGTGGAGGATATTCTGCTTTATATGGACAGGCTTTAAGTAGTGTATTGAGCTTAGAGAGTTTAGATATTCCAGAAAAATCGGAATTACAAGTAGGGCTTTCGCCTTTGTTTGCTACTGTTGGTTTGCAACAAGTGTCTGAAAATAAAAAATCAAGTTATGGATTTAGTTATAACTGGACCAACCTAGCGGTGTATCAAAAATTAGTTCCACAAGCACCTGACTTTTTTAAAGTTCCTGATTTTCATACTGCAGATATTAACTATCGTTTTAAAACAAAAAAGAATGGCGTATTTAAACTTTATGCTTATTATAACTCAGGAACCCTGGGGGTAAGAAATCCATCTTTAGACAGTATTGGATTATGGAATGCATTTAGCTTAAAGAATCAAAATTTATTCACCAATGTTAGCTTTAGACAGTTTTTAGGGAATGGTTGGAAAATGAATATTGCTGCCAGCATAAGTTATAATAAAGACGAGATTCTAACACAGGTTCAAAACCAGCAATACCAAGCAGTTCCTAAAACCAATATTCCAGTAATTGATCAAACCGGATTTTCTTTAAATGCACACCAGTGGATGCTTCAAGCTAGGGTTGTAGTAGACAAGAGATTTGGTTCTATTAATACTTTACGTTTTGGTACAGAAGTATGGAATAATTCGGACAGTAGTCGTTTCCAAAATATCAATGGATTTTTCCCTTCAAAAGTGAATGATTTTTATACTGCAGGATTTGCTGAAGCGGATTTATATATAACGAATGAATTGGCTTTTCGTCCTGGTGTGAGAGTAGAGCATAGTAGCTTATTAAATAAAATGAATGTAGCCCCAAGAATGGCATTGTCTTATAAACTTGGAAAGAATAGTCAGGTGTCTGCAGACTATGGTATTTTTTATCAAACTCCCGAAAGAAGATATTTAATTAATCAGTTTGGAGTTGATTTTTTAAGAGCAGATCACTATATACTAACCTATCAACATATTTCTAATAATTATACATTTCGTGCTCAAGCATTTTATAAAGACTATGTAAGTTTATTAAAAACCTCCAACAGTTTTCCTACAACAGTAAGCAATGCGGGATTAGGTTATGCACAAGGGATTGAGCTTTTTTGGAGAGATAGAAAAACATTCAAAAACTTTGATTACTGGATCAGTTATTCATACCTAGATACCAAAAGAGATTACAATAATTACACTGCTTTGGTACAACCAACATTCGCTGCAACACATAGTGGAAGTGTGGTTTTGAAAAAATTCTGGGTTAAAAATATGTTCGGCGTTAACTGGAGTTATAATTGGAGTACAGGTAGACCTTATTTTAATCCGAACAGATCTCAAAAAGACTTTTTAGTAGATAGAACCATCGGATACAGTTCCAATAATTTTAGCTTGAATTGGTTACCTAAAATTGGAAAAGCCAATGCAGTAGTAGTACTAGGTGTAAACAACGTATTTAACGAACGACAAATTTTTGGATACAATTACAGTGGTCGTTTAAGAGATACCAATGGAGAATTGATTCGCTCAGAAGTGAACCCTCCAGCAGATAGAAGTTTTTTCTTAGGTATTTTTCTTAGCTGGGGTGTAGATCGTTCTCAACAAAATATCAATAATAATCTTTAATAAATTTTAAAACTGAACAACATGAACAACACAATCATGAACGAACCAAAAGACGAAGTGCTATGGCAAATTGCCAAAGAAAGAGTAGGCTTTAAAAGGAGTGTATTAAGCTATGTTTTTGTAAATCTTTTCTTAATTGGGGTATGGTATTTTGGATCTAAAGAAAATCTAGATTATTTCTGGCCCATTTGGCCCATCCTTGGTTGGGGTTTAGGATTGGTTTTTCAATACTTAAAAGCTTACCAAGGAAATCGCATCAATGATGTAGAAAATGAATACCAAAAATTAAAAAATAAATAAATCAACTCAACACTTAAATTTTAAATCATGAAAAAACTATTATTGGCTGTTGCAATTTTTGTAACACTTGGATTAAATGCACAAACCAAATTTGAGTCTGCTATGCAGAATGGATTGGCTAAAATGAAAGAAAGCAAAACTGCTGATGAAATGAATGCTACTGCATCCTTTTTTGAAAGAGTGGGCGATGCGGAAAAAACACAGTGGTTGCCTTATTATTACGCTGCTAGAAATTATACGATTGCAGCATTTATGAACCCATCTGCAGATAAAGACAAAGTAGCTGAAAAAGTGAATGCGTTGATTGCAAAAGCAGAAGCAATCGAAAAGTCAAATGCCGAAATATTTTGCTTAAAGCAGCAAGTTGCAGTAATGCAATTAACTGTTGATCCAATGTCTAGGTGGCAGTCTTACGGAGCAGTTGCTTCTGAAGCGATAGCAAAAGCAAAAGCCATTGAACCGAATAATCCTAGACCTTATTTATTAGAAGGTCAGTATTTGATGAATGTGCCTGAAGCATTTGGTGGTGGTAAAGCAGTTGCAAAAAAATTGTTTGAAAAGTCGGTAGAGTTATTCGGTAATTATAAACCTGCATCTGCGCTTCATCCAAGTTGGGGAAAAGAGCAAGCAGGACAACTCTTGGCTGCTTGTCAATAAGTTGTGCATGTAAATTGCTAATGCCCCGCTTTGCGGGGCTATCTTTATACTTAAATGTTTGTTATGGAACAGAATGAAGATCAGCTAACAGCCCATTCTAGTTTAGCATTGATTGAGAGCATGATTAACAAAGCTCAAAACCGTTTCTCCGAAAATGGTACACTTTATTTAGTTTGGGGATGGGTAGTGGCCATTTGTTCGCTTAGTCATTATATCATGTTAACCTTCACGGATATTGGTCCTAAATCGGGTATGGTATGGATACTAACTTGGGGTGCTGTTGTTTTTCAGATTTATTACTCATTTAAACATAAAAAACAAGAGACGGTAAAAACCTATACGGATGAAATCATTAATTATGTATGGGTAACTTTTGGAATATCTATGGCGCTTGTTTCTTTTATCATGGCTAAGCTAGGAACTTGGACAATGCTCTATGCCTTCATACTTCTTTTCTACGGAATACCTACTTTTTTGTCCGGAGTCATTATGCGATTTAAACCATTGAAAATTGGTGGCATTACCTGCTGGATTTTATCAGCCATTTCAGTTTATGTTCAATCTCGAGAAATAATTTTATTATTGATTCCAGCAGTGGTAATCGCATGGATTATTCCGGGCTATTCTTTCAGAGCAAGAATTAAAAAAGCATAAGATGTCAGAAGAAAAACAACTAACGGAGCAGGAAAGCCTGCAACTAATTGCCAATATGATTCAAAAAGCGAAAGGCAGTTATCACGACACGGGTATAGGCTCTTTACTTTGGGGAGCTGTAGTTTCTATTGCTTCTTTCGTGAGTTATTTACAAAGAGAATATGACTTCACATTAGTGATTGATATTTGGTGGTTGGTATTTGCCGCTATTGTTCCTCAAGTATACATTTCAATTAAAGAGAAGAAAAATTTAAAAGCAAAGCAATACGACGAAGATGTAGTAAACGCTGTTTGGCTGGTTTTTGGCATCAGTATTTTTGCATTGAGTTTTTACCAGAATATAGTACCGGTTCAAACCGAAAAATATTTTTCACAAGAGGGTTTTACGATGATGAAGCATTACGCAGATGGACGTCCAGACGAAATAATTAGACCATTTACACCCTCCCTTTATTCTGTCTATATTTTGATTTATGCTTTTCCAACCATGGTTACGGGAATGGTGAAAAAGTTTAACCCCATGAAAATTGGTGCGCTAATAACTTATGGTTTTTTTATGCTCAGTCTATTTACTGAGAGTAAATATGATATGTTATTAGGATCTGCTTCTGCATTGGTTTGCTGGTTTATTCCTGGTATCATTTTAAGAAACAAATACCTAGCCCAGACTAGAGCCAATGTTTAAAGAACTTGATCCCATATTGCATTCGCAGCTTAGGTTGGCCGTTATGAGTTTACTCATTAGCGTTAAAGAAGCTGAATTCACCTTTATAAGGGAGAAAACAAATGCTACTGCTGGTAACTTAAGTGTACAGGTTCAAAAACTAAAAGATGCGGGCTATATAGAAGTGGTAAAGCAATTCAAGGACAATTACCCTCAAACTACTTGTAAAGTTACCCCTGAAGGCATTAAAGCTTTTGAAGATTATGTGAAAGCGCTTCAAGAATACCTAAAAGTTTAAACATCTTAACTAGTTTTGTTGTTATACAATTCAATGCAACAAATAGTAAAAGTTTCCCAACTCACTAAGCAATTCAATAACCTCACCGCAGTTAATCAACTATCTTTTTCGGTTGAATCGGGCGATGTATATGGATTTCTGGGTCAAAATGGCGCAGGAAAAAGTACTACAATAAGAATGTTATTGACGCTGATCACCCCAACCAGTGGTGAGATATCCATATTCGGATATGATCTAAATAAACACCGCAAAGAAATCTTGCAACAAATCGGTGCAGTAATTGAAAAGCCCGATGTTTACAAATACCTATCAGCTTACGAAAATTTGAAGTTGTTTGCCAAATTGAGTGGAGTAAAGCCAACCAATAAGTTATTGATGGATCAATTAGAAATGGTAGGACTTGCTTCAAGGGCACATGATACCGTGAAGACATTTTCTCAGGGTATGAAGCAACGTTTGGGAATCGGGATTGCATTAGTTCACAATCCGCAGTTAATCATTTTAGATGAACCCACAAACGGTCTTGATCCACAGGGTATTGCTGATATAAGGAATCTGATCTTGATTTTATCGAGAGAAATGAAAAAAACAGTGATTGTTTCTTCTCATTTGTTAAATGAAATTGAACAAATTGCTACCCGTATTTTAATTATTGATAAAGGCCAAAAATTAGTGGAGGGCAGTTCTGCAGAATTGTTTAATGATCAACAAACCATTTTACAAATAAGTGTAGCCAATAATGAATCAGCTATACAAACCATACAGTCCTCTAATTGGGCGAACAATTTATTGCCTGAAAGAGATGGGCAAATCATGGTTGGATTAAACAAAGAAGATATACCCAACTTCAATAGAATGTTGGCAGCTTCAGGCGTTGATATTTATTCCTTGCAGGCAAGACATAGTCTGGAAGATTATTTTTTACAAGTAACAGCAGGAAAACAACATGTGGGAACATTTACAAATTGAGTTATACAAAGTATTTAAAAGGCCAAGAACCTATTTGTCTTTTGCTGCTATTACTGCACTAATTGGTGTAATCCAATTGGGATTATTGGTGGATGGTAAAGAATATGCCGATTTTGTAATGGCCGATTTTGCCAATTCATTTAGTGTAGATGGTAAAATATTAAACGGCTATTTCATTTGCTATGTTATTCTGCAACTTTTACTGGTGCATGTGCCATTGTTGATTGCATTAATTGCAGCGGATATGATTTCGGGTGAAGCCAATATGGGTACTTTAAGAATCTTATTGACTAAACCACAGTCAAGAACTTCTATTGTAATGGCAAAATTTATAGCTTCTGTTATTTATACCTTGTTGCTATTAATATGGATTGCTATCATGGGCTTGTTTTTAAGCATGCTGATTTTTGGTACAGATGATTTATTCTTGATGAAGAGTAGTTATGTAGTAATTGTAAAAGAGTCAGATGTTTTTTGGCGTTATGCTGGAGCATTCTGTTTTGCTGCATTGGCGATGGTTACCGTTGCAGCATTGGGATTCTTTTTATCTTTTTTTGCAGAAAACTCAATTGGTCCAATCGTTGCAACTATGAGTGTGATTATTGTTTGTACTATTCTGAGTACCATGAATATTCCTTTGTTTAATTTGATTAAGCCTTATTTGTTTACTACCCATATGATTACTTGGAAGGAGTTTTTTGACTTCAAGGTCAACGATGCCAACGAAGCAATTATAGGAAGTATTCAATATCCAGATAAAATCATCCGTTCTGCAACGGTTTTAGCAGTTCACATTGTTTTGTTTGTGGGCAGTGCTGTTTTGCTATTTAGAAAAAAAGATATTCTCAGTTAATCACCCGTTTATGAAGATGAAATTGAATAAAAAATTATTGTTCCTTTTTACTACTATATTTCTTTCAGTGGCTTCGCATGCACAAGATATGAATGCTTTAGTAATGAAAGTAAAAGCCAAATTAGAGAAAGTAAAAGATTATACTGCTGATGGTAGAATGAAAACCGATGTGGCATTTATTAAAGCCCCAATAGGTAGAGTAAAGGTGTATTTTAAAAGCCCCGATAAATTTAAACTACAAAGGGATGGTGGAATTTCCGTATTGCCAAAGGGAGGAGTAAGTATTAATATTGGCAGCATGATTATGCAAACTGGATTTGTAGCAATAGATGCAGGAATGAGTACAGTAGGGAATACGCCTGTCAGAATAGTAAAGCTATTGCCAGAAGCAGATGCAGGTGAAATTATTTTATCAACTTTATATATTGATGAAACCAATTTGTTAATACGCAAATCGGTAACAACTACTCGGGAGAATGGTACCTACGAGATGGAATTACAGTATGGTAAATATGCATCTTATGGATTGCCCGATAAAGTATTGTTTAGTTTTAACGCAAAAGACTACAAGCTCCCCAAGGGAATTACTTTAGAGTTTGATGATACAGATAAGGCAGTTAAAGACAAAATGAAAGGTAAAAAAGGACGCGTTGAAATTAACTATACTGCATACACCATTAACACTGGGTTAAGCGATGCAATTTTTAAATAGTTAGTATAATTCAATAGTCCAGGTCCTATCGGTGCTTTGTCCTGGGGTTAATAGGATCATACCCTCTTTTTCTCTAAGCTCACCTGTTGCATTCACAGAATCAGCTATACCACACCAAGGCTCAAGACAAACAAAGGGGGCGTCTTTTGCACTCCAAATGCCCATGAAAGGAAATTCGGTCCATGAAAAGGTAAATCCATGTTTAGATTGATCGTTGCATAAACGAATAAAAGAAGATTCCAATTGCTTAAATACTAAGGCGTCGCCATAAAATAATTCCTTGCTTAAATTAATCCTATTGTTGCTATGAAAAAATGGCACCGGGTTTTCATCAATAAGACCTTCAGCAGTGATAGGCCATTTACTAGCGGATTCTGATTGGTTGAATTCAAGATAATAATCATTGAATTGATATGCTTCTTCTAAAGGCACTTTAAATGCTGGATGAGCACCTACTGAAAAATGTAGTGGCTTCACATCAATATTGGTAATTTGATAAGTGCAGCTGAGTTTGTTTTTAATTATTTCGTAAACAATATTTAATCTAAATAGAAAAGGATATTGCGTCAAAGTTTCTGCATCTGCGTCTAAAGTTAAGCAAACACGATTGCTGCTCGACTCTGTAAGTTTGAATGATTTATCTCTTGCAAAACCATGCCTACTTAGCTGATAACTTTCGCCGTTATGGGTAAACTGGTTGTTTTTTAAAGTGCCTACAATGGGGAATAGTACAGGACTTTTCTTCCCCCAAAATGTAGCATCACCACTCCATAAATAATCTAGCTGTGTTTCTTTGCTAAATATTTCTTGAAGCTCTGCACCCTTTTCTGAAATGGCAATTTTTAGTTGATTATTCTCTATATAAATCATGGTATTATCCTTCGTTTTCTTCAATTCTTTCATCTACGGCATTGGCCAACATTCTAGCGCTAATTTTTCTTAGCGGATTTCTATTTCTGTCTGCATAACCCATCCTTCTGTTAAGGATATCGATGCATTCAAAAGTAGCAGCAATAAAGGAAGCATGGTCTGCTTTTCCTTTTCCCGCAATATCAAATGCAGTTCCATGATCGGGGCTGGTTCTTACAACAGGTAAACCTGCGGTATAATTAACACCTTCACCAAAAGCCAGTGATTTAAAAGGAATTAGTCCTTGGTCGTGATACATGGCCAACACTGCATCAAATTTTTCATGCATACCTCTAGCAAAAAAAGCATCCGCTGGGTAGGGGCCAAATACCAACAATTTATTCTTTGCTTCTTGTATGGCAGGTTTAATGATTTCCATTTCCTCTTTTCCAACTAAGCCATCATCACCTGCATGTGGGTTGAGCGCAAGCACTGCAATTTTGGGCTTGTCTACGCCAAAGTCTTTTTTCAAAGACTGATGGATGATCTGCAATTTGCTAAGGATATTTTCTTTAGTGATATGTTTGGCTACATCTTCAACCGTTACATGTTCTGTTACCAAACCCACCCGCATATTTTCGGCAACCATCAACATGACCACATCGTTCACCCCAAAGAATGCTTTGAAATAAGGGGTATGACCGCTGTATTGAAAACTTTCTGATTGAATATTCTTCTTATGAATAGGGGCGGTCACCAATCCATGAATATGCCCTTCTTTTAATGCTTTTGTAGCTTCTTCTAAAGACTTCAATGCATATTGACCACCTATTTCATTTAGCTCGCCAGGGGTAATCACTACATCTTCTTCCCATACGTTAAAAATATTTACTTGCTTGGGGTTGATTCTGCTGAAATTATTGATATTGGTGCAATTGAAATTAGCATCCGGTATTCCTTTTCTATAGAAATTCATGCTTTTATTGCTTGCAAACACAATATGAATGCAGAAATCGAGTATTCTTTGGTCTATAAAAGTCTTAATAATCAATTCAAGCCCTATACCATTTAAATCTCCGCAGGTAAAGCCAATTACGGGTTTTTGCATTTCATTACTCATGAGCCATTATTTAGGGTGCTAAAATACTACTTTTGCAGTCATGCAATATACGCTCAAAAAGTCGCTGGGTCAGCATTTCCTAACTAATGAAGCCATCTGCAAGCAAATTGTTACTGCTGTGCAAGAAGCCGATTTAACACAAGTACTAGAAGTAGGGCCAGGTGCTGGTGCTTTAACCAAGCATTTGTTAAAACTTCCCATCAAACAATTTAAAGCAGTAGAGCTGGATAGGGAAAAAGTAACTTACTTAAAAGTACAATATCCTGTTTTAGCAGATGCGATTATTGAGGGTAGCATTTTAGATATTCCCGTACCATTCGAAAACCAGTTTACATTGGTGGGCAATTTCCCTTATAATATTTCTACGCAAATTGTATTTAGGGTACTTGAATGGAAAGAACAGATACCCGTAATGATTGGGATGTTTCAAAAAGAAGTAGCGGAAAGAATTGTATCGAAGCCCCATACCAAAGTGTATGGTATATTAAGTGTATTGGTTCAAGCATTTTACGAAGTAGAATATTTATTTGATGTGCCTCCTGAAAGTTTTAATCCACCCCCTAAAGTGATGAGTGGAGTAATTCGATTAACACGAAAAGAAACGCCTGTTGCGGTAAGGTCAGAAAAAGCATTTTTTACTTTAGTAAAAGCAGCATTTGGGCAACGAAGAAAAATGTTGCGTAATCCAATGAAACCATTTTTTGATGCAGCTGTTTTGCAAGAAGAAATATTTACAAAAAGGGCTGAACAGCTTACGGTGGAAGAGTTTGCCGCCCTTACTTTTAAAATGGGATAAAGGAATTAATATGAAAGTAATTGTTACTGCAAAAGTTCATCCATATTTAGTTGATACCTTAAAGGCAAAACAGTTTAATGTTATTTATCAACCTGCAATTACTTACGAAGAATTAAAATATTTAATTACAGATGCAGTTGGGTTGATTGTAACCACTCGATTAAAAATAGATCGCGAAATAATTGATGCAGCTCCCAACTTAAAATGGATTGGAAGGCTGGGTAGTGGGATGGAATTGATTGATGTTGCTTATGCAGAAAGCAAGGGGATTCAATGCGAAAGTAGCCCTGAGGGTAATCGCAATGCGGTAGCCGAACATACATTGGGTTTATTGCTGAATCTCATGAATCGGATCAGCAGCAGTTACGCCGAAATTAAACAGGGTTTATGGTTGCGTGATGAAAACCGTGCAGATGAACTGTCCGGTAAAACCGTTGGCATCATTGGCTATGGAAATACAGGGTCTGCTTTTGCTCGTTTGTTGCAACCCTTTAATGTAAGGGTCCTTGCAGTTGATAAATATAAAACCGGATTTGGCCAAGGATATATAGAAGAATCAACTATTGAAGCGCTAGCAGCAGAAGCTGAAGTGATCAGCCTTCATCTCCCCCTAACTGCTGAAACCAAACATTTCGCAGGGGATGATTTTTTTAATCGGCTGCAGCGTCAACCCTATTTTATATCTACCTGCAGAGGTAAAGTCACTAATACAACAGCCCTAATTACTGCACTAGAATCAAAAAAAATAAGGGCAGCAGGATTAGATGTATTAGAAAATGAACAACTGCGCAACTACAATGAACAAGAACAAGCAGAATTGCTTAGCTTGACAGCTATGCCCAATGTGGTAATTACTCCGCATATAGCTGGCTATAGCCATGAAGCCTATTTAAAAATGGCTGAAGTGGTTTTGGAAAAACTCCATCTATCTAGTATTTAAAACTGAACTTTATTCAAAG
>QLAH01000870.1_pt1 | contig 10762 bp, 8 predicted proteins | sample 4693081 | NCBI WGS metagenome assembly QLAH01 (sample SAMN09425401, study PRJNA476045) | Lake water metagenome, whole genome shotgun sequencing project.
ATCCCCGCAGAGCTTCCCCTCCAGCCGGTGGATGCCCACATCGACCACCACCGCCCCCGGTTTGACATGCACCGCCCCGATCAGATGGGGGCGGCCGGCCGCCACCACCAGCAGGTCGGCCTGGCGGGTCACCTCGGACAGGTGATGGGTGCGGGAATGGGCCACGGTGACGGTGGCATCGGCCGCCTGGAGCATCAGGGCCATCGGCTTGCCCACCAGGATGCTGCGGCCGACCACCACCGCCTGGGCCCCGGCGATCGGCACGTCGGCCCGGCGCAGCAGGGCCATCACCCCGGCCGGCGTGCAGCTGCGCGGGCCCGGCTCCCCCTTCAGCAGCCGGCCCAGGTTGAGGGTGTGCAGACCATCGGCATCCTTGTCCGGGTCGATCGCCGCCAGCAGCGGTTCTTCCGCCAGACCCTGCGGCAGGGGCAGCTGCAGCAGGATGCCGTCGACCGTCGGGTCGGCGTTGAGGCGCCGGATCAGGGCCAGCACCTCCTCGGCCGGGGTGTCCGCCGGCAGATGGCCCCCGTGGCTGCTGATGCCCACGCGGGCACAGGCCTTTTCCTTGTTGGCCACATACACGCCGCTGGCGGGGTCATCCCCGACCCGCAGCACCGCCAGGCCGGGAGCCCGTCCCGCCTCCGCCAGGCCGTCGCTGATCACGGAGCCCAGGCGGCGTTCGATCTCCGCCGCCAGTCGCCGGCCGTCGAGAAGGGTGGCCATGGGGTGAACGTGCTGCCGACCTCCAGCATGCACCGACAGCCCCCGGATGGAGTGCCGTCCCGCATTGGCTAGCGTGGCCCGTATGAGATGGGGCCTGCGGCCAATCCGAGGACTCTGGCGCCAGCTGCTGCGGCTGGAACGTCCCCGCCAGGCCCTGGTCGGGTGGCGCAGCGGTGGGTCGTTGCTGGTGCTGCTCTGCTGCCTCCTGGTGGCCCTGCTCTCCAGCTGGCCCTGGCTGGTGGAGCCCAACCTGCGGCCCGGCATGGCGGCCCCCTTCACCGTCCGGGCCCCGGCCGAGGCCACGGTGATCGACAGCACCGATCTGGAGCAGCGCCGCAGCCAGATGCTGCCCCGCAGCCAGGTTCAGGTGGTCGACCCCCAGGCCAGTGAGGCCCTGGTGCAACGGCTGGAGCAACGTTTGCAGAACGTGCGCGAGAAGGTGTCCGACGACCAGCCCCGCCCCGATTCCCTCAACCTCACCGAAGAGGAGCGGCGCTGGCTGACGGGGCTGACGCCCCCGGAGCTGATGCGCTGGAAGGTCTCCCTGCGCCGGGCCCAGCAGCGCATGCTCAGCCAGGGCGTCGTCGCCAGCCTGTCCGAGGGTCAGCTGCTGCAGGCGGCGGTGCTGCAGCTCAACGACCTGCCAACGCCGGCCCGCAGCCTGGGCAGCCGCCTGCTGGCCGGCAGTCTCCAGGGCCGCACCAACCTGCGTGGAGACAGCTTCCTCAGCCAGCGTCGGATCGAGGACCTGCTCACCCGCCAGGGGCTGCCCACGATCCAGGTGCGCAAGAACGACCTGATCACCCGCCAGGGCGAGCCGATCAGCCCCCAGGCCTTCGATGTCCTCGAGCACTTCGACCTGGTCAACCACCGCCCCCGCCCCCTGGCCTGGCTGGTGCGGTTCAGTGAGGCCATGGCGGCCTGCGGGGTGATGCTGCTGGTGATGCGCCGCTGGCGGGCCAGCCTCGAACCCCGCCAGGCCCTGCTGGCGCTGGCGATGCTGGTGCTGGTCCAGGGGTGCAAGCTCTGGCTGGGCAGCCAGGTCAGCCCCCTGGCCCTGCTGGTTCCCCCCACCCTGCTGCTCTCCCAGGGCCTGGGCACCGCCGCCGGCCTGGCCTGGCTGGCGGCCGCGGCCATGCTCTGGCCGGTGCCGGTACAGGGACTGCTGGCGACCCAGCTGGGGGTGGCGGCCCTGGTGGCGGCGGTCGCGGCCGTGCTCGCCGGGCGCCAGCGCAACCGGGCCCAGCTCCTGCAGCTGGCCCTGCTGCTGCCCGTCGGTGCCGTGCTGCTGCAGTGGCTGTTGATCCAGACGTTCAACCTGCGCGCCCTGGAAACCTCCCCGGGGCCGTTCAGCGGCAGCGACCTGCTCCAGGAGGCCCTGCTGGTCACGGGGCTGTTGATGGCGGGCCTGCTGCTGGCGCCGCTGGTGGAGAGTTTCTTCGGCCTGCTCACCCGGGCCCGGCTGATGGAGCTGGCCGACCTGGAACGCCCCCTGCTGCGGCGGCTGTCGATGGAGGCGCCGGGCACGTTCGAGCACACGCTGATGATCTGCGGCCTGGCGGAGGAGGGGGCCCGCGCCATCCAGGCCGATGTGGATCTGATCCGCACCGGCGCCCTCTATCACGATGTCGGCAAACTGCATGGCCCCCAGTGGTTCATCGAGAACCAGGAGCACGGCGCCAACCCCCACGATGAGCTCGACGATCCCTTCGCCAGCGCCGCCATCCTCCAGGCCCATGTCGATGAGGGCCTGAAGCTGGCCCGTCGCTACCGGCTGCCCCGCCCCCTGGCGGATTTCATCCCCGAACACCAGGGCAGGCTCAAGATGGGCTACTTCCTGCACCAGGCCAAGGAGAGGGATCCCGCGGTGCGGGAAGACCAGTTCCGCTACCGCGGTCCCGCCCCCCGCAGCCGGGAGACGGCCATCCTGATGCTGGCCGATGGCTGCGAGGCCGCCCTCCGCTCCCTGCCGCCGGGCACCACCGAGGCCGAGGCCCAGGCGATGGTGCGACGCCTTGTCGAAGCCCGCCAGAACGATGGCCAGCTGGACGGCAGCGGCATCTCCCGGGCGGAGCTGGAACTGGTGATCCGGGCCTTCGTGCGGGTCTGGCGGCGCATGCGCCACCGGCGCATCCCCTACCCGATCTCCCCCCGCAAGGCCTTCAGCGCCTGAGGCGCCGGCGGCCGAGCCGGCGGCCCACCGCCAGACCCACGATCACCGCCACCAGCCCCCCCAAAAGGCTGATCAGCACCACGGCCAGAGCTTCATCGGGGCGGCCGCGGCGCAGGGCCAGGCTGATCTCCAGCATCCAGCTGCTGAAGGTGGTGAGCGAGCCGCAGAAGCCGATGCCGCCGAGCAGCAGCAGCCGGGGCCGGGGGGGGCGCTGGGCGGCGATCACACCGATCAGGAAGGTGCCGAGCAGGTTGGCCACCAGGTCGGCTTCGATCAGTCCGGTGGGCACCCCCTCCAGGCCCTTGCCGACGTCCTCCAGGCGCCAGCGCAGCAGGGCGCCGGGCACCGCGCCTGCGGCCACCAGCAGCAGGTCCCGGGCTTCCCGGCGCAGGCTGGCGGGGCTGTCGGAAGGGGGTGGTGCCATGGTTCCTCCCTAGCTGCCGCCGATGGCCAGCCCGGCAGCCACGGCCAGCAGGCCCCCAGCACCGAGCCGCCGCAGAGCAGGACGGCCTCGCGGCGCTGGCGTTGGTGCAGGGTCGCGTGCAGCTCGGCGATCCAGGTGGAGAAGGTGCTGAAGCTGCCCAGGAACCCCGTGCCCAGCAGCAGCAGGGTGCGGCCGGCCGCCAGGCCGCAGCTGGCCTGCAGACTCACCAGCAGGCCGATGGCGAAGCAGGCGATCAGATTCACACCGAAGGTGCCCCAGTGCTTGCGGGGCAGCATCGGCTCGAAATGGTTGACGACCCGGAAGCGCAACCAGGCCCCCGGCACCGCCCCGAGCGCCACGAACAGGGCGTCGCTCGACCCGGCTGCCGCCATCTCAGCCTCTCCCCCGGGGACCACCGCCCCGGCGTTCCCGCCCGTCCAGCAGGGCCCGCAGCTTGCGTTCCAGCACCACCGTCGCCGGCACCAGGGTGATCAGGTTGGCGGCGATCACCGGTCCATCGGCCTTGAGCAGTCCGTAGGCGGCCCAGGCCAGGATTCCCAGGGTGAACAGGCCGTACATCCGCAGCGAGATGGCGCTGGTGTCGCCGCTGCGCACGGTCTTCACGGCCTGGGGAAACAGGCTCAGGGTGGTCAACGTGGCGGCCCCATAGCCAAGGGCACTCACCGCGATGGACTCCATTGGCGCCGGCCGTTGTTGTGAGCAGCATGACGACATTCCGACCGTTTTGCCGTGGGCCTCAGCTTCCGTGAACTGCAGGGGCAGCTGCTGGCTCCCTGGGGCCGGGAGCATGGCGAGGCCTGTGCCGGTGGGCCCGGGGCGGACTTCGATCTGCTGATGGTGCCGTCGCTCACCATGGATCCCTCCCAGCTCGCCCTGGTGACCGGGGCCCACCACTACGAGGAGCGGCAGCTGTTCTCCCTGATGCGGCTCCGCAACCCCGGGGTGCAGGTGGTCTACGTGACCAGCAAGCTGCTGCCGGAGCTAGTGGTGGATGCGGTCCTGGAGCTGATGCCCGGGGTCCCCACGTCCCATGCCCGCCGGCGCCTGCACCTGTTCGACACCGACGACGGCTCCGCCCGGCCGCTCACCCAGAAGCTGCTGGAGCGTCCAGCCCTGCTGGGGCGGATCCGGGACCAGCTACGGCCCGGCCGCAGCTTCATCAACTGCTACGTGGTGACGGAGCTGGAGAAGACGCTCTCCGAACGGCTGCAGGTGCCCCTGCTGGGCACCGATCCGGCCCTCGGCTACTGGGGCACCAAGGCGGGCAGCCGGGAACTGTTCCGCCGCTGCGGCGTTCCCCATCCCCCCGGCACCGGGTTGGCCCACAGCCCGGGAGAATTGGCGGAGGCGGTGGCCGATCTCTGGGACGCCCACCCCGGGCTGGGCGGTTGCGTCATCAAGCTGAACGAGGGCTTCAGCGGTGAAGGCAATGCCCGGCTGGATTTCACCCCCCTGGCCCTGGCGGGCCTCTCCAGGCGGGAGCGGCTCGCCCGCATCGCTGGGGCCCTCGAGGCGCTGCCGATGCCGGCGGCGGCCTGGCAGGAGCTGCTGGCCCAGCAGGGGGCGCTGGCGGAGGCCTGGCTGGAGGGTGGTGCCGAGCTCCGTTCCCCGAGTGTGCAGGGCACGATCCATCCGGGGGGGCTGGTGGAGGTGCTCTCCACCCACGAGCAGATCCTCGGGGGCCCTGGCGGCCAGACGTACCTCGGCTGCTGCTTCCCCGCCGCCGAGCCCTACCGGGTGGCCCTGATGGAGCACGGCCGGGCCGTCGGCCAGGCCCTCGCCGCCGAAGGGGCCCTGGAGCGCTACGGGGTCGACTTCATCGCCCGCCGCTTCGGCGAGACATGGGATCTCCAGGCCATCGAAGTGAACCTGCGCCAGGGCGGCACCACCCATCCCTTCATGGCCCTGCGGGCGATCACCGCCGGCAGCCTCGAGCCCGCCACGGGCCGCTTCCTCTCCCCCACCGGCCAACCGTTGCATTACCGCGCCACCGACAACTTCAGCGACCCCCGCCTGCGGGGTCTGATGCCCCTCGACCTGATCGACATCGTCGCCGAGGCCGGCCTGCACTACGACCCCGCCCGCCTGCAGGGCAGTGTCTTCCACCTGCTGGGCTGCCTCTCGGAGTTCGGCAAGCTGGGCATGACCTGCATCGGCCGGGATCCGGAGCAGGCCTCGGCCGTCTACCGCTCCACCGTGGCGGAGCTGCTGGCCGGCGCCAGCGCCCGCAGCGGCGCCCCCCTTCCCCAGCCGGTCGGCTGACGGCCCGGGCCATGCAGGGCAGGATGGGTCAGCAGAGGGGGCGCATGGTCTCGATCACCGACCGCGACGACGACGGCGCACGGCGTCCCCCCCAGGCCCCTCCGGGCCCGCCGATCTGGACCGGCTGGCTGCAGATCGGCCTGAGCACCATGCTGGCGGTGCTGTTCCTGGTGATCCTGGCCAAGACGCGGGAGCAGGGCCAGCTGCTGATGCGCCTGGAGCAGCGGTTGCAGGGCCTGGAGAACAGCCGGGCCCTCGATCGCACCTCCGTGCTGGAGGAGCAGCAGCGGGCGATGGTGGGGCGCCTGCAGACGCTCGAAAGCGGCGCCCAGCGGCTGGAAGCGCTGGAGCGCCAGCAGGAGCAGTGGCGTTCCTCCCTGGCCGACATGCAGGGCCGTGCCGTGCGGCGCCCCCAGGCGGACCCGGACCTCTTCCCCGCTGCGCCGATGCCGTCGTCCGGTCCCGGCGGCCGTCCCGGTCCCCCTCCTTCCGAGCGCAACGATGGCGGCGTTCTGCGCCCGCCGGCGCCGGCCAGCCCCTGAAAGGGCTTCGCCTCAGCCCTTCACCGCATCGCCGCTGGCGCTGGGCAGGATGTAGCGCTGCAGCAGCACGAACAGCAGCAGCACCGGCAGGATCGAGACCACCGATCCGGCCGCCACCAGGCGCCAGTCGAGGGAGAAGCTGCTGGCCAGCTGCTGCAGGCCCAGGGGCAGGGTGTAGAGGGTGGGGTCGTCGAGAATGATCAGCGGCCAGAGGAAATCACTCCAGGTGCCGATGAACACGAACATCGCCAGGGTGATCAGGTCGGCGCGGGCCGCCGGCAGCATCACATTCCACCATTCACCGATGGGCGTGCAGCCGTCGATCCGGGCCGCCTCCTCCAGTTCCACCGGCACCGCCAGGAAGCTCTGGCGCAGCAGGAAAATGCCGAAGGCCGTGGCCGCCTGGGGCACGATCAGGGCCCAGAGGGTGTTGCGCAGGCCGATCTGCACCATCAGCAGGTAGAGGGGGATCATCACCACCTGGAAGGGGATCAGGATCGTGGCCACCACCAGGGCCAGCACCAGGCCGCGGCCGCGGAAGCGCATCCGCGCCAGGGGGTAGGCCGCCAGGGAGCAGAACAGCAGGTTGGCCAGCACCGCCAGGGCACTGACGATGGTGCTGTTGAGCAGGTAGGTGCCCATGGGATTGGCGGCGAACAGGCGCCCGTAGGCCTCCAGGCTCGGCTGGCTCGGCAGCAGGGCCGGGGGGCTGGTGAAGATGTCCTCCGCCGGCCCCTTCAGGGAGGTGCTCACCAGCCACAGCAGGGGCAGCAGCAGCAGCACGGCCACCAGCAGCAGCAGGGCGAGCTGCACCCCCGTGGCCAGGGAGGAGCGGTTGGGGGCGCTCACAGACGCGGCAGTTCCGCCACCGGAAGGGCCGTCTTCTGGGGGTGGAGCGGGGCGCGCTGGCTGCCGGAGACCAGCCGGTTGAGGGCGTTGACGAAGGCCTGGGCCGCCGCCACGACGATGTCGGTGTCGGCCGCATGGCCCGAATAGAGCACCCCCTGGTGGCGCAGGCGGATCGTCACCTCACCCATGGCGTCGATGCCTTCGGTGACGGACTTGATGCTGAACTCCACCAGTTCGTTCGGCACCCGGGCCAGGTGGTTGAGGGCCTGGCAGACCGCATCCACCGGTCCGGTGCCGATCGCCGCTTCGGTCAGGTCGATGCCGTCCCCGTCCCGCAGGGTGACGGTGGCGGTGGGCTGCAGGTTGGTGCCGCAGCTCACCTGCACCGACTGCAGGGCATAGCGGGGCTGGTCCTGCTGCTGCACCTGCTCGCTGACGATCGCTTCGAGATCCCGGTCGGTGATCTCCCGCTTGCGGTCGGCCAGCTCCTTGAAGCGGGCGAAGGCGTCATCGAGGTCGTTGCGCTCCAGGGTGTAGCCGAGCTCCTCGAGCCGGGCCCGGAAGGCGCTGCGGCCCGAGAGCTTGCCGAGGGAGAGGCGGTTGTCGGCCAGGCCGACGGTGCGGGCGTCGATGATCTCGTAGGTGAGCCGGTTCTTGAGCACCCCGTCCTGGTGGATGCCGGACTCATGGGCGAAGGCATTGGCGCCCACGATCGCCTTGTTGGGCTGCACCGCCATGCCGGTGAGGTTGGAGACCAGCCGGGAGGTCTTGGTGATCTCCTCGGTGCGCACGTTGGTGAGCGGGTCGCGCTGGTCGGCCGGCCGGCCCAGGAAGGGGTTGAAGTAGCTGCGGCGCACGTGCAGCGCCATCACCAGCTCCTCGAGGGAGGCGTTGCCAGCCCGTTCGCCGATGCCGTTGATGGTGCACTCCAGCTGGCGGGCGCCGTTCTTGACGGCTTCGAGGAAGTTGGCAACGGCCAGGCCCAGATCGTTGTGGCCGTGCACCGAGATCACCGCCTGGTCGATGTTGGGCACCGAGCGGTTGATGCCGGCGATGATCTCGCCGAATTCGGCCGGGGTGGTGTAGCCCACCGTGTCGGGGATGTTGATGGTGGTGGCGCCAGCGTTGATCGCTGCCTCGATCACCTCGTGCATGAACTCAGGGTCGCTGCGGCCGGCGTCCTCACAGGAGAACTCCACGTCGTCGACCAGGGAACGGGCATAGGCCACCATCTCCGCGGTGATGGCGAGCACCTCGGCCCGGGTCTTGCGGAGCTTGTGCTCCAGGTGGATGTCGCTGGTGGCGATGAAGGTGTGGATGCGGCGGCGGGCGGCGGGGGCCACGGCGTCGGCGCAGGCCTTGATGTCGCCGCTGGCGGCCCGGGCCAGGCCACAGATCACCGGCCCGTCCGGGGTGCCCACGCTGGCGGCGATGCGCTGGACGGCATGGAAATCGCCGCTGCTGGCGAAGGGGAAGCCGGCCTCGATGATGTCGACCCCCAGGCGGGCCAGCTGCTGGGCGATCGCGAGCTTCTCCTCCAGGTTGAGGCTGGCGCCAGGGGACTGCTCCCCGTCGCGGAGGGTGGTATCGAAGATCAATACCCGGCCGGGATCGCGGGCCATGGGGTTAAGCGGAACAGCTATGAGTTAGGTCCACTCTAGGGGCCGGACGGACCCCGCTCCTGGAGCGGAACGTACAGTGGCGCCACAGAGGTTTCCCCATGGCCGCAGGCGATCTGGCCCTGGTGTTGCATGCCCACCTCCCCTACGTGCGATCGGGAGAACCGGGTTCGCTGGAGGAGGACTGGTACTTCCAGGCGTTGCAGGAATGCTATCTGCCCCTGCTGGCCGTGCTGGAGCGGGCCGCCGCCGATCCGAAGCAACGGCCGAAGCTCACCCTCGGCCTCTCCCCCACCCTGCTGTCGCTGCTGAGCGACCGGGCCCTCAACGGCCGCTTCCCGGCGTGGCTGGCCCTGCGCCGCACGCTGCTGGACGGGGCCGACCCCGACCTGGAGCGGCCGGCCCACGAGCTGCAGCACACGCTCACGGCGATCGAGGCCCAGTGGCGGGAGATGGGGGGGGATCTCTTGCCCCGCTTCCGGCGGCTGCAGGAGCAGGGGGTCCTGGATCTGATCACCTGCGGCGCCACCCACGGCTACCTGCCCCTGCTGCGGGATTCGCCGGAGGCGGTGCGGGCCCAGCTGCTCACCGCCGTGCGGGAGCACCAGCGGCTGCTGGGCCAGCGCCCCCTGGGGATCTGGCTGCCGGAGTGTGCCTACTACGAGGACCTCGACCGGCTCCTGGCCGAGTGCGGCCTGCGCTATTCCCTGCTCGACGGCCATGGCCTGCTCCATGGCCTGCCCCGTCCCCGCTATGGCGTCTATGCCCCGATCTGCTCCCCGGCGGGGGTGGCCTTCTTCGCCCGCGACAGCGAATCCACCCTGCCGGTGTGGAGTGCCAGCCAGGGCTACCCGGGCGACGGGGCCTACCGGGAGTTCCACCGCGACCTGGGCTGGGACCTGCCGGAAGCGGACCTGGAGGCCCAGGACATCCACGACCGCCGCCCCCTCGGGCTCAAGCTGCACCGGGTCACCGCCCAGGGCTGCCCCCTGGACGCCAAGGCGCCCTACGACCCGGAGCGGGCGGCCGAGCGGCTGAAGGAGCACGCCGAGGCCTTCCTGCGGGGCCGCGCCGCCCAGATGCAGCAGCTGGCGGCCACGATCGAGCCGCCGCCGCTGCTGGTGGCCCCCTTCGATGCGGAGCTCTTTGGCCACTGGTGGTTCGAGGGGCCCCAGTTCCTGGCCGAGCTGTTCCGCCAGGGCCCGGCCCTGGACGTGCGCTTCACCCACCTGCGCGACGTGCTCAGCGAGGGGCGGGCCCTGCAGGTCTGCCGGCCGGCCCCCTCCAGCTGGGGCCAGGGGGGCTACCACGACTACTGGCTCAACGACACCAACGCCTGGGTGGTGGCGGAATGGCAACGCGCCTCCCGGGCCATGGTGCAGCGGGTGAACCGGGGCGTGGGCAGCACCGCCCAGCGGGCCCTGCTCACCCAGGCGGGCCGCGAACTGCTGCTGGCCCAGAGCTCCGACTGGAGCTTCATCCTGCGGGCGGGCACCACCACCGGCCTGGCGCGCGAGCGGATCCGCCGCCACCTCGACCGCTTCTGGCGGCTGATCGATGCCCTCGAGCACGGCACCGACCTGCCCCGGGAGTGGCTGGTGGGGGTGGAGCGGGAGGACGGGCTGTTCCCGCAGCTCAACGCCGCCGACTGGGCGACCCGGGGCTGACGGCCCCCCGCCGCGGAGACCTCAGAGAATCTGATCCAGGAAGCGGCGGGTGCGCTCGTGGCTGGGATTGGTGAAGAACACCTCCGGTTCGGCCTCCTCCACCACCTCGCCATCGGCCATCAGCACCACCCGGTGGGCCACGTGGCGGGCGAACTTCACCTCGTGGGTCACCACCACCATGGTGATGTCGTCGGCGGCGAGATCCTGCATCACCTCCAGCACCTCACGCACCATCTCCGGGTCGAGGGCGCTGGTGGGTTCATCGAACAGGAGGATGCGCGGTTCCATGCACAGGGCCCGGGCGATCGCCACCCGCTGCTGCTGACCCCCCGAGAGCTGGCCGGGATACTTGCCGGCCTGTTCGGCGATGCCCACCCGCTCCAGCAGGGCCCAGGCCTGCTTCTCCACCTCGGCCTTGGGGCGCTTGCGGACGAGCACCGGGGCCAGGGTGAGGTTGTCAAGCACCGAGAGGTGGGGAAACA
>QLAH01000871.1_pt1 | contig 10750 bp, 19 predicted proteins | sample 4693081 | NCBI WGS metagenome assembly QLAH01 (sample SAMN09425401, study PRJNA476045) | Lake water metagenome, whole genome shotgun sequencing project.
GGGTTCCCCTCAGACGGCACACCCTGCGAACCGATCGACCCGTACATCAGCTGATCCGCCTGCAGCATCGAGCCGGTCGGCAGGATCGCGTAGTCGCAGGTGACCAGCGGTTCTCCCTCGATCGGATTCTCCCGGTCCCACCAGCTGAGGTAGGGCGCGCTCAGGGCAATCGCAGCTGGCATGGCCTGATGGCGTCTGCTCCAGTTTCCCGGGGAAAACTCAGGCAGCCACGCCATCTGCACCGTGACCAGCCGCAGGCTCGCCGGCACTGTTGCCGCTGGCTCCGTCGTCACTGCGCTCAGCGCCGCCATCGTGGCCGCCTGGTCGTTGTTCGACTGCATCAGGTTCCAATCCGCACCCGGCCAGTGCAACGACACAGCGGCGGCCAGCATCCCGACGATCGTTGCAGGTGGTGCCGCCGTGGTGGTGGCGGTCTCCAGCTGGTGGGTGGGCTACGAAACCCTCAACCCTGCCCTGCGGAAACGCAGCCGCCGGCGCCGCGGGCCTGATGGCCGATTCCTCCCCACTGGTGAGCACTGATGACGAACACCGCGCCGATCACCCTCGAGCAGCTGTTTCGCTTCAAGCGGCCATGGGGTGAACTCCCCCACCAAGACGCGGCGATCAGTGAGCTGGAGGCCGACATCCGCACCAGCGGATACGCCGTCGCCATGCGGCGCGATCGGCCCTGGTTCAAGACCTGGAGTCAGGACGGGAAACAGGCGGATCCCGTCGCCCTGGCGCTGCCCCTGATCCGTTCCTTCGAGGGCTGCAAGCTGCAGGCCTACCCCGACCCGGGCACCGGCGGCGAGCCGATCACGATCGGCTGGGGCGCCACCGTCTACGCCAACGGCCAGCGGGTGCGCCTCGGCGACACCATCACCCAGCAGAAGGCCGACGAGCTGCTCGACATCCGCGTGCGCAACGACCTGCTCTTCCTGCAGAAGACGATCCCCTCCTGGGGCACCCTCACCGCGCACCAGCAGGCGGCGCTGCTGTCGTTCAGCTACAACGTCGGCCGCAACTGGTACGGCGGCGAGGGCTTCACCACCATCACCGCGCGCGTCCGCGACGGCGACCATGCCGGGGTGCCGGCGGCGCTGCTGCTCTACGTGAACCCGGGCACGGCCGTGGAGGAAGGATTGAAACGCCGGCGGGAGGCCGAAGGCCGCCTGTGGTCGGGCCCCGATCGCCCGGCCCAGGCCACGCCCAAATCGAAGCTCCCCCCACACCTCACGCTCCACCGCACCAAGCGCCAGGGCAGCGGCGGACTCGAGCTGCTCAGCCTGAAGATGATCGTCGACAGCCTCCCCATGTCCGAGCTGCTGGTCGTCTCCGGTGCACCGTCGGCGCAGCGTTTCCGCACCGGCAACCGCAGCAAGGCCGGTTCCCTCGAGCCCCTCCCTGAAGGCGCCTACACCATCGGCCCGGTCGAATGGGCAGGCGGCAAGGCCGGCGACTACACCACCAAGTGGCCAGACCGTGGCCTCGGTCCGGTGTGGGTCGCCATCACCTACAAGCCGCCGAGCGGCACGCAGCGCAGCGCCCTGGGGTTCCACGTCGACGACAACGCGCCCGTCGCGCCCGGCTCGGCCGGTTGCGTCGTGTTCCGCACCCTGGCGGATCTCAGGGTGTTCGTGGGCTGGATGGAGCAGCATCGGCCCCGGGAGCTCTACGTGAACTGGGGCCTGGGGACCTGCCCGGCGGTGAAGGCGCGGTGATCTGTGCACCATCGGTGAACCACACCTGAGAACTGCTGCCACCACTGGCGCCGCACTACGACATCCGGGAAGTGCCAGAGGATTTGTTCCTCGCGGTCCTTGCCTGTCGTAGAGCGGGAACTGCCGCCAGCGCAACGGATCCCGGCGACGGCTGACCCATGGCGCAGGTGTCAGCAAGTGTCAGAAAGGGCCAGCAAATCACCCAGTTATGGACGGGCCGTCCATCGTTGCTCATCGCCCGTTCCGTCAAAGTCGTATTCACCATGGCCAGCGTCAACCGCCATCGCGGGCGCCTCTACCTGCTGGCCAAGGTGCCACGCCGCGACGGGCAGCCGGGCCTCCAGCAGACGCGCATCGCCCTGCGGCTGGACGACACACCGGTGAACCAGCGCACGGCGCTGAAGCTGCTGCAGACCCTCGAGAAGCAGCTCGCCGCCGGCACCTTCGACTGGGCCTACTGGACGGATGACGCGGCTGCCGGGGTGACCTGGCGCGAAGCGATCGCCATGCTCTACCGCAAGAAGGTGGTGCTGGGGCGCACCGGGGCCTCGACTTGGGAGACCAACTACATGGGCCGCCTCCGGCAGATTCCGCCGTCAACGGTGGTGACCACCGACACGATCGCCACAGCACTGCAGCGCTACGACCGCGCCAGCTGCTCCTACAAGGAACTCTTCTACCTGCTGAAGCACATCGCGCAGCTCGTCGCCGTGCCGTTCCCGGAGGTGCCGGTGCCCACCTACGCCCAGGCCGAGCTGGTGGCGGTCCCCACCGACGCCGAGATCATCAGCTGGGTGGAGGGTGCCCCGGATCCAGCAGCCTGGTACCTGGGGATGATGGCCGCCTACGGCCTACGGCCCCACGAGATCGAGGGGGCGGTGCTGATCGATCGGGACTACTGCCAGGTGGCCGAGGCGACGAAGACCGGCTTCAGGACCGTGATCCCCGTGCCGCGGGACTGGGTGGAGCGGTTCCGGCTGCGCGAGCGACGGGTGCGGGAACGGCACACCGATGTGGCGAAGTGGTTGTCGAAGGTGACGCGAGGGATGGGTCTGCAGTGGCGTCCGTACTCCCTCCGGCATGGGTACGCTGCCCGGCTGTGGCGCGAGGGTGGCGGGCGGCTGGATCTCTACACCGCCGCCAGGCTCATGGGTCACACGCCGGCCCAGCATGCCCGCACGTACCGCGCGCACATCCAGCCGCATCAGGTGGCCGAGGCGGCGGAGCGGGCGCTAGGGGGTGGGTGATTCCCACGGCGGATCTTTGCTCAGCACCCGGGCTACATCGGGGCATGGCTCACCTGGATGGCAAAGCCGATCCACCAGCGCATCGAAGTTCTCTGCAGGCAGCTCAACAGTCTCAGGCTGCTCATCACCCTCGAGCTCAGCCGCCTCCTGGTCCAGCTCGGTGGCGATGGCCAGCATGTGCTTGCAGTAAGCCTCAGCCGTGACCTTGGCCACCAGCTTCGCAATGGCCTTCAAGGTGGTTACACCCTCGGGGAGAACAACATCAGGCATTTCAATGGTCTGTGGGTGCGTCGCCGCGGTGCGAATTGCAGCCGCCATCTGCTCACACCGGACCGCATACGGATGCCGCACCCCCGCGGGGACGCCGCCCCAGGAAGCGTCGATGACAGCTTCAGCGGCTGGGCTGAGTTCAGTCATCGGCGTTCTCCTGCGGTGTGGGCAAGGGTGGTTTGTGGCCAGGGGTCGCTGATGACGGCATCGCAGGCCTTGCCGCAGCCGACGCACACCCAGTAGTTGTGATTCTTGCGGCCGACGACGCGGACGGACGATCCACAGCAGGTGGACTTTCGTTCAATCATGATTCTGTGTGAGTTGGATGGGCTGCGGCACCACCGCCGCGACGTTGACGCGCACCGTCCGCCGTTGCGAGCCGACCGGCGCCAGGTCGATCAGCTCTCGGCCCCACCGCCACCGGCTGCGGCGGTTCGCGTCGGCCTCAGCGATCAGCCGGCGGATGTGCCGGGTGGAGACCCCCAGGGCAGCGGCCGCCTCGGGGATCGGCAGCAGCAGGCGCGTCATCCGTCGTCCTCCAGCCAGACGTGCCCTCTGGTCAGCTGATACACCTGATCGCAGAGCTCTGTGGCGGCGCGGCTGTCTTCCTCGTAGGCATTGATCAGCCGCTCAGCAGACAGGAGCGATCCGCCCTGCTGGCGGGTCTTCTCTGCCAGTTCATCCGCGTTTCGGACAGCAATCTCCAGCGAACTCTCAATTCCTTTCAGGAGCGATAGCGGCAGGCTGACCCTCACTGGCTCGCTCATGGCTGCTCACCTCGAAGCATGGCCGCCAGATCGGCGACTTCGCCGTAGCTGAGGCCGGCGACCTGATCCAGCACTGCCGCCAGGGCAGCGGGGCAGCAGTAGGGCCCGCTGGCGCCGAAGGTGCCGTCGTAGATCGTCACCAGCTGCTGCGCCTGGGGCATCAGTTCCGGGGCCTTGGCCACGGCGAACCGCCCAGCGATGGCGGCTTGATGCGGGGATTCGGGTTGGTTCATGACGTGAGGGAAGATCATCGATGGAGACGGCGGCACGTTCACAGCAACCTCCGGAGCCGCGCCGGCAGCGTCAGCGACCAGAACCAGAGTTCCAGTCGTGTCCAGCTGAACAGCAGCCGGATCTTCAGGTGCTCAGCACGCATCGGGATGAACATCCACCCGCGCCACCACGGCAGATCAGACTGCATCTTCTGCAGCCGATCAAACGCCAGCCGCTCACGGCGGATCGCTTCATCCAGCCTGCTACGCACCGCGCGCAGCTTCATGTAAATCGCGTACTGTTCAGACATTCGCCTCACCTCGCTGTTCCTGCCTGGATGACATCCCGAATTCACGGGTGTTCACCACCTCCCATTCGCCATCACCCGCCTGGCGCAGGACGATCAACGCCAGGCCCAACGTGGCGATCGGCAGCAGGTCACGCAGCCGGTGGAGGCGTGCTGCGGCCACCGTTGATGACAGCCAAGCGTGGCCGCTGGCTACTGCATCCAGCGGATTCGCGCTCCACTGCAGGCTGTTTCCCTGGATGCCGGTCAGCACTTCCCCCGCCGTGTTGGTGATGCAGTGCATCGAACGCATCACGGGCGGCTTCCAGCGCCGCTCGGCATCCGTCGAGGTGTGCGAGAAGCACCTCTCGGCGCTCTCGCGCTCCTGGATCACCGATGATCCGGTGTCGTTCGCCAGCGCGATGGCCGATCTGTAAATCGTGGTAGTCGGTTGCACTTTGGACATGATTCAAGGCCTCAGATAGGTGTTCTTCAGGGGTCATTTCCTTGCTGCCGGCAATCCGTAGCAGTGCTCCGCATACCAGCGGGCATTCGTGATCTCGTCCGGGTCATCCAGCCACTCCAGATCACCATCCGGATCAACGAAATCCGGGCAGTTATTCACACCTCGCGGCGGGCGGTTCAGACCCAGCACCGTCGACAGCAGCCACAGGAGGATCTGCATGGTCAGATCCGCTGGCAGGCACGAACGGTCGGTGCGTTCTCCACGCACAGCCGCTCGATCGACAGCTCGGCAGGGCCCGCCGCGGCGAAGGCCGCAGCAATCACGATCAGGACAACGATCGGGACAGGGACAGTCATGGCAGCGAGTAGCGGTAGATGAACAACCCGCTGGCCGTGGTGACCAGCAAGGCGACAGCAATGGACGGGGTGTGCACCAGCAGCGCCAGCAGGAACGCCAGCACCACCAGGTAGAGGTGCGGCAGCTTCACCACTGCTCCGGCGGCAGCGGCGGCCCGTACTGCTCAGGCGGCGGCGGTGTTGACCACACCCGGCGACCGTTGACGATCAGGCATGGCTGGCCGTCGACCAGCACCCGCCGGGGCGGGGGCTCAGGAGATGGCCCGGGATGTGGACGGGGAGGACAGGAGATCATGGGGGAACAGCGGTGGTGATCGGGATACAGACTGCCTCAGACGAATGTTGCCTGCTGCTCTTGGGCGGCAGCCGCCTCCTCGGCCACTTCGTTGATGCGCTCTTGATCGAGCAGGCGATCACCAGCGCTGGAATCACCGCGGTTCCAGTTGCTCACGGCTTCAGCGCTGGCCAGCAGCTTCATCACGTAGTCGAACTGCGGAGCCGGCACCTCATTGACCGCGGCGATGCCGTTCACAGCCAGCTCGGCCAGGAACGTCTCGACGCCGATCGGGCTGAGCTTCCGGCCCATGGCATTGCCGATGGCAGTTGCCTGCTCGGCGGTGATGACCGCAGCAGGTGCCACCGGTTGACGGGTGGCGACGCGGCGGGAGCGCGCAGGGGCGGCGGGTTCGGGAGCCGGGGGCGCCTCGACGGTGACTGTGACCGCGTGCTGCTGCGCGACGGCAGCAGGCGCCGCCGGCTCGACAGCCACCTGCACCTGTTGCACCGGCTCGCTGTCGACGGCCTCCTCCTGGGTGACCAGCCCCAGGCTGATCTCCGGGCAGTACGCACGCACCCAGAACGCCGCGGCCCGATACCGGAACATCTGCCCGGGCATCGTCTGCCACTTGCTGCCGTTCTTCGTCGACCACCCCTCGGCCCGGGCCATCTCCAGGGTGATCCGCTCACCCCGCAGCACCTCACCGCTACTCAGGTCTTTCGCCTCGGCATAGCACCACGACGGGGCTTCCTGGTCATCGAACACGAAGCGCAGCGGGCTGAACCGGCCGCTGGCGTTCACCGTGGCGATCAGGAACTGCGAGCTCCAGCTCGGCTTGCCCTGGACGATGTGCAGGTTCTGCATCACCAGCAGCGGCGACATCCGCATGCGGCCGGCGATCTCCAGCGCGATCAGCGAGTTGGCCAGGCCGTTCTGCCCCTGGTAGGCGCTCGGCACCAGCGTGCTTGCGCTCAGGGCCTTGGCCATGCGTTGCGCAGCATCGAAGCTGCTGATGCCGCCAAACACCTGGAGCATTTGCTCCGACGATTGGACAGCGATGGACGAAGTGGGTTCAGTCATCAGAAGAGAACGATGGAATCAGGATCGATGCCAGCACCAACCGATCGCTCGGGCAGCTCTGGCATCAGGGAAGCGATCAGCTCGCGCTGATCAGGGCCGCTCAGCTCACGCAGGCTGGCGACGATGGTCTCGACATGGGCATCGAACTGCTCGAGCTCGGCAGCCATCTGCTCAATCTGCGCATCGTCCCGCTCGATCTCGTGCAGCGTGAGCGCACGGCCGATCGGTGCGAGTGCTGGGCACAGCAGCCCGAAGGTCCAATGGCTGCGGCCGGTGAGCCACATGCCACCCTGCACCTGGTCGATGCAGCTGCCGATGTCACCGGTGAGGATGATCTCCCGGATCTTGTCGGCGTTCAGGAACGCCTTGAACTCGACGCCGGCATCATCAGCAACCAGTCCGTCAGGGCTGGCACCGAAGCGCCCGCAGTCACTGGTGACAAAGCCGACGGGGGTGATCTGCTCCCCGGTCTGCAGCTCGTAGAGGCGAGCAGCGACAGGTTCGAGGATCTGCCCGCGGCGGGCCTGCCATGGGACGAACTGCGGTTCTTCCAGCGGCGCGCCAGCGATCCGTTCCAAGGCGACCCGGAACGCATAGGATTTGGCCGCCGCCGTCATGGCACCCTTGGCGGTGCGCTCGCGGGCAAGGGCGAAGTTGCTCGCGGTGATGACACCAGCGCGGATGGCGTGCCACTCGGGCGAGCCTTGCGGCATGGTGTGCAGCTTCATGGGCACCTCGTCTGGGTTGTCCTGATCTTAGTCGAGATCAGCCATCTGTCGCGGCTGGTGTAAATCCTGACCCTGATCGTTACAGTCTGTTGTAAAACCGCCCCAGCGGTTGCCGCCGCTACCTCAGGCCCTCAAAGGTGCAGTTTTTTAGAAAATCTCCACTTAGGTTTCACCTTTCCTTAACCCCCCCCTCCCCCGCGCGGGGCGCCCTCCGTGATCATCGTTGCCGAGTCCATCGCTGAAGCTGATCTCCTCTCTCGCCGCCTTCCAGCCCTACGCCACCTCTTCGGGCCCGACGTCCGCATCCAGACGCCCAACCTCCTCACCGGCGACCACGACTCCTTCCTCCACCTGGACCGCACACTCCGCACCCTGCTCCTGCAGGACTCAGCCCCCAGCACCCACCAGCAGTGACAGCTCCCGCGCATCCGCCGGTGGCGTCCCACCATTCAGCGTCTCCAGCATCCGCGCCAGCGCCTCCCGCTCGCTCAGCAGCTCCTCCGGCTCGTACACCCGCAGCCCACTCGCCACGCTCCGCAGCACTTCCTTCCGCACCTTCTCCTTCACCCCATAGGCATCAAGGATCTGCGGCATCCCCTGGGTCAGCAGCACCCCTTCCCGCATGCACCACTTCTGCAGCCAGATGCTCAGCGCTTCGCTGATCCGCCGCGCTTCCCTCGAGCTCACACCATCCTCCGCCAGGTCCTGAGGTTCCAGCCGCCCCAGCCACACCATCGCAAGGTCACCCGAGTTCATGGCACACCCCGTCTCCGGATGCCGCAGGAAGAACGGCCGCTTCAACCTCCCCTTCAGCGAGCTGGGCAGCGGCGGTGGCTTCGGCAGCTCACGCACGTCCGGGCTGTCATCTTCCGCCAGCTTCGCCAGGTGCAGGTTCAGCTGCCCCAGCGCATCGATCGTCTTCGGGCCGATCGCCTTCAGCCGCCCCGTCCGCAGATAACTGATCTGGCTGGTGCTCAGCCACCCTGGCGTGCTCGGGTTCGCCCACTCGCTCAGCACCTTCAGGTCGGCATGGCTCAGGTCGTTCCGCAGCAACACGGTCTTCATGGCCTTGGAGAACACCTGCCGACCATGATCCAGACGGGCCAGACCGTCGGCACTGATCTGCACCATCATCATCGGGCGGGGGCCCAGAAATAATCTCACGGCAAACTAACCTCCTGTTAGGACTAAGACCGATTCAAGCACGAATCAGAACTAGGACTAAATTCAGAGGTAGGGTTTCCCCGCCTGTGGCTTTACTCAGTGCTGCATCTACGCAGCAGCCTGGGCGCCCGCCGCCGGCAGCAGGCTGATCCGGCCGCGCGCCACCTTGATCTCCACCTCGTCGCCAGGCTCCAGCCCCAGCTGCTCCACGTACCGCTTGCCAACGACCAGGGCGCCCGTGGTGATCACCTTCGCCGAGTAGCTCAGGCGCCGGCCGCTCGGTTCCGCATCAGGCAACGGCGCACCATGCGCCACCGCCAGCGCCTCGTAGTACGCCGTGAAGTTCAGCCGCTCGCGGCCATCAGCTTTGGTGCTGACATACCCGCAGGCGCGGACCAGTTCCGACTTCGATGCACCCGGCAGCTCCTTCACCTTGGCGATCAATGCAGCGCCGGTCAGCGGTTCACTCATGGTCATCTTGATTGGGTGCTGTCGCTGATCTTAGTCCAGACCAGCATGTAGCGCAACGAAAATCTAGGCATAGCCTTGAGTTTTCATGTGCTGGTCATGCTCCTGGACCTCGACCTTGGCGACGATGACAAGGCCATGAAGGCGCTGGTCAAGACACTGCAGAACGTAGAGGAAGGCCTCGGGGCTGATGGTGTCGGGCACGGGCGGCTACGACCCCCAGCCGAAGAACTGGCTATCGGTGACAGCCGCCTCGATCTCCTCGGGGGTGGCGACATCCAGGAAGGCGACAAACTCGTCGGCTGACATCGTGTGCAGCTTCGGGCCGCGCCACCTGATCACTCCGGTGTCAACCTCGATCGTCGGACCGCCCATGAACCTCACGGTCGCGGTGCTGTCCTCCTTGTCGAGCCACGGGCGCTCTGGGAATCTGCTGCTCATGCCGGCTCAGCACCACGACCAGGGTGATCAGGAGGATGGCGGTGATCAGGTCAATCATGGGGGGCCTCCGGCAGCGGCAGCGCCTCGGCGTCCACCCATTTGGCGCCATCCCATCGGATTCCGCACTGCTCGGCCAACCCTTCCCGCCACCAATACCTGCCGTGAGGGGCATCGGGTGGGGTGAAGTCACTGTCCCCAGTGCCAAGCACCCACTCAACCGCCTTGAACCAGCGGGCTCGCTCAGCAGCAACAGCATCCGCCACCGGCACGGCCTTGATGGCACGGATGGCGTTGCGATCCTCGACCGTCAGCGTGGAGCAATCAGGGCAGCAGGCCATGGCACCGTTGGCGATGGCGGTGATGGCCTCATGCCTTGGCGTGTCGCAACCGGTGCAGATGCTGCTGGGAGCCACCGGCACGGCCTGGGGTGCGTAGCGGGTGAGCACAGCGCGGAGGCCATCAATGTGGCAGCCGAAAACTTCACCGCGCTGCCACGCGGGCTCGTATGCATTCTGGTAAGTACGCGTCAGATCTTCATCACTGGGCGCCCCCTGCTGCGGCGCGGACAGCGCTGCGCGGGCGCGGTTGATGAGGAGCCTCATGCTGCGCTCAGTGTCCCCGCTGACCGTGAAAGTCAGCGCGTCGTCAAGACATCCAGCAAGCTCAGCGCACAGGGCGCGGAAGTCGGGGTGGGTCATAACGGCCTCGCTTGTTTCTTGATGATTTGCATGATGCGTTTCCGAGCCTTGTCGGATTCGGATTCTGTGAGCACGCCACGAACCCGGAGCCGTGACACTTCATCGGCATCACGCTGCAGGTACTGACGCTGGAGGGGGTCCATGTCGAGCTTTAGGCCTTGGTCCTGAAGCTGCTCACCGATCGGAGGGCTGAGCGCTCCGAAGTTGATCCGCACGTTCATCTCCCCACCCTCCTCCGCAGCCGCCTTGCCCACCCCCAGGCCGCAGCAGCGCCAGCGATCGGCAGCGGCCCCGGCACAGCAACGCAGGGCCTCTGCGTCACCACCGGCCCCGTGGATACCTGAACCGCCGACGCACCCGCCCCCCAGGTGCCGGGGCGGACGATCCAGATGGCATCCTCGATAGCCGCGTCAACCAGAGGCCCCCGACCAGGATCGAAGTCATAATCAACGCCAGCAGCAGGGACGTAGGCCCTTGCGGCTGGGGGGCGCCAGCCGGGTCGGGCGGGGTCGGCAGGCACGCTGCCTGGGTCGAGGAGGGCGTCGGCATGGGAGGGAGCAGGTTGGCA
>QLAH01000872.1_pt1 | contig 10741 bp, 9 predicted proteins | sample 4693081 | NCBI WGS metagenome assembly QLAH01 (sample SAMN09425401, study PRJNA476045) | Lake water metagenome, whole genome shotgun sequencing project.
ACGGAAGGACTTGGGCTTTTGCATGCCCCATTCTCTCGCCTGAATCCATTGCTGTCACAGGGATCTGGGCAGATTCAGGGGCGTCTGTGGAGAAGCGGACGCGGATCTTTGCGCAACAGGCTCCTAGGCACCCTGATCAGCAAGTTCCTCTCGCCCGACATCAACCTCAGCCCCAATCCCGTGCCGGATGGGAACGGTGGTGAGAAGCATCACGGCCTCGACAACCACGGCATGGGCACGGTGTTCGAGGAACTGGTGCGCCGCTTTAACGAGGAGAACAACGAGGAGGCCGGCGAGCACTGGACGCCACGCGACGCCGTGAAGCTGATGGCAAAGCTGATCTTCGTGCCGATCGCTTCCGAGATCGAATCCGGCACCTACCTGCTCTACGACGGCGCCTGCGGCACCGGCGGCATGCTCACCGTGGCGGAGGAGGAGCTCAATGAGCTGGCCGCTGCCCAGGGCAAGCAGGTGGCCACCCACCTCTACGGACAGGAGATCAACGCCGAAACCTATGCCATCTGCAAGGCCGATCTGCTGCTCAAGGGCGAGGGCGACGGGGCCGACAACATCGTGGGCGGGCCAGAGCACTCCACCCTCGCCAACGATGCCTTCCCGGCGCGCGAGTTCGACTTCATGCTTTCCAACCCGCCCTACGGCAAGAGTTGGAAGGGGGATCTGGAGCGGATGGGCGGCAAGGGAGGCATCAAGGATTCCCGTTTCCTGATCGATCACGCTGGCGATGGGGAGTATTCGCTGATCACCCGCTCCAGCGACGGACAGATGCTGTTCCTCGCCAACATGATCAGCAAGATGAAAAGCGGCACCGCTCCGGGCAGCCGCATCGCCGAAGTTCACAACGGCAGTTCGCTGTTCACCGGTGATGCGGGCCAAGGCGAGAGCAACATCCGCCGCTGGATCATCGAGAACGACTGGCTGGAGGCGATCGTGGCCTTGCCACTCAACATGTTTTACAATACTGGCATCGCCACCTACATCTGGGTACTCAGCAACCGCAAGCCAGCCCATCGTCAGGGGGGTGTGCAGTTGATTGACGCCACAGCCTGGTTCAAGCCCCTGCGCAAAAACCTCGGCAAGAAGAACTGCGAGCTCTCCGACGCCGACATCCAGCGCATCGTCGACACCTTTCAGGCGTTTGAGGAAACGGAAGAGAGCAAGATCTTTCCCAACCAGGCCTTTGGCTATTGGAAGGTCACGGTGGAGCGGCCGTTGCGGTTGGCCATCCACAGCGAAGCCGAGCACCTGGCTGCGCTGGCCGAAGAAGCCGTGAAGGCTGGCGAGGGTGGGCTGGAGAGCGTGGTGGAGGCCGTGGATGAGGTGATGGGGGAGGGGCCGCACCTGGACGCCAACCAGTGGCTGGAGCTGGCGGAACAGGTGGCCAAAGGTCAGGGGCTGCGCTGGACGGCCAAGAAAGCCAAGCTGCTGCTGTCCCATCTGGGGGAACGGAACGAGAAAGCCGCCCCCGTGATCGCCAAGGTGTTGAAGCTAGGCAAGCAGGCCGCTGATCCCTTACGCGGGTTCTTCCCGGTGGAGATGGAGGAGGGCGACCGGGTGGTGCAATACGAGCCCGACCCTGAACTGCGGGACACCGAACAGGTGCCGCTGCTGGAGAAGGGTGGCATCGAGGCGTTCATACAGAGGGAGGTGCTGCCCTATGCCGCGGATGCTTGGTACGATCACGGCAGCGTGAAGACGGGCTACGAGGTGAGCTTCACCCGCTACTTCTACAAGCCCAAGCCGCTGCGGACCCTGGAGGAGATCCGGGCGGACATCCTGGCGCTCGAGAAAGAGACAGAGGGTCTGCTTGGCCAGATCACCGGAGAGCCAACATGAATACCACTCCATTCCTAAGCCCAAGGTTGACAGGCGCCAGATTTATCGGTGGCGCAATCCCTTTGGAACTCCTAAAGGACTTAGCGGTCCTAGAGGAAATGATCACAGAAGTCGCGAAAGCAGAATTTATCAAGGATCACCCCGATCGAAAACGATCACCGCGAGGCTTCACTGAAGGCCTTGAGATAAAACTAACGGCCGTCGAGGATGGCAGCGCTATTCCTGTTATCAGCCTGTTCACTGCCATTGCCACACTGTTACCATCGACTAGTCAGATATACTACGAAAGGGCTCGTGATTCGATTATTGGAGCAATATACGCAGCCGAGAATCGGCAATCCATAATCGAGCATATACCCGAGAAGACACTTGGCTACTTCGATAGATTCGGGCGAAGCTTGCGCGAAAATGAAGCCATTGAATTCACCATGTCAAATGGCCAGGGTTTGGCACGCCTAACAAAGGAAACACGCCGGGCGCTACTCCTTGCCTCCCCTAAGGTCACAGAACTCACTGAAGAACTTGCCGCCAGAGGTGCTGTCCCTGAAGTTGACCAAGATGATATGTCTTTCGAAATTCAGCTCGCCGATGGGCGTAAGGTGAAAGCCCCCTTGGCCAATCATTATTCGGACACAATAATTGAAGCCTTCAATGGATATAAATCTGGAATTCGCATCGTCCTTCAAGGTGTAGGGCGCTTCAATCGAAATGAAAGACTAGTTGGCTTCGATTCTATAGAGCATGTCAGCATTCTTGAACCCTTAGATGTCCCCGCACGATTGGAGGATCTTTCTTTACTTCGAGATGGATGGCTTGAAGGTGATGGGCGAGCACCATTGCGCCATGAGACACTTTGGCTAAGCCAAACATTTACCTATCGCTATCCAGCCGACCTCCCATTGCCCTACATCTATCCCACGCCTGAAGGAGGTATTCAATTGGAGTGGACGTTGGCGCAGACTGAGATCACTATAGAAATCAAATTGGAGAGTCATGCTGGCAACTGGCATTCCATAAACCTAGAAAACGACGAGGAAACTGAACGCTACCTTGACCTGGATAATGCCGAGGACTGGGCCTGGCTAGCGCACCAGATCCACATTAATGACGGTGATGCAGCATGAGAAATGACACGCTTCTCCATCGCCAGATCAATCCTAGCTGGATTCAAGAGGGCCGAGTGACATCCCAAGCATTTAAGCCAACTCCTAAGGATGGGAAACAGCTTTCTGTGTATGACGGCGATCAGATAAGCGCGGAAGATGCTTGGCAGCACTACACAGTAGACCTGGGCTTTCCCTCTGCTGGTGTTCTGGCTGTAGCTGTAGCGGAGTGCCTGGAATTAGAGCTTAGAGCCATGCCCAAACCTGATCTATTCCCAGAGCACGCAATCATAGATTTCTCAGAATATCCAAATGCTCAGATTGAGAAGAAGGCTAAGAAGCTTAAGGCTTACGCTCAAGGCAGAGGCTACTTATGCCCCACTGAAGCGATCACTTAATGGATGGCCTTATGCCCTACCCTGCGCTCAAGGCCACTAATGATTTACATATTGGAGATATTCCAGATCATTGGAATATACTGCCGTTATGCGCCATCGCTAAACCGAAGGCCATCAGCAATCAATGCGGACGGGAGCTTTTATCTGTTTATCTAAATCATGGAGTGGTTCCTTTCAGAAGTGTCAAGGAGAAGCGAACAAACGCCACAAGCGAGGACTTGTCTAATTATCAAGCCGTTGATCCGGGCGACTTTGTCCTAAACAACCAGCAAGCCTGGAGAGGATCGGTTGGCGTTTCCATGCACCAAGGCATCGTAAGCCCGGCTTATCTGGTTCTCTCTCTTGGGCCACGAATCAATCCCAAATATGCCAACCTGCTTTTTCGTGAGCGATCAATGGTTGCTCAATACCTGATCGCTTCAAAAGGTGTCGGCTCAATTCAGAGAAACTTGTATTGGCCGCACCTTAAACGAATCCCAATCATTCTCCCACCCCTCCCAGAACAAGCCGCTATCGTCCGCTTCCTCGACCACGCCAACCGCAAGATCCGCCGCTATATCCGCGCCAAACAGAAGCTAATCAAGTTGCTGGAGGAACAGAAGCAGGTCATTATCCATCGTGCCGTCACTCGCGGCCTTGATCCTAATGTATGCCTCAAGGCCTCCGGCGTGGAGTGGTTAGGTGATGTGCCAGAGCATTGGACTCTCTATCGCCCAAAGTTGCTCTTCCGGCAGGTCACCTTGCCAAAGCCGGCGAACGCGGAAATGGTCACTTGCTTCAGAGATGGGCAGGTCACACTGAGACGTAACCGCCGGACTGAAGGGTTCACAAACGCAATCAAGGAGCTTGGGTATCAAGGCATCAGGGCTGGCCAGCTCGTTCTCCACTCAATGGATGCCTTCGCTGGGGCCATTGGCGTGTCGGACTCGGAAGGCAAGTGTTCTCCGGAGTACGTGATCTGCGAGCCCAGTAGCTCAGGTATCTGTGTGAAGTACTACGCACTCCTTCTGCGGAGCCTGGCCCTACGCGGTCTTTTTGTGGTCTTATGCCCTTCCGTTCGGGAACGCGCTCCGCGCGTACGGTTCAGTGATTTCGGCTCCTTCGAGTTGCCGAAGCCACCCCTTCGAGAGCAGGAGCAAGTAGTTGATGCGATCGAGGCTGAATGCTCAGAGGTGGAGCGTAGCCTTCAGGCCGAAAGGCGATCCGTTTACCTCGTGGGTGAATACCGAATCCGCTTGATCGCAGATGTGGTCACCGGCAAGCTCGATGTGCGAGACGCTGCCGCACAGCTCCCTGATGAGGATCAGGAGCTTCCGGCAATCGATGAATTGGAAGACATCAGCGATTCCGAGGAAGACGCTCCTGACGATCTCGAAGAAGCCCCAGAGGATCCCGAGTCTTGAGAGTGGGGAGGCCCGTCGCTTTTTTGGTCAGCCTGGTGCACGAACTCTGCGCTTTGCCCAAGGAAACCGAATGGGTCGAGTTTAAGGAAAACAACGACAACCCTGAGGAGATCGGCGAGTACATCTCCGCCTTGGCAAACGCTGCCGCCCTCCAGGGCAAAGCCTTTGCCTACATGGTGTGGGGCGTGCGTGATGCAGACCACGTAATTGTGGGAACCAGCTTCGATCCGTTTGCTGCCAAGGTCGGCAACGAAGAACTGGAGAGTTGGTTCCTGAGGCTTCTCGAGCCGTCTTTCATCGCTGAGCTGGCCCACCAGGTGTTGCTCACATGCCTTGCCCCAGGCCTTGTCGTAACCCTCCCAGCTCAAGCGATCCCGGCCGCCGATCACCCAGAGCACCTCGGGCAGTTCGCTCACCAGATCCACCAGCCAGCGCTCCCGTGGCTCCCGCCGCCGTCCGCTTCTGCCCATCCCGGAGTGCCAGAGGGTTTCGTAGGTGTCGAATGCGATCAAGGGCGGCGGGCCGCTGTAAGTAATGGCGTCATCCCAGTCCTGTTCGAGCTGGGAGGAGATCGCCTGGCGGAAATCCTTGGCCCACTGCAACGGCAACTCGGCCAGCAACTGCTCTTCTGAGAGGCTCTGGCTGCGGTGCAACCAGGGCTCAGCCCGCTGCTGCACCCAGACGGAGAGTTGCCGCTTGGCCGTGGCGGCGGCCTTCATGGCGCTGACGGCCAGCCCCACCCCGCTCAGCTGCCCCAGCACCTCCAGCCCACCGGCGAGCACATCGGCATAGGGCCCGGCCCCCTGCAGCAGCTCCTTGCGATCGCTGCCGTACACCTGCTCCGGATGGAAGCGCCGGCCGTATTCCGCCAGCGCTAACGAAAAGGAGGGAAAGGGGATGGTGGGGAACAGCCGCCTTAGCCGGTACAGCAGCAGATCCGGCGGGGTGGTGTCGGCACCAGCCAAGTCGAGACGCCCTATCAGCGCCTGCGGACAACGCTGGCGGTGGAGCTGCTCCAGCTTCTGCAGCAGGGTTGTCTTGCCGATCCCGCCATCGCCGTAGAACACCAACACCCGGTACTCCTCAGGCTTCTTGTGCTCCAGGTTCCGCTCAAAGTCGGCGATCAGCTCCTCCCGATCGGTGAACACCTCCAAGGCAGAGGGCCGCTGCTCACGCTCGGAGGGCCGCTGGATCGGCATGGCCTGGGGGGTCTATGGAGCGTGGTGGTAGGGCTGGATTGTAGTAAGAAGCCGGGGGGTTGAATCAAAAAACAAAGAACAGAGGTGCCAGACCGTGCGGAAGATATCTACGATTGAACAGTATTCGACAAACAATCCGCTTCGTTTCTGGAGTCGTCTAACAACATCATTCACCCGACCCGTCCCAAGGGGCTTACCTTCGGCAGTAGTTGCTTCGGGCGGGTGATGATGAGCGTTGGAAGGCACGTAGGAGTGAAAGCGACTACAGCCAGTAACACTTCTTCAGATAAAAGGCAATTTCGGCTATGATCAGGTCGTCAACACTCTCTAGCGTGAGAACTTGCTGTGGAAGAAAGAATGTCTTCTGAGCAGCCAGCCCATTCGCCAGCACAAGAGATAGCTGGTGAGGATTTAAATGATATTAATCAGAACACTGGCCAGTTGGCCAATGAGCTGAGTGATGTTGTTGATGATGAATCAGAGCATGATGACGAGGTAGCTCCCACATCCTTCGATGTTACCAGCTATGGATCGGATCCTGAAGTCGAAGGGTTAGTAAGAAAGATTAGTAGAGGAGATATTCTTATACCTCCCTTTCAACGCGACTACGTTTGGCGACAAGCAGAGGCATCTAGATTTATTGAATCACTCCTGCTTGGGCTACCTGTCCCTGGCGTATTCTTTGCAACTGATCCAGAATCCAATAAGCAATTGGTAATTGATGGTCAGCAACGACTAAAGAGCTTGCAGTTCTTCTATAATGGATATTTTAACCCAAAGCCAGACGAGAAGAGGCAACGGGTATTTGGCCTGGTTAAAGTTCAAAAGCGCTTTGAGGGCAAGACATATAAAACACTGGATGATAGAGATCGCACTCGTTTAGACAACGCGATTATCCATGCGACAGTTGTCAAGCAGACTTTGCCTGCAGGTGATGATACAAGCATGTATCATATATTTGAACGGCTGAATAGTGGCGGAAGAAGGCTCTCACAACAAGAGATCCGAGTTGCCCTGTACCACGGCCCGTTGATGGATCTAATTGTACAGCTAAACCAATGGGATCCATGGAGAGCCATTCTGGGAGGCGCAAGTTCAGGTCTAAAGGATCAAGAACTGATCTTGAGATTCTTCGCTCTGCTGAATGATGGGGATAACTATTCACGGCCTATGGCTGAGTTTTTGAGCAGGTTTGCTGGCAAGTATCGGAATGCGCAAGGAGAATTCGAAGATGAGATGCCTGCACTGTTCAAATCAACTGTGTTGCAATTCTATAATGCACTTGGCCGTACTGCCTTCCGACCTGGAAGAGCTGTAAATGCAGCAGTATTTGATTCATGCATGGTTGGCCTGGCTCGCAGACTGTCAAGAGGTGATTTACCGCTCCCCTCTGTTGAGAAAACAGCTTCTGCTTACAATGAGCTCCTTGCAGACAAAGAGTACAATGAGGCGATCTCGCGGTCTACAGCGGATGAAAAGTTTGTCACTCGACGTATCGAGAAAGCGGTGACAGCATTCTCTCATGTTTAGTGATGAAAACCCGAGAGCTGGTTAGAGAACATGACAGAATTAAGCAACTGCTTGCAAAGACAGATTCAGCATCGGATGGCGATTTAGAGCTACAGTCTTACTGGGCACAGTATGTGTGCATACGAGTGGCTGGCTTCATGGAGAATGCGTTAGCCGAAATCTATTCCGAATATGCGCGGGTAAGCTCCAATCAGAAAGTAAGAAGCTTTGTAAGTGGCACTGTATCAAAGATTCAGAATCCAAATGCGCAACGCTTATTAGAGACAGCTCGCAAGTTCAGCGTTGAGTGGTCTGATGAGCTTGAGAGCTTTCTGGATAGTGAAGGCAGGCGAGATGCATTGAATAGCATTATGAATAATAGGCATCAAATCGCGCATGGGCGTAATTCTGATATCACCATTCCTAGAGTGAGAGACTATTTGAGGAAATGTGTAGAGATTGTCGATTTCCTGGAACGTCAGTGTGGAATAATCACCGCCTAGAAGTTCTGAGCTTGCGTCCTTCCAACATCAAGATCCAGCGGGCGGGGGCAGAAGAGCCTGATGAATCCCTTGAGCTTCTGCCCGCCGCTGATCTTGGGCGTTCGAAGGATCCAAGCTGGATCATCAGCAAGAGGCTGGCTCCAGATAACGAGTAGCAACAGAAATACCAATGAATTCGGCTCAGGCTAAAATGCCGCAAATCTCAAGCCTCAATAAAGCCAAATGAAATTTGGTCATGGTAGTACTCAGTTGTCAGCAACTCTTAGTGTATTGCTTTTAGCTACTTCCGCTTTTGTTACGGCATTATTGGTCTTTCTACGTGGGGATAAAGCCATAATAACGGAAACCCAGATTTTCTTGAGTTTTTTCTCGGCCATCCTTTTTGTATTTATCTTTGCCTGTTTGTATAGGGGAATGCTTCTGGATAATGATTTGCCATCTCTCAAGGAGCTGAGGCGCCAACAGCTAGATGATGTTTCTATAGATAGAGTCTTGAGCGAATCGCTTTATCAGGTTGGTAGTGGCAGCGGCAACCCGCTTGAGGTGCTACTGAGCCCAGTTCTTTCACTACTATTCTGGGTGCTTGGAACTATTGTAATTACAGTGCTGGCCTGGTTACTTGTAAATGTCGTCCTAGGAATGGTGGTAGTACTGTTCACCATGATATATTGGTTGCTCTATCACGCTCTGAGGCTTGCACTTGCGTACTCCGCAAAATGCAAAGGCAAAATTGGCATGAGTCTTTGGATAAGTGCTTCTCACACGATTGCTTACACTGGCTGGATGTTCTTGATCACCAGTGTAATTCGAAGAATTAATTCCATAAATTCATAGCAATCCGTAGACGGAAAGGAGTGGTTCTTTTGATATTTCCCCATGTAATTTGATTTGGTAGTGGCAATGCCAGTTCTCTAGACCAAGCTGAAATAACGTACTGACAATAAAGATCTGTCTTCTCGGCAGAGACAGACTCGTGACTATTTGCGCACCAACTCTAAGGCTATCCGAACGCCCATGCCACTTCGAACAAGCCCTTCGAGTGGACAGGCCACCATCACCTCTCAGCTTCGCCACCCCAAGCTCCTTGCCTGCCACTCAAGGGCAGCGTTCGGCGTGATGTTGAGATATGTGACAGGTCGCCAATCTTTCATCAGGGTCCTCAAGCCTTATTCCTTGCATCGAATACAATGGCTTCATGTGTTAAATATCATATCTCTAAACAACATATTGGTCTCCCATTATTTGCCCACGGTTTGACATGGAACATCTCAATTAATCCGACATGAACAGACAATTCTTCATTCTTCTACTTCTAGCAACTGGCGCGTGCTTCGTGGTCGTCAGCCAGGGCCGGCAACTTCATTTACTTATATTTGCATCTTTTTTGGTTGCAACTGCATCTGCTACATTTATTGACGCGACTTATAAGGACATCCAGGGTAATACCGCGGAGGTGGATATAAAGTCGGATAAATTGCTGGGAGTCCTTGATGGGATTGGAATTAAGGGAAGATTTACGACTTCCATAGCTGTACTTTTTTCTTCATTCTTGTTTCTTTCGCTATTTTCGATAATAGTCTATCGACTTGTTCCTCATAACATCGAGGACTCAATGGCGCTTGCTGGTCTAAAACCAGATAAAGCGATGGTCTTAGATCAAGACTATAAAACTGGCCCATTGAATGAAGTTAAGGTAAAATTTGGAGAAGCAAACGTGGGGAGATTGACAGATTTTGAATTATTGTCTGAGCTTGAAAGTCTTGCCAAAGCTGGGATTGCCAGAAAAGAAATATCTTCTATTACGGAAAAGATTAGGCAAGCATGCACTCTTAATGATGGATTGTGCAAAGTTGCGGGTCTATATAGAGTAAGCTTATCATTCTCAGACAATGAAGAGTTGGATAATCATCCTACAATTAAAGCAAATATCTGTCCAGAGATAGATGGCAAAGAGAATATCTTGAGGGAGCGTCTTCGCGAAGGGTACAAACTGCGTGTTCACTCAACACTAAACGGTTCTGCCAATACTTCTGGCAATTTACTCAAAACATCAACCCCTTATTTAGCAAACAGGGAAGTTGGACCTTATGATCCATATCCAATTCAACAGAATGGTAAGTACCCGAAGGAATCGGTGCAAGCATGTCAAGGCAGCATCCCTTGGATACAACTACCGAAGTCATATAGACTTAAGTACGATTTTGAGCCACCGGTAGGCCAGTTTACCAACGCTTATCTTACTATCGAAAAGGATAGTATAGTCAATGCAAAGTAAGAACCCAATCCCAGCCCTAAAACTTATCTGTTCTAGCGCCATGCGCCCAACCACTTTTTTTCATTTTTTTGTCTTGTTGCCAACCGTTGCTATTCTTATGTGGCCGGTTAGCATATCTGCTGAGACTGGAATGTGTATCAACTCTCGTGGCGAGACTGTCCGCGAAGGATCGAGGGACGGATCATTTGTGTGCAAATCTGGAAAATGGGTCTATTTACCATATAATTAATTACTGAATAAACTGGTTGGATATTTATCGACTGCTTCCGAGCTTATGCCTTTGGCGCCCAATACGATCATGCAATGACAAAAACAGTTTGTCATTGCATTCATGCGCTTAGTGAGATTCTGAAGGTAATCTCAATGCCGAACGAACAAGGATAGATCGCGCGTAAGCCGCGATCTTATCCAGTTGTTGGACTAGCCCTTTATCGCGATTGACCAGCGGCTTACGGTAGATAGATCGGCCCGGATCCAAGCTTTCGTTCAGGATTCAG
>QLAH01000873.1_pt1 | contig 10717 bp, 10 predicted proteins | sample 4693081 | NCBI WGS metagenome assembly QLAH01 (sample SAMN09425401, study PRJNA476045) | Lake water metagenome, whole genome shotgun sequencing project.
AGAGGGGAGCTAGAAAGGCTCAAAGTCCCTCTCCCTTGGGGAGAGGGATTTAGGGTGAGGTCTAAAGTGCAAGCTGGAAGCAGGTTTCTCAAGCTTGCAGCGACTGGCTTATCCCGAACTCAGGTTACGTACTACTATGCTGCCAGCTAGTTTTGTCCGTCAATCAGATCCCTAGCGGATTACCCTAGCTGGCGATGTAGCCGTGCATGGCTCCCTTGCGGCGACGCAGATGTTTGAGGGCTTGCTGCTCAAGTTGACGCACCCGTTCGCGGCTGATGTTCATACGGGTGCCCACCTTGGCCAGGGAGAGTTCGTTGCCGTCCTCTAGGCCGTAGCGCAGGGTAATCACTTCCTTTTGCTGCGGGGTGAGTTCCGACAGCAGGTTACGGATGTCCTGCTTGAGGGATTCTTGGGCGGTGAAGGTTTCGGGCGAAATGCCGTCGTCCTCCAGCAACTCTTGCAGCTCGGTGTCTTGGTTGTCGCCAATCCGCACATCCAGGGAAATGGGCTGGCGAGACAGCACCAAAAATTCCCGAATTTGTTTGGGATCAAGCTCTAGGGCTTCACCAATTTCGGCGGCATTGGGGGCGCGGCCCAGTTGTTGGGAGAGTTCCCGCTGCACCCGCTTGATTTTGTTGAGCTTTTCGGTGATGTGGATGGGCAGGCGGATGGTGCGGGCCTGCTGGGCAATGGCTCGGGTGATGGCTTGGCGAATCCACCAGTAGGCGTAGGTAGAAAACTTATAGCCCTTGGTGGGATCAAACTTTTCCACGCCTCGTTCTAGGCCCAGGGTGCCTTCTTGGATGAGATCCAAAAATTCTAGATTGCGCTTCTGGTATTTCTTGGCGATGGCCACCACCAGGCGCAGGTTGGCCTCGATCATCTTATGCTTGGCCCGTTCGCCCAGGCGCAGTTGCTTCGCCAGCACCTCGGAGGTAAGCTGAGCCGCCTCCGCCCACTCGCTGCGGGTGGGTTCCCGCTCTAGGCTGGCGGCGAGGGATTCCTTCAGTTCCAGCAGCGCCATGTAGGCTTGCACCTGCTTGCCAAAGATGATTTCCTCTTCGTGGGTTAGCAGGGGAACCCGTCCGATCTCGTGGAGATAGGTGCGCACTGCGTCGGCGCTGTAGAGGGGTTTGTTTTTTACAGTACGGACTTTAGTTTTTGTCATCGGTTGACCTCTCCTCCACTGACAATGCTGGTAATGCCCTGGCTCTAATGGTTTTGCGAACACAGAATGGTTGAAAGAATCTGGGGATCAATTTGGGGATCAAGGAAATGGGGCTCGCGGATACGATTCAGATCAGAATCGATCGGCCTCACACAATCCTGAGTGGGCCTAGGGGCTGTGGTCATGATGGCTTTAATGGCTATCCTTATTTGCCAAAACTAGCCTGTTGGCGATGGGCTGGGCGACAACCCGGTACGTCTCAACGTCGCCCCTTAATGGTCAAACTGGATGCTAGGCCCTAGGAGTTCCCTTCCAGAAGACTGCTCTTCTATGGTGGCCTGGGTCAATGGACAAGGCCATCGGCGTAAACTCGTAATCACTATGAGTTTCTCCCTCCAGGATATAACAACTGCTCTGTTGCGTAAAGGCCAGGCTCAGCTTCATGAAACTTTATGACGAACGAATTGTGAATTGGTTTCCGCCGCTGAACGTCTTTTTCAAAGTCTGATACCTCGGTGACCTCAGGGGGTTTTCCATGATGTAAGCATGACCATGACCTTTGCGCTTTAGACCCTTGCGGTGTTTGTATTATCTAGAGTTTAAGGCATTCATCCAAGGGGGGTTTCCCCCTCGGAGAACCGTACCATCGTGCAAGAGACCATTGAATTTACTCCAGTTATTGCGTTGTTTTTCTGCTTCTCTTGCCTGCCCTGCCCTCTTCTTGTTGTCATCCCCTTAGCCCCTCTACGTTGCTTTTATAAGTGCTGAATTGATAATGGCTTCGACCTTAGCAACATCATATTTCGGGGTAATGACGGTTTTGTGTCGGCAATATGGCAGTGAGCTACCAAGACAATGGCATTTTGCCTTTTCTCCCACCCTGGGATAGCGTAGGAATCCAGACGATACAAAACAACACAGATAGGAGATTCTTACGATGGGTATGGTAGCCGGGAAGGGAGACTTTAGCGCTAGCGGCTATGTGGGGGCCGCCATTGTGAATCACCACACCACGCTGTCCTTTCAAAATTTCAGCACCAGTGCCGGGGATCAGCCCCTAGAGGCGCTGCTGACCATCAACGGCAATTTGGCCAAGCGCCACATTCCCCTTGGCCCCATCCCCGCTGGCCAAGCCGCCTTTGATCTCTCGGTTCCAGGGGGCACCGACATCAGCCTGTTTAATACCGTGGTGATTCGCGCTACGGATCCTGATCAAACCGTGGTTGGCATAGCGACCGTCCCCTAGCCCTCTAGGGACGATCCAGAAACCGGGTTTCTGGGCCAGCCTTAAGGGATAGCGACGCCATGACTTGGGAAACCGGGTTTCTGAGCCATGGGTTTAGGTATTGGCGGGTTGGCCCAGGGTAGTGATGTAGAGAACGGCTTCATCGGTGGGAATGCCCAGCACCTCGTTCACCTGGTCGTCGTAGAAGCCGCCAATGCCGCTTACCCCCAGTCCTAGGTGGATGGCGGCGAGGTTCAATCGCTGGCCCAGGTGGCCCGCATCCATGTGCAAATAGCGGTAGACTCGATCCCCGTAGGCTTGGGTGGCGGCCTTGAGGTCGGCGGTGTGGAACAGCACGGCGGCGGCATCGCGTCCCAGTTCTTGGCCGAGGCAAAGGTAGTGCAATTCCTGCCGAAACTGCTTGAACCGCACCTGGCGCAGTTCTTGGCTACGGGGGGCGTAGTAGTAACAACCCGCCTCCAGGCCATCCACCCCAGAAACGGCTAAAAAGGTTTGCACCAGGTCGAGGTTGCAGTAGTCGGGATCGCCATCTAGACCCTGGCTGCGGTAGTGCTGGGGATGGTAGGTGAAATCTAGCAGTTGCTTCAGGGCTTCAAAGGAAATGGAGCCACCGCTATACTGCCGGGTAGATCGGCGTTTGAGAATGGTGGTTTCTAGGGGGCTGAGGTCTTTGCCCCAGTCTAGGGGGCTGGTTTGGGCGGGCACCCGCAGGCAAAAGGGAAAGTTGTATTTGTCCTCTAGGGGGGTGTCGTCGTTGGCCTCTGGGGGATGGCGAGAGGGCCATTTGGGGGCGTCGGTGGTGGTGGCGAGGCGGGTGGCCTGGTGGAAGTAGTGCAAAAGTTGGCCGTCGGACACCGAGCCATCGGCGGTTTGGGCCGGGGTGGCAAAGATCGCCTGGGTGGTCGCTAGGTTTTGCTCCACCGATAGCAAATCCGCCAGGGGCAGCACCGCCAGCACCCCCTCCTCATCGCCATCGAGGTAGAGCAATTGGGCCATGGCCTCGTCGGCAAAGCTGGCGATCAGGTGGGGGCGATAATCCGTCAGGGCGCTGGCCAGTTCGATGTTGCCCAGCAGGTGGCCAATATCCAGGCAAATGCGGCGATAGGCCCGATCTCGGTAGCGCCACGCCGACCGATAAAACACCCCCGTCACCACCAGGGCCATTTGGGTTGACTCTAGGGCTGGATGCCAAAAGCAGGCTTGCTGTAGGTTGCCCCAGGTGTGGTCTTCCCAATAGCGCCAAAGGCTGTGGGTGCGGGCTTGGTAGTTGTATAGCCCCGCCGGCAGCAGTTTCGTTCCCCGCGACACTAAATACACCTCCGCCGGATACAGCCCCCCCGCCGAGGGCGCTGCCCGCAGATAAAACATTTCTCCGGTAATGGTCGGAAATTTGGCCGTTAGCCCATAGGCGTTGATCAACAACCGTGACAGACGCATCCAGTCTTGAAGATGCTGGGAGGGACTGGGTGTGTCAACGTCGAGATAGGGTTTGAGGTCAATCTCTAGCCCCACCTGGTAGGTTTTGAAAGGCACAGGCTGACGGGCGTAGTCTAGGGGTTGGGCTTGCCGGGCCAGGGTTTTGGGGTTGTACTTGGTGCGGTCATGGTAGTGCTGGGCCAGCGAAAGAGAGGAGTCGGGCATAGCCAGGGAGGACGGGCAATAGCGTTTGCTCAATCTTAACCAAGACCCGCCAATTCCCCTAGCTGACGGGCCGTTTGTTGCTGGCGTAGGCGTTGTATTCTTCGTGGGACAACACCCGCCAGGGCATCAACTGGCCATTTTGCTCGCGGCACAACAGTCGATAGCGATGGCCCACCGGGATGCGTATCACGGTGCGGTCGAACATCATACGTTTACCCTTCATGGCCGTAAAATGCTGGCCGTTGTGTAGATCGCTGAGGATGGCTCGCGCTTTTTCGACCACATGGCGAGGCAGGTTCCGTAGATCGATGGGATCGTCATTAAACTGGGCCTGCCATAGCTGCCGCTGTTCCTGTCGCTGAACTACCTGGGTCTGGGTCTGGGTCTGGGCCTGGGCCTCCTGCTCGCAGCGATGGCACGTTTTCCCCCGACCGCGATGGCCACAGGGAAAGGTGTGCTGACGTTTTGCTTTAGCCATGGGTTCTCGCTAGTGGGTTTTAGCCATGGGGGCAAGTTTGATGATGTCGCGGGACTAACTTATCTAGTATCCCTCCTAGGATGGGACTACAGCCATCCTTTGCCCGTGCTAAACCATAAAAAACTCCTGGAGCCATGGCCCCAGGAGCGCAATCACGATACTGAGTGAATCACCGAGTGAGTCTCACCACGTTAAGCAGGCCAGAAAGCCTAGCTAGCAGCGGCACCGCTGCGGCCATAGGTGGCCCAAAAGCTAGGATGCACCTTGCCCTGGATGTGGTTCCAGTAGCGGGCGGCATCGGCGGGCAACCCAGCCTCGGTGGCCAAACGGGCCAGCATAGATTGTTGACGCTGCTTCACAGACCGATGACGGTTGAGCATCATCATGCGAGCTTTATCTTCGGTGCTGATGACCGTAGCCACGGGAGCCGCCACCGGAACGGTGACAGGAGCCACCACAGGAGTAGCCACCACGGGAGCGCCAGTGTTGTAGGCTACGCCGCGATACATCAGATCAAGGGTGGGCTGCTGCACAGGAGCTTTGGTTACGGTGCGGAACCGAATATCCACACCCCGGAATTTACCCACTTCATCCACCGCTTTCATGGACGTGGTAGGGGGAGTGTATTCGTAGCTAACGCCGCGATAGGTAAGTTTCATGAGGTCGCCTCCAAAAGATCAAGGAATTTGATCCGAGCATTGGGGCGCGTTCCTTCGGGGGGATCAGCCCCTACTTCCGTCTCTCTCTGATCCAAATGAGAAGAGCGAGAGAGATGAACGAATTTCAATTTCCTTCTGTATAGTAAGCTACGGTTTTCAAGAAAGTCAAGGGAGGGGTGGGAACGTAAGAGTTCTTTACAGAGGGCTAATTCCTTGAAAATTCAGGGTTTTTCAGGGATTGCAAAAAGTGATAGCTTCTTGACATTTTGCCAGGGTTGCTCACGGCTTAGACTTCATCAAAGTCTTGATCGGCATGGGTATGCTGCGCTAACCCATCCTAAGAGGTCTTACATTTCATCTGTCCCACTGACTTAGTAGCGATCTATCTAACCTCAGTTCGGGTTAGACATAGTCACCAGATCCCCTGGTAGCCCTCACCCCCAGCCCCTCTCCCAGGAAGGAGAGGGGCGCTAGAAGGTTCAAAATCCCTCTCCCTTGGGGAGAGGGATTTAGGGTGAGGGCTAGAGTGCAAGTCGAAAGCAGGTTTCTTAAAGATGGCAGTCCTTGGTTTATCCCGAACTCAGGTTATCTATGCTGCTTGCGTAGGGATGAGGCTCAGTCCAAAGGGCAGAGACCCAAAGTAAGAAGTGCTGAGAGATGAGGCTCTAGGGCGGATTGGGGCGAATCAGGCGATAGAATCGAACATGCAGTGATTCCCTTGTGAGGTATGGCAGGTCATAGCAAATGGGCCAACATTAAGCGACAGAAGGCCCGTGTGGATGCGGTGAAGGGCAAAGTCTTTGCCAAGATGTCCCGGGAGATTATTGTGGCGGCCCGATTGGGAGGGCCAGATCCAGCCGGAAACTTTCAGTTGCGTACTGCCATCGACAAGGCTAAGGCCGCTGGGGTGCCCAACGACAATATTGATCGCGCCATTGCCAAGGGGGCGGGGCAATTGGGGGCCGACGATAGCTATGAGGCCATTCGCTACGAGGGCTACGGCCCCGGTGGCATTGCCGTGCTGATCGAAGCCCTAACCGACAACCGCAACCGCACCGCCGCCGACCTGCGGGCCGCCTTTAGCAAACGCAGCGGCAACCTAGGGGAAACCGGATGCGTGGGCTGGATGTTTGACCAGAAGGGAGTCGTTACCGTGGCCCATCCCGGCGATGAGGACGATCTGCTAGAGGCGGCCCTGGCCGGTGGGGCCGAAACCTACGAGATGATCGACCTAGACGAAGACACCCCCGGAGCCGAGGTATTCTGCGCCCCAGCGGACTTGGAGCAGTTGGACACCGTCCTGAAAAACCACGGGTATGCTGTACAGCAGAGTGAGCTACGCTGGATTGCGAGCAACACTGTTGTGGTAACCGATCCGGATCAGGCACGATTGTTGATGAAACTGATGGAAGCCCTAGAAGACTTAGACGATGTGCAGTCCGTAACGGCTAACTTTGACTTAGATGAAGCGGCTATCCCCGATCTCGCAGCCTAGGATAATATGCCGGGAAACAGGGTGTTTCCTGTCTGGGTGTTCCAAAATGCACTAGATATAATGCTCACCATGGCAGACCCCGTTATCCCTGGCCCCTTCATGCTCTCCTTCCCTAGTGGGCACTGCGCTCAGGGGCTATGGCTTGCGCCCCATCACACGAGCCGGCAAGCCCTCGACCTCGCGGCCCTCGATCACCCGCGTCCTACCCTGGTGGTCATTGGTGGTGCAGGGTTTATGGCGGACGACAGCTTACAGCGGTTGCGGGTGTTGTTTGATGACGTGCTGGCTCCCCTAGCCCAGGAGTATCACCTCACCGTGATTGATGGCGGTACCGACGCTGGGGTCATGCGCCTGATGGGGCAGGCTCGGCATCGACTAGGGGGCACCTTTCCCCTACTGGGCGTGTTGCCCCAGGGTCGGGTTACATGGCCTAAGGCTGACGCTGCATCCACCAACGACGATCCAAATCCACCGCCGGGGACAGCAGACAACCTGTGCTATGCTCTGGAGCCTCACCACAGCCATTTCCTCTTCATTCCTGGGCAAGACTGGGGTAGCGAATCTACCTGGATTGCCGATGTGGCTACGGCGATTTCTAGCCCTAGTCCCGCCCTGACACTATTGATTAATGGAGGTCAAATCGCCGCCCTCGATCTTCACCTGAATCTAGCCGCTGGGAGGCCCCTACTGGCGTTAGCTGGCAGCGGTCGGCTGGCCGATACAGTGGCGACTGCCCTGGCTGGAAGCGATGCAGATATTCCTCCATTCCTGCGCGAGGTGATTCAGCGCTATCACCCCAGTGGTGCCCTGCTGAGTCTAGACATCGCCCAGCCGACAGACGAGTTGCGCCACTGCCTGCGGGCTTATTTTGTAGACTAGGGCCATGGCCCACCAATCGCCCTAGTTCAGGGGAATCATAGGGCCAGAAACCGTTGTAGCACGGCGGTTAGGCGGGCTTCTCATATCAAATCCTGCTGGTATCAAATCCTGCTTCGCTACCCCCGGTTTAGCGGGCGCGGGAACCTTGCCCCTATACAAGGATTGGACAGGTGGGGAATTGGGGTGTGGAGTTCGGCCTTGGTATTAGACGGGCACTAAGGGGGTAGCCCTGGCGTTGAAGTTGGCCTGTACCAAGGCATTTACAGCGGCTTCGGGATCGTTGACGCGAAACTGTGCCCCTAGACGAACAAACTGCCGTTGATGGCTAGTGCCAATGACCGCAATGACGGGCACACGGGCGTATTTGGGATCCTCCCCCTGGTGGTTGCGGATCACGTTACGCAGGCGATGCTGTTGTTCAATGTCTCCGGCGAGTTTGGGATCAAGTTCAACCATCACCATACGCACCTCTTCGATGGGTTCGGCGTCGTCGATGATGAACTGCACCCGGTCGTCCCGACGATCGACCTTGCCCCAAATCATCAGTCGCTTGTCGGCCACGATATGCGGGCCAATGCGCTCAAAGGACTTGGGGAAGACCACCGCTTCAGACTGCCCAGTGAGGTCTTCGATCTGCACGATGGCCATGCGGTCGCCCTTTTTCGTGACCACAGGCTTCACCGACGACAGCAGCACAATGGCGCTGAGGGTAACGTTGTCGGGCTGTTCTGCCAGTTCCGCCAGGTTGATGGGGGCTAGAATGCGGGCTGGACGCTGCACGGACTTCAGCGGGTGGTTAGAAATATAAAAGCCAAGGATTTCCTTCTCCTGACGCAGCTTTTCCTGGTCATCGAAATCGCTCACCCTGGGGGCTTCTGGCGCACCCTCGTAGCTGCTAGAGGTTGAAGCCGAGGCCGTTTCGCCGCCGCCCATCATCATGTCGAACAGGTTGCCCTGGCCAATTTCGCGGTCTTTGGCCCGCCCCTGTGCCCAGTCGATCACCAGGCCCAAGTGCTGCATCAACTGGTTGCGGTTGGGATTGATTTTATCTAGCGCCCCCGCCAAAATCAGCGATTCTAAGGCCCGACGGTTGACGGCATGGAGGTCAATGCGGTCGCACAGTTCCGCGAGGGATTGAAATGGGCCATTCTTATCTCGCTCCTGAATCAGGCACTCAATCGCCCCTAGGCCCACATTGCGCACGGCTGACAGGCCAAACAGAATGTTGCGGCTTTCGGGGGTGAAATCCACAAGGGAACGGTTAATATCCGGTGGCAGCACCTCAATACCCATGGCGATGCAGTTGGCGATGTGCATCTGCACCTTGTCTTGGTCGCCGCTGTTGGAGGTCAGCAGCGCCGCCATATACTCCACGGGATAGTTGGCCTTGAGGTAGGCGGTTTGGAAGGTGACAAACCCGTAGGCGGTGGAGTGAGACTTGTTAAAACAGTTGGAGGCCACGGTACCATCGGCCAGCAGAAAATTGTGATCCTGGGCCACGCCAATGTCGTAGACGGGCTGCATTCCCAAGGACTGACGGCTGACAATCTTCACCATGGCGCATTCCTCCCACTTTGCCGAGCCTTCCGTACTAGCGGCTCACCTGCCTAGGATAGCGCCAATGCCGCTGCTGTTTGACCCCGATCTTAGAATTAGCTAGGCAGCATCAGATCGACCCTCCCAACCCCAGCTTACCCCCAACCATCGGGCAACCGTTGCGACGGGATGGGGGTGCTTGGTGGGTAGCCTAGACCGGTGTAAACAATTCCTACAAGCGTCCGTAGCGTTTGGCGTGGCCCTGTGGAGGTGGAATACTAAGTGGGTATACCAAGACCAAGGGCATGGAGGATGCATGGAACGACGCCGAGTATTGCAGGTATTGGCCCTAGGCAGCGCCGGAACTGCCCTAGGATTGGGAGCGACTTCGATTTACCAAGCCCTGGCGGGTGAAACTGAGCACCACTGGGGCTATGTGGGGGAATCTGGCCCCGACCACTGGGCCGAGCTTGCTCCAGAATTTCAGGTCTGTGGCCTAGGGCGAGAACAGTCTCCCATTGACTTGCAACACCCTACCCCAGCTACCCTCAGCCCCCCAACGCTGACCTATCAACCCGTGCCGCTACGGCTGATGAACAATGGCCACACCATCCAAGTCACAACCGACGACGGCAACACCCTAGAACTCGACGGCAAATCCTACACCCTGAAGCAGTTTCACTTTCATCACCCTAGCGAACACACCGTCTCTGGGGCATCCTTCCCCATGGAAGTTCACCTTGTTCATACCCACGAGGACGGTTCCATCGCCGTGCTGGGGGTTTTTATCAAGGAAGGATCCGATAATCATGCCCTACGCCCCATTTGGGAAGCGATGCCCTTCCACAAAAGCGAGATGCTGACGGTACGCAACACCGTTGTTGACCCCAGCGACCTGCTGCCTAACCAGGGAGATACCTTCCGCTATTTTGGGTCGCTCACCACGCCGCCCTGCTCAGAACTGGTGTCTTGGCTGGTGTTCCAAACACCAATAGAGGCCTCTAGGGCACAAATCGAACGGTTTAGCCTCATGTTCGCCCACAATGCTCGTCCAGTGCAGCCCCAGAACCGCCGTATTGTGTTGGAATCGCTCTAGATATGGCCGTGGCGGGGCCATGACCAGCCTAAGGTTCAAGGGCAACGTTTGAGGGAAGCACAAAAAAACACCCCTCGCCAAAGTTGAGGGATGTTTAAGAAGGATGTCTTTTTAAAACTTGAACGCAACACAGCCCATGAATTGAGGCCGTTTAGGCTTCCCGGTTCAGGAAGGCTTGCAGTTGGCCCAGGGCAGCCCGACCAATGTTGAACACGGCCCAGCTACCAGCAATCACAATGGGAAGCAACACTACAACAACCCGCCAATCCATAATGCCCGACCTCCTAAATTTGGGTTCGCTTAAATCGTTGTTACAATTTTCTCATAATGTACACTACTGCGACCGGGAACGAAACGGTTTCCCTAGGGTTTCTTGGCTCAATGACCCAAGTTCAGTAGATCACAAACTCATGTAGACATCGGGAGATAGACAGCTTGGGCGAGGGGGAAATGTCGTTCAATGACTTGGCGGATGAAGGAGAGCATGGTTTTGAGCGGGAAACGCTCTCGAAAGACCCG
>QLAH01000874.1_pt1 | contig 10709 bp, 10 predicted proteins | sample 4693081 | NCBI WGS metagenome assembly QLAH01 (sample SAMN09425401, study PRJNA476045) | Lake water metagenome, whole genome shotgun sequencing project.
CCCCAAAACCCCAAAACCCCTTAATGATGATTGAATAAGTTCAAATTTAAAATGGAAAACTTCAAGATTAGAGATTTCTCTCACGCTTTCCAAGTAGGGATTGAAAAACTTGTGATGGATGCAATAAATCACAGTTCAAAGAAAAAGAAAAACCCTGAAAAAATAAAGCTAAAAAAAGCAATTAAAATTGTCAAGAATGATATATTTGTAAGGAGATAGTGCTTTATCATTTAGAAAGCTTTGAAAGTAGCATCTAAAGAAACTAAAAATGAGGATGATGAAGCTTTAAAGTGGATTTTAAGTTGCTTAATCGATACTTCAAAGCCTCAGAACCCAAAGAAAAAGCCAAAGATCTAAACTGAGAGGCTTATAACTTTAATAAATAAATTTTACTTTGACTAGCTTAGATTAGAGGCTCAAACTGATTCTTAATTAGAAGACATGCTTTATTCAAATGCAGTTTAAATAAAAGAGATTGATCCTCTTGATATTGATAATTAAGAAAAGGCTGCTATTAATTCTACTTCTATATTTGATAAACTAGAAATGGATAAGATAGCAGTTCGTGATAATGGAATAATGAAAGTTGAGAGAGGAGCATGTGTAAATAAGAAATTCAAGTATTTCAATACCACATCAGAGTAGATGAATATTGAAGTATTCTCCAACATGCCTTAGATAATATGTGTAAAGACAACTTTGATTACCATTCCTGCTGGTGGTGGGTTCGATTTTATCAAGTTTTTAGTCTTGGCTCCTTAGACACCTTGTTATATTGATGGGAAAATATTGATTAGAAATCTAAAGACATCTACTTTTGAAGAATTAATCATTTTCAGAGTTGACATTGACTGATTTAATAATATTTAATTAAAAAACAATGAAACGATATTTTACAAGTTAAGTCAAGAAGCCTAATTTGCTCTTAGAGGGATACAGAGTAATTGACGCATCAAGAATACTTGTTGGATCTTTTGCCTCTCTTATGTTAGCAGATATGGGAGCAGAGGTTATTAAGATTGAGTAGCCAGGAGTTGGAGATGAAACTAGAAAGTGGGGTCCTCCATTTAGAGGGCCTGACTCTACTTATTTTCTATCAATCAATAGAAACAAGAAGAGCATTACAGTTGATCTTAAACAATAATAAGGGAAAGATATAGTACATGAACTCATAAAATCTACTCCAAATCCTATTTTTATGACAAACTTTACTCCTGAAAGGATAGATCAGTTGTAAATTAGTTATGAAAACCTGAAAAACTTAAATTCAAAGATGATTTATGCTTCAGTTTAAGGATTTCCTGAGGGTTCTGAATGGGAAAATAAGGCGGCTTTTGATTTAACAATTTAAGCTATGACTGGATTGATGAATTGCACTGGAGATCCTAATGGAAGTCCTTTTAAAGTAGGTTATGCTGTTACTGATGTTCTTGCTGGGATGCATCTACTCTAAGGAATCATGGGTGCAGTGATTCATAAAGAAAGAACAGGAGAAGGGCAAAAGGTAAATACATCTCTACTAGAATCTAATCTCTTTTCACTCTGCTATGTGGCTAGCTCATACTTAAATGGAGGAGTAGAATATGCTAGGATGGGAAACTAACATCCAATTATATCACCTTATAGTGTTTATAAAACTAGAGACAACTAATTCATAGTTATAGGAGTAGCCACTGATGCTTAATTTGTTAAGTTCAGTGAGATTTTAAACATGGAATTAAAGGATGAGTATAAAACTAATAAAGGTCGTAGTCAATATAGAGAAGGCCTAAATTCTGAAATACAAAGATTGCTTTTGTAAGATTGGGACAAATAAACTTTGATGGAGGTTATGCAATCCAAAGGAATACCATTTTCAGAAATTCATTCAATTAAATCTCTGTTTCAAGTACCAGAAGTGGAGAAAATGCAGTTGAATGATATGATAAAAAGTGAAAGTCACGGTTAAGGAAATCTCTAGTTTACTAAAAATCCTTTACATTTTGAGAAATTAGACAATGCTAAATTTTAGGAACCTCCATTACTTGGTTAAAATAATGAAGAAGTACTCAGAGAAATATTGAAGTATGATGAAGAAAAAATTAGAGATTTAAAAGAGAATAGAGTGATATGATAGATATTTCAATTATTTAAATATAGTATTAATTCAATTTCAATTTCTTAAGTGGATCCAACAGCTGATTAGATATAAATAAAATAATAAATAAGTAAATGAACTTGTAAGCAAATCAAATGTTACTTTAAGACGCGGTTCTCTCTCCATCTTAAGTAGTCATTAAAAATGGAGTGTCTTTTTACAATAAAAATTCCATTCCTGAACGTTATCGATTTGATCTTTTTACATTCTTTTTTTACCATTTGAGAGTAAAGACTATTTATCTTGAGGAAATGGAACTGAGAGGTTGTCAGTTATCAAAAGTTGATACAGATAGTGATGTGTTTAGAGATTTTTAGAGAAAACTATATACAGAGCATCCTGCTTATAAATTCTAGTATTTTAATAGGTGGATTACTCAAATTATCAATTTTGACGCTTTTGAAGGATTCAAAGATGTAAAATGGCAAGTAAGAATTACTAAAGAAAGATTCGATGACATCTATAAAGCACTGCTTCTATTAAATAATAAGAAGTTATAGTCTAATCAAAACACACGCACTCTTATTAATAATATACATCAAGTAGTCGATTCAATAGTAGCTTTCGCTAGAGGCTAATTTGCAAGTGCCAAAAGAGGATACTTAGGTGTAATGTGCTTCTCAGAAGTCTTTTACTTTTCAAAGCAAATTTATTAAGGAACTTAAAATTCATACACATACACAAGTAGATCAATTAAATTGTCTGTAGCAGGCGTGATTATGCCACGTAGGCTGCCTCTTCTTGATGCAGAAGGGCGCTTAGAGGGATTTAGATTTATCCAGTTCATGGAGATCTATCCCTATTTTACAAAGAAAGAGCATCTATTAGTGGACAGAATCAAAGAAAGCATTAAAACAAGATTCAAGGGTGATCATGATAAATTTGAGTGTTTCAATCCTAACTACGTGCTCAGTCATATCAACTATGACAAGAGAAAAACTGTAGCTTATTAAGCTCGTACAGCAATTGTAGACTAAAAAATAGACAATATATTACAAGAGTATGTTTACTTTCCAAAGAAGTTTGAAAATCAAATGATTGAACCAGATTTTGCAGTAAACTATAAAAAGCTTCCTAATGGAAGATTTTACTTTGCCCTAGAGTTCGAATTGATATAAGACAAATTCAAAAAAGCTAATGATAGTATCGTAGATGTCGTTTCTGATGAAAAGGGAGCAGAATAATTATTGAAACTGATAAAATCTATTCCTTCGCTTAAATTCAATCTGACTATCGAACAAGAGAAAATGATTGGGACTCCTAATAATTTGCTTTGCCTCGGAAGATCTGGTACAGGAAAAACTACTTCTTCAGCTTTAAGATTATTCTCAACTGATGTATTCTACAAGTACATGGATGAATTAAGAAAGTTTAAAATAGATAATCCAGATGCAAGAAACTAGGACTTCAAAGTTGATCCACACTTTCTGAACAATAGCTCATAATTAAAGCTTGTTTTTGTGACTTTTTCACCTGTGTTGACAAATGAGGTTAAAAAGTTCTACAATGATACAAAAATTCATTTCATTAATGAGCTTATCAAAAGAAGAGAACGAGGACTTATTCGGTAATTGAAAGAAGAAGAAGAAAAAAAGAGCTATGAAATAGATTATGAGTAAATAGAGTAAGATTTTGAATCATCAACATAGGCTGATTAAAAAGATATTGAAGCTTACTTAAAATTAGAAGGCTAGATACTAGAAGATGATGATGAGATTGAAAAGCAAATGAAACTTCCCCATTCTATGGATGCTTTAAACTCTGATCATTTTCCTTTATTTGTTACAGTGAGAAGACTTATTTACATGCTAGATGCAAGCTTAGAATATTCTTTCTTCTCTAGAAACTTTGAAGGGTAAATTATAGGTATGGAGTCTGGAGTAGAATGGCATAATGAAAATAGAGGAGTATTTATGATTAACTAATACTACAAGTAACAGAAAAACTATGATGAAACAATTCGAAAACTAGGAGCTAAATTGGTTCATCTAGATGAGGATATTGAGATTGAAGACATTAAAGATATTGATGATGTAGAAGAAATCTCTGAAGAATAATATAACTAATCTGAAAAGCACATTAATATATCTGGAAGTCTTAGTGGAAGTATTAATATGGATGCTTATACGAATATGAATTTCAATATAACAGGAAGATAATTGAGTTTTGAGGTAGATTTTGAAATTTTCAAAAACAGATTCTGGCCTAAGTTTTCTAGTTGGACCAAAGTATCAGCATTAGTTGTATGGACTGAAATATATTCTGTTATCAGAGGAGGTGCCTAAATTCACAATTATGACTATTGCACACTGCCTCTACATATTTATGTAGATATTGATACAAGATCTTCTAAGAAACTAGATTCTTCAAAGTTTTTAGATAAGAAAGAAAAAGTTATAATTTACTAGATATTTATGCATTATGAAAAATGGAAACAATCTCTTTAAGCTTATGATTTTAATGATATAGTTAATCACATTATTTAGCAAATAAGATCAGGTATCAAGCCTTCCTAAACTATTCATTTCTTAATGGTTGATGAAGTTCAAGATTTAACTCCTAATGTTCTTTTTCTTCTCACTAATATCACAGAAAGAAACATATTTTTCTGTGGTGATACAGCATAGACGATAGCCAAAGGAGTAGGATTCAGATTTTATGATTTAAAGTCTGTTTTCAAAAATAATCAGCTATTTACTGTTCCATCAGTCTTATAATTAACAAAAAATTTCAGATCTCATAGTAAAATTCTTGATTTAGCAAATGGAGTAGTTTCTTTACTCGAGCTTTTATTTCCAAAGACTATAGATAAACTTTTAAAAGAGACTAGTGATATTGATGGACCAAAGCCGATCTTCATTAACCCTTGTACTGATGATTAATTAAAAAACTTACTCTTTGGAAGGGCTTTTTCAAATATGACATCAGAAGTTTCTTAAAATAATCAAGGTGGGAATCCTAATAAGCCTTAATTCGGGTGTAACTAAGTAATCATAGTCAGAGATTAAGAAAGCAAAGCTAAAATTCCTGAATTCTTATAAAATATGTTATGCTTGACTGTTTATGAAGCTAAAGGATTAGAGTTTGATGATGTGATTTTGTTCAACTTTTTTGAAGATAGTAAATGCGGAAACTAATGGATGCTTCTCAAAGATATTCACTATATTGTAAAGGTATCTAAAAAATACAAAGACTTTGATTTCATAAATTTTGAAAACCTTGATATTGATGAAAAAGATGATGAAATTTAAAGGAACTTTGAATTTGAAGAAGACAAAAGCAAAATTTAATCAGTGATCAATGATGATGAAGAAATTTAGATTGAACTAAAGCTAAAGAGAGAAAGAAATGTCGTATATAGATAATTCGCCTAACTTTGTACAGAACTGAAATTCCTGTATGTCGCAATTACGAGACCGAAGCAAGTTTTAATAGTTTATGATCAAGATAATACTCTTAGAAAAGCTGCATAAGATTTTTGGGAAAAGATAGGGCTAATTAATGTAGTAAACAAAGAAATGATAGCTAATCATGAACTTTTGCATGATGAAATCAAAGTAGTTTTCCAAAAGAATTTAACAGCTGCTTCTTAAACATCAGAAGAAGATTGGAAGTGGCAAGGCATCATGCTTTTTAAGAAGAAGTTCTATTTATCAGCTTAGCAGTGCTTTAAAAATGCAGGAGAAAAAGATTTAGAAATAAGATGCATTGCATATCAACATGCTGATAGAGCTAATGCGATTTTGGGAGAAGCAGAGTAAAAAGTTATGCATAGTAAAAACAAGATGTACAAGAAAAGTGAAAGAAACTAAATGATAAAAGAGGCTAAAGCAGTTAAATTAGAGGCTTACAAAGACTTAGAAATAGCTGGAAAGCATTTTGAATAGATTGGAATGCATAGACATGCAGCTCAATGTTATTGTTCAGCTCATAGACTTGAAAAGGCAGCTGAGATGTTTGAAGCCTTAGTTGACTATGGCTAATCTGCAGAATGCTTCTTAAAAACAGGAGATATAAGAAAAGCTGGAGAGTTTTACGCTAAAGCAGGACTATTCGCAAATGCTTTTGAATGCTTTGAAAGAATGTAAGACTGGGAAGGTTTGCTAATGTGCTTAAGCAAGAATAAGCATTTCTTCCGAAAAGAAGAAAGGGAGTCACTCATAGAGAAATATTTCCCAATCGCCTTAAATTAGCTTTATACTTTATACTCAACACTAGACCCTATGGCTCCTCTTACTGGAATGGACGAAGAGAATAGAGGGAAATTTTAAGAAATGAAGATTAAACTTAAATTCCAAAAAAGTATAAGCATCATCAAAGAAGAGGACTTAGAAGAAGAAGAATTGGAAGATTCTGAAGAGGAGGTAGAAAAATAAGAGACAACTAAAAAATAAGATTAAACAGCTTAAAATGAAAGCTAGATTGAGCTTCTTGAAGAGTCTAAGATATCTTAGATAGAATAATGTGAAGAAGAGGAAGAGAAAAATTAGAGTGAAATAGATGAATCTTAATCCTTTGAAATTATTGACACATCTATCAAAATTTAAAAAGAAGAAACAAAAAATGAGATTCTTCAGCTTGATAATGAGTAAGATAACCTGGAGGAATAAAAAGCAGATTAATTTGAATAGCAAATTAAGGGTGTTGATAACTTTGAAGTTCTTTCAAGCTTAGATCCAGATGATGAATTCCTTTAATCTCACAAATCATTATCCTTGATTGAGTCAATAGCTTCTTAGGCTTCATAATTTAGTATTGTGAGCAGCAAGTCTTCAGAGTTTTCAATTATTGGAAGTTCGAAGATTCATTCAATAATTATGAGTGTTTACTCTGGATAATCTCAGCAAGAAGTAGAAAAATAGAGTGAAATATCTTTAGATTTAAACAGCTAGATATCAGAGTTATCTAAGCCAGACTCAGCTATAAGTATGATGAATGCTTCAAGATTTTCTACTATTGAGAATGAAAGAGATGCTTATGCTGAAGATATAGTTATGCAGAAAGTTATTTTCTATGTCTCGTTGTTTTCTGAAGATGTCAAGAGCAGATTGTAAGAAATGAGATCTAAAGATAATCTAGGCCATCTGGAGTTCGTATAAGATAAAAAAGATCATTATGGCTTTGACAATTAGTTTGCGATGATTGATCTCGATGATATCTCTGAAGAAATTCTTTACTTAATTTTAGATACTTTAGAGCATTATGAGCTTTTCAGACTTTGTTTGATTATATGCAATCGCTACAATCTCAAAGACAAGATATCCAGATATCTTGTTTCTATTGGTAACAAGTACTCTAATCTTAAGAACTTCAAATATAGCTTCTTAAGAAGATTAAATAAAGTCAATGAGATATAAGCTCAATAAACTTACTCACTGATTGCCCATGAAGCTATGCATAATGTGCTTTAGCTTGTTGAAAAAGACTTCCTCAAAATTGATGATATGGGGGTTGACTCTATAAATCTTAGAAACAGCTGCTTTGACTACTTATTCATTCAAGGGTTCTGGAAAAAGTTAGTTTTCCTAATGGATGTAGACTCAGCACTCCAGCTTTCATATTCAATGGGAGATTTAGAGTCATTTAAGTTGCTATTCTTAGTTTATAAGTGTGGAATGAAGAATGGCTAAGAAATTAAAGAAATTATAACTGAAACAGATGGAAAGATGTTTAAGACTTTATTAGGCAGTGATGTAAATTAAGTCTCAAAAATTCTAGCAAGTGAAATCGCTCTATTTGCTGATATTCAAGAATTCAAGCTGCTTATTCCAGGAAGTCATGGCTTTAAAATTGCAAAGAATAAAGAAAAGTTAAAGACGTACATTCCTTATGTGAGAGACCTAATTTCTAAAAAGAATCAAAAAGAATTTTAAAAGAGCAAGCCAGATATATTCAAAGTAAAGAAAATAGCAACAACACTGTTCTCTATGTGTGCTTTAGCATAGATTAATAGTTTCGATATTACTCATTTGCTCTATTCATTGTCATTTTAAGAAATAACTGGAATCGCTTAAACAGTAATAAGACTTCTTAAGATTTTCCTTAATAAAGATATAATACAGAGAAAGGGTGAGTCAGATTATTTACTCAAATTCAAAACTGAAATATCAAGAACTATCCTGAAGCCATTCGAAGTTAACTTCTTAGATGATCTTGAATTATTCTAAAACTTTAGTGATGATTATGTTATCGTAAAGAAAGATACAATTTTAATGAAGCAAATCTTTGATAAGCAAGAGAAAATGATAAGAATGTTTTAGAATGAGCAAATACTTAAAATAGCAATTGAAAACTAGAATTAATACCCTACAAGAACAGCTTTGAACAATTTCTTGAAGATTTAGTTTGAAAAGCTTAAAGATAACTTGAGTTCAAGCTAAGATTTCAATTAATACTTGTAGGCAGTTCCTTGCGATTTAAGTTTAGACTATTTCCTAGTACCTAAATAATGGATAGAAGAGATTATTTTCGCAAAAGCCACTAGTTTCTGCATCTACTTGTATCAAATAAGAATTTAGACTACCGAAATACTATCAAACAAAGTAAAAATGCTTGGAAATTTAAAAAACTTGGAGAATTTAATGAAAAGGAAAGCTTTGGAATTTTAAGATAATATTATGAGGAGATAAGATATAGCTATCAATAACTAGCTATCATAGAGATTGCTTCAGCAGTTTTATGAAAAAGCTGATCTTGACAATATGCTTAAAATAGTAGAAGGAAGTCTTGGGAAAACTAAAGAAAGCATCAAAGCAATACAGCTAAGTATTCTTGAGGAAAACAAGTACATTATAACTTTGGATCAGAATGTCACACGGTTCCCAGTTGTTTACAAGATTAAGTAAGAGCATGATAAAACTATCAAATATCAAAAAGAACTCATTATTGAGCTTGCGCATAGTTATGCAAGATAAGCATTTTCTCACATGTAAAATAAGGAGCAGTTTTACAGATTCTCTCTGAAGGCATTCAGACTGTATATTCAAGCTAATGAGTACTTTCACTTGATTGAACAATTAAAAGCTAGAAGGAAACAGGTTGTTAGAAAAATGAAACTAGTAGAATAAAAACCATATATAGATGCAATCAATGATATTTATGCTCTCTTAGATGCTCATGTTTACATTAAAAATAATCTTTGGTGCAGTGCAATTGATTCAATTTATAATTTCATTAACTCAGCTTTTAACTTCATTAGTTTCAGAGATATTCTAATTTTACTTGAAGGAGCTTTTTACAGAGCCATTTTTAACTATTTCATATTCAGAAATAAGAAACAGCAAGGAGTCCTTATTCCAGATTATGCTATGCAGCATATTGAACCTAATTCAAACTACTAATGTGCATTCAATCCGAAGGAGAAAACTGTTGAGATTATTAATTTAGAATACCATGATATTAAGATAGACTGGGCTTAAAACATCAAGCTTATTTCTGAAGGAATTCAATGGGCACTAACATTGATAACTACTCTAAATAAAGATGAGGATTCAAACAGATCTTTGGATATCTACAACAGAGTACAAAATATGGTGTCTACTCTTCTTATAAACTCTTCAAATGAAGAAATTTCCAAAAATCAAAATATTGTGACAGCTATTACAAAGATTACTGCTTAACTTCTTGAATCACCATTTGAAAAGAATTTCAACTTCTTAAAATATTAGTTAAAATATGACAAAATAATATAGCAACCTTTATTAAGCCAATAAAAACCTGAAAAGACTTACTATTAACTGTTGTTACGTTCATCTAATTCACATTATGGATTCGTAAGACTTTCTATTGGCAGTGTTTATGATAAATTTTTGTCAAAAGAGCTCTAAAAGCAAATGGACAAAGCATACTATGCTGAAGCTAATATACTTGCAAGAAGATAAAGTGCAGCAAATTACATATAAAGAATTTTCAGAGAGTACAAAGAACTAAGAAAGGAAAAGAAATTAAAAGCTGTCATTACACCTGTTGAAGAAACTCAAAAAAGACTCGATGAGCTTCTTTAAAAATACAAAAACTATGTAGTTCCTATCAAACAGAAAATAGCCAATGAAAATAATGAGTTACAAGTCTCTGTCATTAATAAGATGATATAGTGTTTGGACTACTTTGACATGCATTATAGACTCCTAATTCACTACATAATGTCAAGACTAGTATTTAATTCTCTCGATCTTCATTACTTAAAGAGCAAGTTAGAGTTACTCACGAAAAGAAAGAGAAAATATTATACTAGGCTTAGATCTATGATCACTGGAGATAGACCTGATCTAGTAATGGGTGAACTCATGCTTATCAGTATAGAAAGCATCTCTAAAAATGAGGAAGAGAAAAAGACTCTCAAAGAATGGATGAATCATAAAGCTGAACCCAACCTAATCGAACTAGAGAAAAAGTAATTGAATATCAGAAATAAGTGGGAAACTTTAGTTACTTTCCAGAAAAGAAAGAAGATTATGCTTAGACATTTAAGCAGAAGAAAATGAATAAATTTCTTAATAAACGTATTCAACTTAACTATTTATAAACTCTAGATTCACATAATTAGTTATTCAGGGGTTTTGGGGTTTTGGGG
>QLAH01000875.1_pt1 | contig 10694 bp, 11 predicted proteins | sample 4693081 | NCBI WGS metagenome assembly QLAH01 (sample SAMN09425401, study PRJNA476045) | Lake water metagenome, whole genome shotgun sequencing project.
AGGCCCCTCCAGGAAGCCGGATGCCACCAATCTCAAGCTCAGAGGGGTCGTCAACACTCATAGCATCAGCTTACCTGAAGAGCTGCAATTGAAACCCCGACTCTTTCATCACCCCCTGAACAGTTACCGCAGCCGTTGCGACGGGGCAATTCACCCATGGGGCAATCCGCCTAGAATAGACCTTCTGCCCTTTGTCCATGGATTGTGTAAACCCTTGGCTCCATCCTCTACTGTGTCTTCCTCCCACTCGTCCGATCCTAATCGGGGCGTCCTCTATGCCCTACTAGCCTACGGAGCCTGGGGATTGCTGCCCATTTACTGGAAATTTCTGGGCATTAGCCCAGCGGTCGAGGTGCTGAGCCATCGCATGATTTGGTCGGCGGTCTTTTTGAGCCTCATTTTGCTGGTGCAGGGGCGACTCCACGACCTCATCGCCCTGCTGCGGCAACCGCGACGGGTGGGGGTGCTGTTGCTCACCGCCAGTTTGCTGAGCTTCAACTGGGGACTCTACATCTACGGTGTCAACAGCGACCGGGTGGTGGAATCTAGCTTGGGCTACTACATCAACCCCCTAGTGACGGTGCTGCTGGGGTTTGTGTTTCTCAAGGAACGACTGTACCCCCTACAACGGGTGGCGGTGGCCCTAGCGGCGGTGGGGGTAGGCTACTTCATTGTGCAGTTGGGCACCGTGCCCTGGATTGCCCTCGGTTTGGCCATCAGCTTTGCCTTCTATGGGCTGCTGCGTAAGGTGGTGCCCGTGGCCCCGTTGGTGGGTCTGGCGGTAGAAACCCTGCTGATTACCCCCTTTACCCTGGCGTTTGTCAGCTATCTGGGCCTCACCGGGCAGGGCCACTTTGGCCAAACCCTCCCCCTCACGCTGCTGTTTATGGGGGCCGGAGTGACCACCTCCCTGCCGCTGCTGTGGTTCAATACCGCCGCCAAACGCCTCACCTTGGCCACCCTAGGCTTTTTCCAATACTTAGCCCCTTCCATTGCCCTACTGCTGGGGGTTTTGGTCTATGGCGAACCCTTCACCCCCACCCATCTGATCACCTTCGGCTGCATTTGGACGGCCCTCGCTTTGTATACCGTCACGGCTTGGCGACACAAGGCCGATTAGAAAACGCCCAGGCTAGGGGCAACCCCCTACACAATACCGCTCAGGCTGAGCCTGTCGAAGCCTTTTCACCGCCTTTTGACCCTGCAACAGATTGCCCCTCGGGGGCCGCTACGCCAACAGGCCGAAGGGCAAATTTACCAAAATGGGAATGGCGGCTGCCCATCGGCAGGGCTAACGGTTCGCTGGGGGCGGGTGTATAGTAGAAAGTTACGTGATTGACTGTGCCTCAGGAGAACCGAGCTTGACTTTTTCCACCGAAGATTTCGCCAAAGCCTTGGAAGCCCACAGCTACGATTTTCAGGTGGGCAGCACCGTGCGTGGCACCATCATTGCCCTCGCCAACGATGGCGCAACCGTAGACATTGGGGGCAAATCCTCCGCCTTTCTGCCCATCCGCGAAGCCGAAGTGCGGGCCGTCCACAGCCTAGAGGGGCTGCTGGAAGTGGGCGCAGAATATGCTTTCCAAGTGATCCGCGACCAGGATGCCGATGGCCAGGTGTTGCTCTCCATCCGCAAGCTCAAGGTCAAACAGCTTTGGGAAAAGCTGGCCGAAATGGCGGCCCAAAGTGCGGTGATGGAAGCCAAGGTGACGGGCTTCAACAAGGGCGGCGTGACGGTGGATGTGGAAGGGTTGCGCGGCTTTGTGCCCCGGTCTCAACTCAGCAGCGCCCCAGAATCCCTAGAGGACATGGTGGGTCAGCGCATCACCGTGGGCTTTTTGGAAGTGAGCCAAGCCAACAACAAGCTGGTGATGTCTCAGCGGGCGGCGGCGCGTAGCCAGGTGATGGGCGAGCTAGAGCTAGGGCAGCTTGTGGAAGGCACCGTGGCCAGCCTCAAACCCTTTGGGGCCTTTGTGGATTTCAACGGCATCACTGGGCTGCTGCACATTAAGCAAATCAGCAAAAACTATATCGAGAACCTGTCCTCGGTGTTTCAGGTGGGGCAATCTATCAAAGCGGTGATCGTTGCCCTAGACTGGGAGCGCAACCGCATTTCCCTGTCTACCCGCGCCCTCGAAAAGTACCCCGGTGAGTTCCTCAAAGAGCCAGAAGTAGTGATGGCCGAGGCCGAAAATCGCCTGGGCGACGTGGGCCGAATGCTAGCCGAAAGCGAGGCCTAGGCAAGATGGGCACCGTTTGGGAACTGGATTTTTACTCCCGGCCCTTGCTGGATGAAAACAACAAGCGCCGCTGGGAAGTGCTGGTCTGCGAGGGCATCGTAGACACCCAGGCCAACCCTGGGGTGGGCTTTCGCTATAGCAAGTTTGTCACCAACACCGAGGTCAACTCCAACACGTTGCAAACAGCCCTAGAGGAAGCCATAGCCCAGGCCCCCACGCCGCCTTCGGGGATTCGCTACTTCCGCTACCAAATGCAGAATATGATCCAGCGGGCCTGTGATGGGGTGGGGTTGCCCGCCCGCCCCAGCCGCCGCACCCTGGCGCTGAACCAATGGCTGGCGGAACGAAACCAGTCCTTTTATCCCCAGCAGGAGGGCTACACCAGCGCCCCCACCCCTAGCGTGGCCGCGCCGCCCCCCACCCCCCGCGCCCTACCCGATGCCCTGATGGGCCAAAAGTGGGCCTTTGTGACACTGGAGGCTAAGTCTTTTCAGGATCTCCCCGATTGGAACATCGGCTTTGGCGAATCCTTCCCCCTCTCCATGGCCGCTGTGGGGGACGATGTGGCGATTCCGGGGCTGCTGATTTTCTCCCCCCGCGCCAGTGCCCTAGCCGCCTGGATGTCGGGGTTAGAACTCTCCCACTGGCGGATTGATATGGGCAAAACCCCGCAGTTGGTGCTCGAAACCGGAGCCGCCGATAGCTGGATTTTGGCCAGCCTCGCCAACCCCTCCCTATTGGCCGAGGCCCAGATGTTTGATGCGGCTAAGCGCAAGGCCAACCAGGTTCACTTTTTGGGCGTCCAAACCAGCTCCAATAGCGAGTCCTTCGAGGGCTTCTGGCTGCTGCAAGACCTCATCCTGGGCTAGGGAGATCCCCATGGCGACCCTGCCCCAGCGCATCCTCCACTGGCCCCACTGGCGCACCCTATTGATCTACGGGGTGCTGCTGTTGATTGCCCTGGTGATGGTGTTCCCGATGTTGTGGCTGGTCAGCACCTCCTTCAAAGGCCCCACGGAAAACCTACTGGCCGCGCCACCCCAACTCATCCCCCAGGCCCCCACCCTGGCTAACTACCGCGAGGTATGGCGGAGCAACCCTTTTCTGCAATACTTCCTCAACAGCACCATCGTGGCGGTGTTGACGGTGATCAGTAACCTGCTGCTTTGTTCTCTCGCCGCCTATCCCCTGGCGCGGCTCTCCTTTGTAGGGCGCGAAACCATCCTGGCTCTGATCGTCGCTACTATCATGATCCCCTTCCAGGTGGTGATGATTCCGCTGTACATCCTGGCGGTGAACTGGGGCCTCCGCAACAGTTACCTGGGCCTAGTGCTACCCTACCTGGCCTCCGCCTTCGGCATTTTTTTGATGCGCCAAGCCTTCCAGGGAGTGCCCAAAGAGCTAGAGGAAGCCGCCCGCATGGATGGCTGCTCTGACCTGGGCATTTGGTGGAACGTGATGATCCCCGCCACCCGCCCCGCCCTGGTGACCCTAGGTATTTTCGTCTTCATCGGCACCTGGAGCGAATTCCTTTGGCCGCTGATTTTGCTAGACCAGCCCGAACGCTACACCCTGCCCCTGGGGGTGGCTCGCCTCGCCGGAAGTTTCTCCCTCGACTGGCGCTTAATTGCGGCGGGTTCGATCCTCTCGGTGCTGCCCGCGATCCTGGTGTTCGTGCTGCTCCAGCGCTACATTGTGCCCACCGAAACGGGCAGCGGGGTGAAGGGTTAAGGTGAACGCATGACGGGCATGGTCGTGGCATCGAGCCTAGGGCGTGTCATCACTTGAAGTAAAGTGATGAGGTCGTTGTCTATCCCCCTCGCCTCTATGACGACCCGACGCTATGCCCTACGGGATGACCAATGGGAACAGATTCAGGATCTCCTGCCTGGTGCTAAAGGCTGGGTCGGTGTGACTGCTTCGACAATCCTTCTGTTTGTCGAAGCGGTGCTGTATCGCTATCGGGCCGGGATTCCCTGGCGAGATTTACCAGGGTGTTTCGGGCATGATCGCAAAATTCATATTCGCTACGGGTGTGACTTCCTCCGCCGTACCTTCTGCGATTTAGCCCTAACCTGAGTTCGGGATAAGCCAGCCGCTGCAATCTTGAGAAACCTGCTTCCAGCTTGCGCTGTAGACCTCACCCTAAATCCCTCTCCCTTGGGGAGAGGGACTTTGAGCCTTTCTAGCTCCCCTCTCCTCGTGGGAGAGGGGCTGGGGGTGAGGTCTACCAGGGGGTCTGGTTACTAGGTCTAACCCGAACTGAGGTTACAAACTAGAATCGACCAGAATAATAGGGAAGTTCTCATCTCATCAAGGTTGCCATCCCAGGCGCATTTGCCGCGAAAGGCTTTGATGGCTTCTTGGTGCTTAATTTGAATGAGTAGGGTTAGGGCCAGTTCAATGACCTGATCGGTTGCGGTTAGGCCAGCGGCTTGTAGGGCATCGGCCATAAGAGATTCGTCAACTTCTACAGTAATTTTCATCCGTAGGATGGGATTCTATAAATACACCTACTCAATCTGCTTTCATTTTTAACCAGTCGAAGATTTGTTTGGCTGTCAGCTCTAAATCGATTGCTTCTAAAACAGTCAGCTTATCTTCTTGATGAAATAATTCTGGCTGTTGTTGTGGCTGAAAAACAATCACCGAACGATCCCCAGGATCTACTAGCCAACCAAGTTGGCAACCATGCTTTAGACTATGCAGGATATTACCTGTGACCCGATTAGGGCTTTGTTCGGGCGAGAGAATTTCAATCATCCAGTCAGGGGCAGTAAGAACATTATCTAGTGGTTCTTCATTGTCATCTAGGGCAATATTGTCCCATCGAAATACGGATATATCTGGAATAATGGAGCGGCCACCAAAGGTGCAACGTAATTCTGGAAAAGCGTAGGCAATTTGCTGTGCCTCTGTCACCTCATTAATCACGTTGATTAATTTACCCTGAAGTCTGGAGTGGCGGGCCTTGGGCATTGGCTTGGGGATGATTTTACCGTCAATATACTCACTGGCAGGCTTTGTTTCTGGTAGCTCCAAAAACTCCTCTAGAGTTAGAGTGATAGATTTAGTAACAGTCATATCTTTACAAAATCCCTCATAAAAGAGTTTTGTTTAGAGTGGTGCATTGCAACTAAGGCGGTTAATTTTACGTTGGCAAAGGATATTGGCACAGCCTTTGTTTTGCATCATTATTATCCGACTGGCTGTTCTCTGTGATTTTCAATATAGTGGCGCAAAATCGAGTTGATTAAGGTTTTGTACTCGCCACCTTGGGATTGAAACCAGTTCAACACGTCAGGTTCGATTTCAACGAGTCGATGGGCTTGGGATGCAGGAATCCTTAACGTGGCATTTTCAAAAAATTCTTCAGTTAAGGGGGGAATATCGGAATAGTCGATGCCTTCGTCGTCCATGGCTTCTAGAGCAGCCCAGTTAGTACGAGAGGTATTGTTCAAGTTTTTTTCGTTCATGTCGATTTGCCCTTCTTGCTGAAATGATCCGAATCACGTCATTCTGTCGTTCTGTCCAGACTACAACTGCTACGCCATTACCAAGTAAGCCAATGCCGAACCAACGATCTTCACCATAATCAAATCGGTTATCTAGTTCAACTAGCATGGGTCTATCAAACATTTCAGGAACATCGGCAAAGTCAATTTCGTGCTTGCGAATGTTCTCTAGGTTCTTTGCTTCATCCCACTCGAACTGCATGAACGACTCAAAATGCTAGCTGGATGCTTCTATTATCCTGTGTTGGACTGAATTTGACCAATACTGAATAGGTAAGTGGTGCATTGCGGTCAAGGCTGTTGATTTCACGTTTGTAAAGGATGTTGGTATTGCGAATACATTTTGCGGGCTAAAACCACAATTCTATAGACGTTCAGGAGTAAAAGCTAGGCAGTGCCGACCAATCATAGAACTTGATGGCATCCAGGGTTTTCGACAAAGCAAATTTGATTAAATTACTATCAGACAAATTGCTATCTTGATAGAATTCCAAAAAAGCGTCATGCAGAAACTTGGGATCTTCACATATCTGTTGCAAGCTTTGAACGTCAAATTTTCTTATTAGCTCAATTTGAGACTTTCGTTTTTGCTCAATTCCTTTTATGTTGTCTGCTTTACTTATTCCTAGTAATCGCAGGAATTTTTCGCTATCTCTTTTTTCTTTAGTAGTCCCGAGGTAATCAAATGGCACAGGTAGGTCTTGATCACCCCAGACTATGATGCCAATTAATTCTTGCCTAAACGCCTCAGAAGCCCCTTGACTTATATATCTAGTTATCCCTCTAAGCTGTCTACAGTGGTATTTAACGAAGCTATCTATGGATAGATCGTCCTCTTTTTGCGATTTTCTTTTCAAGAGATAATCAGCAACCTCTTCGCTTGCTTTTAAAGTGTCTTCAAATTTTAATATTTCATTATCTATGTGTCTTTGGGATTGACCAGATTTTATGGTGGCTGAAAAAGCACGCACAAATAAAGATGGATCTGAGTGAACTCTACCAGGTTCTGAATTGTATTTGATCTTTCGTTTTAAGTGTAGTTCTTGATTGCCAGCCCATAGTGGAAAATATTTCCCTATAATTGGCCTCATTTTCCCAAGCTTATAATACTGAAAGCAGTTGATAAAAGCCCGTTCAAGTTTTTTGCTGCTTTGACCTTTGGCGATTAGATCAAAAACAGATTGAGTAGATGAGGAGAAATTAAGGCTATTTCGGTCAGCGCAATCGCGGGGATCCCCTTCTGGATGGACAAAAGTTGGGCCAACCCAATGACCACTTCTGAAGTAACCTTGCCTGAAAGTCAAGGTCTCGTTGCAGCGAGGACATTGGAATATCTTGCTGTAATCTGAGTGATCAACTTCGTTCGCATCAATTAGTTTCAGTTCAGAGTCATTGATGACTAGGTAAGCTTTTTGCATAAATCAGTGATTTCCAGAATGCTCAGGTGACAAACTCGTTAGTAAGAAAGAATGTTCCGATTTATCCCGTGTTTAGGATCTTGGGTGAGCCTATTCTACTACCCAAGATCCTTCTTCTCTAAGGCTGATTCAAGGCAGGAGCACGCCCTCAAACCTGCTCCAACGTCTTCAATACAGCGGCGACATCTACCGAGAGATATTCCCCAAGGCGGAGGATTTCGCGGACTTGGGCGCGGCTGGATAACGAGAGGGGTTGACCGCTTTGGGCGGCGTTTTTAATCAGGGCAAACACCTGGCGGTGGAGGTGTTGGTAGAAGAGTTCCTGGGGGCGTTCTAGGGAGAGGCCCAGGCCCAGGCGGTCGCCGAGGGCGATCAGGCGGCCCAGCCATTCCACATCGGCGGCAAGGGATTCGGTGGGTTCTTGGCTGAGGATTTGCCAGACGGAGCGGCCAATCAGGCGTTCTAGCATGGGTTTGGCATCGGGCAGGGAGAGGCTGGCATTAAAATAGCTGGCCTCGGTGGCGATGGCGTCCAGTTCGTTGATGAAGTCTTCGCCTTGGCGGAGGGGGTTGGCGCTGGGGTCGCTGGTTTCCCGTTCTAGGGCGTGGAGTACCTCTAGGGTGCGCTGGCTGAGGGCGATATCGGCGGCTACTTGCAGTTCGCGGGGCACGGGTAGGCCATCGCGGTGGAAGGCGCGCAGAACCCCGTAGTTGTCGCGGTAGACCTGGGAATAGAGTTGGTCGAGGCGCAGCAGGGTGTCTTGGGAGAGCAGCTTCATCATCCGGTGGCGTTCTTCGGCGAACAGGTCTTGCAGGCTGTAGGTTTGGGTGCCAAAGGTGCGGTTCATGGCCAGGATGGTTTGGGCGGCGCTGGCGTGGCTGAGGCAGTCGAACAGTTCGTCCTTGGCCTGGGTGTAGTCGAGGCGGGAGTGGAAACTGCGGATGCAGCAGTGGAAATCCCAGCCGCCCAGGTGGACGACGGCAAAGGCGAGGTGTAGGCGTTCGCAGGTGATGGTGGAGGTGATATCCACCAGGCCAACGGCGAGGGAGATGGAGCCGAGGCGCTGGCGGCGATAGTCGTGCTGTTCGATGGTATAGCAATAGACGGATTGCTGGCGGCGATAGTCGGTAAACAGCGACCCCATGGCGTAGTGGGCGGCCACCTGCTCTAGGCTGATGCGGGAGGGCTTGACCAGGGCGCGATAGACCCCGGCTCCGTCCTTGAATTCTTCGACGTTGCTGGGGGCAAGGGCCAGCCGCAGCACAAACTCCTGCTCTAGGGCGATCCCCGCTACTTCTCCGGCCAGTTCAATGGCGCGGGCGGCGTAGCGCAAAACTTGGGTGCCCTCAGGCCGAGAAATTTCCTCAAAATACCAGCCGCAACTGGTGTACATCAGCAGGGTGTGGCGCTGCATTTCCAGCAGTTGCAGGGCGGTGACGCGGTCGCTGGGAGACAGATCCCGCTTTTGATGCTCGGCAAAGAAGGCGTTGAGGCTGTCGTCGCTGCGGTCGGCCATCACCTGAATGTAGGCATCCCGCGCCGCCCAGGGATCGCGCAGGAACTCGGCCCCCCGCTGTTCAAACACGATGGCCAGCTTGTCGCGCAGCCAATCAAGGGCATCCCGCAGCGGTCGCCGCCATTGTTGATGCCACACATGGCCACCGCCACAGCCGCAGTTATCCTGCCAGCGGTCTACCCCGTGGGAGCAACTCCAGGCGGTGACGGGCTTCAGTTCGGCCTCCCAGGTGGGGGGATGGGTGGCCAGATAATGGGCGTAGTTGGTCATCGTCCAGCCCTGGCGAGGAAATTCTTCGGTGACGGCGTAGGCCAGGGCTTTTTCGGCACCGCCTTTGTGGTGGCCAAAGGTCTCGCCATCGGTGGCTACAGAGATGAGCTGGAAGGGACGGTGATCCCCATGGATGGCCTGCCCAATCCGTCCGGCAAAGTGGGACGATGCGGCCAGCACATCGTTAAAGCCCATATCCCGTGAGATCGGGCCATCGTAGAAAAAGATATCGATATAGCGGCTGGGATCAGCGCTACCGTCGTCATTTTTGAGGAAACAGCGGTAGGGACGGGTGGGATCAATCTGGCCGCCGCCTACCTCATGCCAATCCTCGCGCTCGCCGTTGTGGCTGACCAGGGGCCGACAGCGCTGTACCTGCGACGGAGCCAGGATGGTGAACTTGATCCCCTCCTGCACCAGCACCTCCAACGTGGCGTAATCCACCGCCGCTTCCGCCAGCCAAAGGCCTTCGGGATCGCGCTGGAATCGGCGGCGGAAGTCGGCGATCCCCCACTTCACCTGGGTGACCTTGTCCCGCTGATTAGCCAGGGGCAGAATGAGGTGGTTATAGACCTGGGCAATGGCGTTGCCGTGGCCCTGCAACCGGGCGCAACTGTTGCGGTCGGCATCTAAAATGCGCTGGTAGGTTTCCAGGTCGTAGCGCTCCATCCAGCTCAGCAGGGTGGCCCCCATGTTGAAGCTGATGTACTCATAGGTGTTGACGATGCGCACCACCTCACCCCGGTCGTTCAAAATGCGGGCGTAGGCATTGGGCCGATAGCATTCGTGGTGGATGCGCTCGTTCCAGTTGTGAAAGGGAGCGGCACTAGGCTGCTTCTCAATGGCATCGAGGTAGGGATTTTCGCGAGGGGGCTGGTAGAAATGCCCGTGCACACAGACAAAAATTCCGGTACTAACGGCGGGGATCAGCCCACTGCTAGGAATTTCGGCCACAGAAGCCGCATCAATCACGGAATGCCGAGAAGAATCAGCCATAGGTAGGAAGGGGGATAAATTGCAAAAAACTGTTTTATAAAAATGCCCAAAATGACCTGCTAACTTGGCTTTGGGTCATTCGACAACGCCATTCAAGCTCAAGTTTTTCATCATTCGCTGCCAATTTGCTGACCCCAGGTTTGCTTAGGAAGGGGTACTAATAATCTCCAATATGGTAGCGCTCTTTTTTCGGTGAACACTGCAATACTTAACCTGCCGTGATAATTCGTCACTAGAATCAGCTGCGCTTACGGACGCGATTTCGTTGACGGGCCAGCGTTAATTTCGGCCATTACCGCCTAAACTTTGGCAATCTAGGGATATTCCCACCACCGCAAGTGAGCACCGCCATGATTGATTTGGACATTACCAGCACCCACGTTGAAGACCTAATCGTTAGCCTGGAGGAGGACTCCGAAGAAGTGCTCAGCGGTTACACGATTACCGGAACCCTATCCGACGGGCGGACGCTGTGGCTGGCCGATGTCACTGCCGACACTCACCCTGCCATGGGTTTCGATGCTGACGATGACTGGAGCACCCCCACCGTAGAAGAGGCCAAGGTGATTGCCCAACTGCTGGCGGCGGCCCCGCAGATGCAGAGCATCATTCCTAGTTCCCCCTGAGTTTGTGTCGAGTAAAATAGAGGGAGAGCGCTCAGGAGGCCAACACGATGGCCAAGCAACGACGGAAGCGTGGAACAGCAGGGGATAAAACGATTTGTTTTCCCCTTGCAGCG
>QLAH01000877.1_pt1 | contig 10679 bp, 7 predicted proteins | sample 4693081 | NCBI WGS metagenome assembly QLAH01 (sample SAMN09425401, study PRJNA476045) | Lake water metagenome, whole genome shotgun sequencing project.
CTGTTCGACATGGAGCGTTCGCGCGCTGACGAGGAACGATCCGAATTGCGCAAGCTGCAGGTCGGCTCGGGCGACCGCTCCGAGCGCATTCGCACCTACAATTTTCCGCAGGGGCGGCTGACCGACCACCGCATCAACCTCACGCTCTACAAGCTCGAGAAGGTCATCGCAGGCGACGCGCTGGGAGAGCTGGTCGACGCGCTGATCACCGAGAACCAGGCGGCGCAGCTCGCCGCAATGGAGGGCATTTCCTGACACTGACCGTGGGAGGGGCATGGAGGGGGGTCCGCGACCTGTTTCGCCGCGCCGGCATCGACACTGCCGAGCTGGATGCCCGCATCTTTGCCGAAGTGGCCTTCGGCATGGACCGCCTCACTCTCGTCAACCGCGAGCGCGACTTGGCCACACCCGAGCAGCTCAAGGCCCTCGAAAAACTGGCGCAGCGCCGCCTCAAGGGCGAGCCGGTCGCGCGCATCATCGGTGAGCGTGGGTTCTGGGGCCTCGCCTTCAAGCTCAACGACGCCACCCTCGTGCCACGCCCTGAAACCGAAATGCTGGTGCAGCGCGGCCTCGAGATCGTCGGCCCGCTCGATCACCCGAAGATCCTCGATCTGGGCACCGGCAGCGGCTGCATCCCCATCGCACTGCTCACCGAGTTCTCCGACATGAGCGCCGTCGCCGTCGACCTCTCCAAGGAGGCGCTCGACATGGCGCGCTTCAACGCCGGCCGCCACGTGGTTTTCGACCGCTTCGAAACCCGCCAGGGCTCGTGGTTCGATCCGATCAAGCCGGGCGAACGCTTCGACCTCATCGTCTCCAACCCGCCCTATATCGAGAGCGCCGCCATCGAAACGCTGATGGTCGAGGTGCGCGACCACGATCCGCGCCTCGCCCTCGATGGCGGACCCGACGGCCTCCGCCCCTATCGCACCATCGCCCGCGATGCGGCGCAGCACCTGACGCCCGAGGGGGTAGTGGTGCTCGAAATCGGCACCGGGCAGGGCGCCGCCGTCACCGACATCTTCGCCGAAGCCGGCTTCAACCGCATTGGCGTCGAGCGTGATTTGGGCGGTCACGAGCGCATGGTTGTGGCCCGTATCGAGCCTGCCCCTTGAGCCTCCGCCGGGGCTTCCCATATTTTGTGCTTGGAATACCGGGGCGAACCATATAGGTTCCGCTTGCTGTCAAAGGCGTGGGTTGCCCGCGCCAAGGTGATGGCCACCCGCTCATCAGCAAGCTGCATACGGGCAGCGCGACACTCGGTGGAGGAAACCGGTTCGCTGCGATGGGCCTCAAAGTGGTTCAGTCGTCGATAGCTCAGGCACTGCAGACCGGAAGACCGAAACCCCTGAGGGGCTTCCGGACGTAGCGGGTTTATCCTGCGACAGGTCAGTGCCCGATGGCCAGATGTTGCCTTAGTGTTCTTTTCCAAGGCTTGAAAAGAGACGATGAGACCAAACCAGCAGAACAACAACAAGAACCGCTCTCGTGGGCGCAACAACAATGGCGGCCGCAAGCACGGCAATCCGTTGAGTCGCAATTACGAGAGCAACGGCCCCGATGTGAAGGTGCGCGGCAACGCCGCCCATGTCGCCGAGAAGTACCTGCAGCTCGCCCGCGATGCGCAGTCCTCCGGCGACAGCGTGATGGCCGAGAACTATCTCCAACACGCCGAGCACTATTTCCGGATCATCTCCGCGGCCCAGCAGGCGCAGCAGGCTCAGGTCCGTGGCGAGACGGCGGAAGAGGACGACTACGACGACGATTTCACGCCGATGAACGATCGGTTTGCGTCGCCAGAGCCGCGCCAGCCGCAGCAGCCGCAGCAGCATTCGGGTGGCGGCAACAATGCCGGCAACCAGCAGCCGCAGCAGCAATATGTCGAGCAGCAGCCGCAGGCCGATGCCGCCGAGGCCCAGCCGGCCGAAGCGCAGGCCCAGGCCGAGGGCGGCGACGCTCCGGCTGCCGATGGTGATGCCCCGCGCCGCCGCGACCGCCGGCCCCGCCGCCGTTCGCGTGGCAGCGGCACCGAGGGCGGTGATCCCGCCGGTGCGCCGCAGCCCGATGTCGGCGAACTGCCGGCGTTCCTCACTGCCGGCACGACCCCGGCCGAGTGATAGAGCGCCTTGGATGAGATTTGGACAGGCCGGGAGCAATCCCGGCCTTTTCGTTTGCGATAGAGTTCCCATATCTCGTGCGGGACAGGGTAGCGCCGCAACGCGGGCACCCTCCCTGATCTGGCGCAGGACGATCCGGCTTGCGCCACATCAACGCTTCAGACGCTCGAGTCGTGCCTCATGGAGGGCGGTTCCGGCGTGCCAGATGGGAGAGTTGAATGAACATCGAGAAATACACCGAGCGCGCGCGCGGCTTCATCCAGAATGCCCAGCAGCTCGCCCTCGGCCAGGGCCACCAGCAGTTCGCGCCGATTCACCTGCTCAAGGTGCTGCTCGACGACGAAGAAGGCATGGCGGCAGGTCTCATCACCAAGGCCGGCGGCGATGCGCGCATCGCGCGGGCCGAAACCGAGGCGGCGCTGAAGCGCATCCCGAAAGTCTCCGGCGACGCCGGCCAGCTCTATCTCGGCCGCGAACTCGCCCGCATCTTCGATACCGCTGAAGCTGCGGCGCAGAAGACCGGCGATTCGTTCGTTACCGTCGAGCGGCTGCTGCTCGCCCTCACCGTCGAGAAGGACACCGACGCGGGCAAGATTCTCGCTACTGCCGGGCTCACCCCGCAGACCCTCAACGAGGCGATCAACGAGCTGCGCAAGGGCCGCACCGCCGATTCCGCCTCGGCCGAGAACGCCTATGACGCGCTGAAGAAATACGCCCGCGACCTCACCGCCGCCGCCCGCGAGGGCAAGATCGATCCGGTCATCGGCCGCGACGAGGAGATTCGCCGGACCATCCAGGTCCTGTCGCGTCGCACCAAGAACAACCCGGTGCTGATCGGCGAGCCCGGCGTCGGCAAGACCGCCATCGTCGAGGGCCTCGCCATCCGCATCGTCAATGGCGATGTGCCGGAATCGCTGAAGAGCAAGACGCTGCTGTCGCTCGACATGGGCGCGCTGATCGCTGGCGCGAAATATCGCGGCGAGTTCGAGGAGCGCCTGAAGGCCGTGCTCAACGAGATCGGCTCGGCCAATGGCCAGATCATCCTGTTCATCGACGAGATGCACACCCTCGTCGGCGCCGGCAAGGCCGATGGCGCGATGGATGCATCGAACCTGCTGAAGCCGGCGCTGGCCCGCGGCGAGCTGCACTGCGTCGGCGCCACCACGCTCGACGAGTACCGCAAGCATGTCGAGAAGGACGCGGCGCTCGCCCGTCGCTTCCAGCCCGTCTTCGTCGACGAGCCGACGGTCGAGGACACCATCTCCATCCTGCGCGGCCTCAAGGAGAAGTACGAGCTGCACCACGGCATCCGCATCTCGGATGCTGCGATCGTGGCCGCCTCGACGCTCAGCAAACGCTACATCGCCGACCGGTTTCTGCCCGACAAGGCCATCGACCTGATCGACGAGGCCGCGGCGCGGCTGCGCATGGCCGCCGAAAGCAAGCCCGAGGAGCTCGACGAGCTCGACCGCCGCATCATGCAGCTCAAGATCGAGCGCGAAGCCCTCAAGAAGGAGACCGATGACGGGTCGAAGACCCGGCTCGGCCGCCTCGAGCAGGACCTTGCCGACCTCGAGGAGCAGGCCAGTGCCTTCAACACGCGCTGGCAGGCCGAGAAGGAGCGCATGCAGGGTGGGCAGAAGCTCAAGGAAGAGCTCGACAGGGCCCGCACCGAGCTCGAATTGGCGCAGCGCCAGGGCAACCTCGCTCGCGCCGGCGAGCTTGCCTATGGGGTGATCCCCGATCTCGAACGCCGCATCAAGGCCTCCGACGATCCGAACGGCGACGGCAAGCCCGACAATCCGATGGTCGAGGAAGTCGTCACCCCCAGCCACATCGCCCAGGTGGTCAGCCGCTGGACCGGCATTCCGGTCGACCGCATGCTCGAAGGCGAGCGCGAGAAGCTGCTGAACATGGAAAAGGCGATCGGCCAGCGCGTCATCGGCCAGGCCGAAGCGGTCGAGGCCGTGTCGAAGGCCGTCCGCCGCGCCCGGGCCGGCCTGCAGGACCCGAACCGGCCGATCGGCTCGTTCATGTTCCTCGGGCCAACCGGCGTCGGCAAGACCGAGCTGACCAAGGCGCTGGCCTCGTTCCTGTTCGATGACGATACCGCCATGGTGCGCATCGACATGAGCGAGTTCATGGAAAAGCACTCGGTCGCCCGGCTGATCGGCGCCCCTCCGGGCTATGTCGGCTACGACGAAGGTGGCCTCCTCACCGAGGCAGTCCGTCGCCGGCCCTATCAGGTCGTGCTGTTCGACGAGATCGAGAAGGCGCATCCGGATGTGTTCAACATCCTGCTGCAGGTGCTCGACGACGGTCGCCTGACCGACGGGCAGGGCCGCACGGTGGACTTCCGCAATACCATCCTGATCCTGACCTCCAACCTCGGTTCGGAGTTCCTGGTCAACCTGCCCGATGGCGATGCGGCCGAAACCGAGCGGGTGCGCGGCAAGGTGCTCGACGTGGTCAAGGCCTCGTTCCGGCCCGAATTCCTCAACCGGATCGACGACATCATCGTCTTCCACCGGCTGGAGCGCGGGCACATGGGCGCCATCGTCGATATCCAGATGGGCCGCCTGCGGAACCTGCTGAAGGAGCGCGACATCACGCTCAACCTGACGCCGGCTGCCCGCGACTGGCTCGGCAACGAAGGCTACGACCCTGCCTACGGTGCTCGTCCGCTGAAGCGCGTCATCCAGCGCCAGGTCCAGGACAAGCTGGCCGAGGAAATCCTCTCGGGCACCATCGTCGACGGCCAGTCCGTCACGGTCGACACCGAAGGTTTTGGCCTGACGCTCAGGCCCGGCGGTGAAGCCGAGCATGCCGAAGCGGCATAAATGATGCGAAGGCCGGTCAAATGACCGGCCTTTTCCGCCGCCCCCTCCCACGTCGGGGAAAAGCAAAATCACCAGAGCCACTTACCAACTTATCCCCGCTCCCCAACCCCATGCGATTCTCTCCTCATCCGCTGCACCGAAGCGAGATCATGACGAGTGGTTGGTGCGGGGGAGGTTGGGTGGTCCGGGAGTCGTTCCGGGTCAGGCCGAAAGTACCTCGGCATGGGCCAGTTCGCTGGCCAAGCCGCTATCAACGCGCGGGGTGCCCGATGCAGGGTGCTACAGGGAGCAAGGCCGCCATGCATAAGGCGGCTGGGAGAGGTGGGTAATGCCGGGTCGCCCGGGTTGCCAGGCCACCCACGCTCTTCGCGATGCGGCACGGGATGCTCCCGGGTCGCGGTACCATAAGCCCAAAACCCCGATCGGCCGGCGAGGCGAGAGCCTCATACAAACTGCGGACTAACCGCGTCGGGGCGCAAGCCTCGCCGGCCCCGCTTCACTGCCCATCAACCCGAGGCCGCAAGGCCGGCGGGGGCTTTGTCACGCACAGGCCCTTCACCAACGTCGGCGCGCTTGCCACCACCCCCGTGCCGGATTAGAACACAACAGGAACAAAGAGGACTCGCGACATGCCGCAACGCTATGTGCTCGACTATCTCGAACTGCCGTCTACCGATGGCGCCGCAGAGCGGACGTTCATGGCAGACGCCTTCGGCTGGACCCACACGCCCTACGGGCCGGACTACGCCGAGGTCCACGCCGGGCTGGCGGTAGGGGTCGATTCTTCCGAGGGCCGGGTCGCTGCGCCCATGCCGGTCATCCGTGCCGAGGACCTCGACGCCGCCGAGCGGGACGTGGTGGCGGCCGGCGGCGGCATCACGGTGCCGCAGTTCGATTATCCGGGCGGCCGCCGCTTCCATTTTCGGTCAACCGGCGGCGTCGAGTTCGCCGTCTACATCGAAAAGACCTGATACCGGCACCGAGCCGGGAGGGGCAGGGAGATGTCATCAGGCTGGGGTGCAATTTTTCGGCGCAAGGCAGGGTTTCTTCCCCCAACTCGGGGAGGCCGCCATGCAGGATGTCATCGACGCGAACATGCAGCAGTGCATCGACGACTGTCTCGCCTGCTACCAGACCGGCCTCGACACGGTGATGAACCACTGCCTCGAAATGGGCGGTGCCCAGGTCGAGAAGGAACACTTCACGCTGATGATCGCCTGCACCGAGATGTGCCGGTTGTCCGCGCATTTCATGCTCATCCGCTCGCCGGCCCATCGGGCAATGTGCGCCCAGTGCGCCGAGCTGTGCGAAAACTGCGCGGCCGACTGCGAGCGACTCGGCCACATGGACGAGTGCGTCGAGGCCTGCCGCACCTGTGCCGACAACTGCCTGGCGATGGCTGCCTGAACAGCCAGTTGCGCTGCCGCGCGGCGAGCGTACGCTCGCTGCCATGAGCGTCACTCCATCCACCTTCGTCCCCGCCGATCGTCGCTTCCACGTCCTCGTCGCGGCAATCCTCGCCTCGTCGATGGCCTTCATCGACGGCTCGGTTCTGGCCATCGCCGCGCCAGCGATCCGGGCCGACCTGGGCGCCAGCCTCGCCGATGTGCAGTGGGTGTCGAACGGCTACATGCTCTTTCTCGCCTCGCTGCTGCTGATCGGTGGCGCGGCGGGCGACCGCTTCGGGCTGCGCAACACCTTCGCCTCCGGTATCATCCTGTTCACGGTAGCATCGCTGGCCTGCGCGCTGGCCCCAAGCGCCCCGTTCCTGATCGGCGCCCGCGCGGTGCAGGGCGTCGGCGCGGCCCTCATGGTGCCGGGTAGCCTCGCCATCATCGCCAAGGCCTACCCGCGGCAAGAACGCGGCAAGGCCATAGGCCTTTGGTCTTCTTTCTCGTCGCTCACGACGATTCTCGGGCCCGTCATCGGTGGCCTCGTCCTCACCGCGCTGGGGGATTGGAGCTGGCGACTGGTCTTTGCCATCAACCTGCCGCTCGGCGGCATCGCGCTGGCTGTGCTCTGGCTCCGCGTCCCGGCCGATGCGCCCGACCGCAGCCGGCCGATCGACCTCGTCGGCGGCGCTCTCGCCACCGCGGGGCTGCTGCTCGTTGCCTTCGGGCTGACCGGCACGGCGTCAGGCGCGCCGCTGCTCAGCAACGTCGCCCTCTATACCGGTCTCGGGGTTGCCTTCCTTGCCGCCTTCCTGTTCTGGGAGTCGCGGGCCAAACACCCGATGCTGCCGCTGCATCACTTCGGCCACAGACAGTTCTCGGGTGCCCAGGGCCTCACCTTCACGCTCTATTTCGCTCTCGCTGCCATCAGCTTCTTCCTGCCCATGGCGCTGATCGGTGGCTGGGGCGCGACGGCGGCCGAAGTATCAATCGTCTTCCTGCCGCTGGGTATCCTCCTCACCGTGCTGTCGTCGCCGGCCGGCCGGCTCTCCGACCGGATCGGTCCGGGACCGATGATCGCCGGCGGCGCCACCATCGTGGCTGTCGCCTTTGCGCTCATGGCGCTGCTGGCGCCGCTGCAGAATATCTGGCTCGCCGTGTTGCCCCCGATGGTGCTGCTCGGGCTGGGGATGAGCGGCGTCGTCTCGCCGCTGTCCGCTGCCGTCATGACCTCGGTGGACGATCACGACACCGGGCTCGCCTCGGGCGTCAACAACGCCGTCGCCCGCGTGGCGGGCCTGCTCGCCGTTGCGCTGATGGGTGGAGTCGCCGCGGTGGTGTTCGAGCGTGCGCTCGGCCCGGCCGCCGAGCTGTCGCTCTTCTTCGGGCTGATGCCGGCAGAAGCACTCCCGCCCGACGCCGAGGCCTTGCGTGTCGCGGCCAGCAACGCGGCTTTTGCCACCATAGCCTGGTGCAACGCCGCCCTGGCGCTGCTCTCGGCAGCAATCGCCTGGTTCACCCAGGAGCGAAAGGGGAGGGTCTAATCGGCGGACGCGACCGTTATCGGCTTGGCATCACGGGTCATCAGGTCGCGGATCTGCGAGATCGTCTGCTGGAATGCCCCGTCATACTGGGCGCTCAGCGACTTGTCGCGCGGCAGCTTCACGCTGAGCGGATCGACGAAGCGTCCATTGACCTTGATCTCGAAGTGGAGGTGCGGCCCGGTCGAGTTGCCGGTCGAGCCGACATAGCCGATCAGTTGGCCCTGCTTCACCCGCACGCCGGGCTTCATGCCCTCGGCGAATCGGGTCTGGTGGGCATAGGCGGTCTCGAAGCCGTTGACGTGCTTGATCGAGATGTAGCGGCCATAGCCCGAGACCCACTGGGCCTTCGCGATCACGCCATCGCCGGCGGCATAGATCGGGGTGCCGGTCCTGGCGGCGAGGTCGACACCGGTATGCAGGCGGCGGGACTTGAAGATCGGATGGACGCGATAGCCGAATCGGCTGGCCAGTCGCCCGCCACCCTGAACCGGCCGCCGGGTCAGGAAGCGTTTGCCGGTCTCGCCGTCGGGGTCGAAATAGTCGACCACGCCGTCACTGGTGCGGAAGCGGAACAGTTCGCGCTTGGTCGATCCCAGGTGCAGCGCCACATAGAGCAGGTCCTGATGCCCGTCGGCGTCCTTCTCGGTCTCGAGAATTTCGATGGAATCGCCGGCCGAGATCTTCTTTGTCAGGTCAACGTCGTAGGCGAACATCGCCACGATGCGCGATGTCACCGAATCGTCGATGTCATGCTTGCGCGCCGTCTCCCAGATCGAGCGATAGACCGACGGCAGGTTGTTGACGTTGATTTCCTCGGTGTCCTCGTTGGCGAACGCGATGTCCGGTGGTGCGAGGCCCAGCACGTAGTTGCCCCGGTCGGTCAGCGCCGCCGTGGCAGCGTGCCGGATCTCCCCCGCGCTATTGGGGAAGTAGATGCTGAGCCGATGCGGAATCAGTGTCTCGGAAGTGCGCGACGGTCCCATCAGGATCCGCAGGCGCGCGCCCTTGGGCATGTTGGCAGAGTTCAGCACGTTCTTCAGCGTCGCCGAAACCATATCGTAGGTCTGGTCGTCAAAGCCGTTCTTGAGCAGCGTGTCCTTGAGCGGACCGTTGTCGCGCACCGTCACGACACGCTCCGAGCGGCCCAGGCCGGCCTCCTCGGCGCTCTTGGTCTTGGGCACGATACTGACGTTTTCGGCTACGCCGGAAAGCCCGCCGCCCGTTACCACGCCCAGGTCGCGGATACCGGTCCCGGGGTCGGCGTAGGCGAGGGCGAAGCCGGTGCTCTCGCCAATGCCCCCATCGCTGAACACGCTCTCGACCGACAGCCGGACGAAGTTCGCGGCGAGCTTGTCGGAAATGGCCGGTGCCGGCACGAAGCTGGCGGGCAGGGCGGTGGTGCGAATCTGCACCTCGCCTTCCACGTCCGCGCCATAGATTTCGGGGTTAGCCTCCTGGTCGGCGCTGGCGGCGATCGGCTGGCCGGCATCGATGAGGGCGACCGGGTCGTAGTTCGGAATATCCTCGGAGAGCGCCGTGGCAGCGGTGGCGAGTGTCGCTTTCACCCGCACGAACGGCTGCTTCTTGATCATGGCCCGGCCATCGACCACTTCGCGAATCGACGCTTCGACGACCTCGAGCTCGGACTTCGTCTGGGCCACGGGCCGGATGCGGTCGCCCTTCACCTCGGACCCTTCGGCCTCATCGGCGGGGCGGGTGATCAGCTGCAGCGCCTCATAGGCGGTCGAGAAGGTGTCCTGGCCGTCGAAGGAAACGTAGAGCGCGGCGCCCATCAGCAGCACCGAGGTCAACCCGGTCATGACCGTGCCGGTGAGCCAGGCAAAGCTCAGCTCGCGGCCATGCGGAATCTCGCCGTCGGTCGATTGCACCGTCAGTGGGGGACCATCCTCGAAGCCGCTCGTGCGTAACAGAGCGACGCTGCGATTGCGCGGTGCTGCGTTCAAACCTGATCCTGCCTACCCGCCCTGGGCCCCACTACCGACGAAATCAATGCATCCACGCGGCGCGCGACGCAACCACCCCCGTCAGAATTGCACTGGTGGGCGGCCAATGCGGCAAAACTTGGCCGCGGGGGGGAGGGGGTCTCGATCGTGAATCGAGGGGAGAAGAGTGAGCAAGCGCTATCCACAGGCGGAGACGCAACCCGGGCCGGCCTTGAAACGGGGTGCGACCAACCCCAGATACAGTCCCTCGCGCGCGTGCCTAATACCCACAGCGCAGAAAGCCGGCAGTACCCACAGCGCAGAAAGCCGGCAGGCTGGTTTGAGGCGGAATCGAGTGTCGTTCGGAAAATGTCACTTTCGTCATTTTCGGTTGTTGACACCCCAAACGGCCCCCCCTATAACCCGCCTCACCGCTGAGGACTGCGGCGCCGCAAGACGCCAACGACTGAAGCAAGCCTCTGAAATCACTAAGAAATTAGCGATCTGAGGTTTCGTTTTTCGGTTCTGCCGAAAGTTGAAAATAGGCGTTGACAGACGGAAACGTCTCGATTAGAAACCGCCACGCTGACGACGCCGAGCACTAGCTGCTCCCACTGTTCAGCGATTACCGCAAGGGCAGGTCTGGCACCGGGCAACCGGAACAGATAAGCGCTTGCAGAATTCGAGGGCTCTGCCCTCACAGACGTTGGTTCGCCAGGGTCAGTTCTTTGACATTGTGAAGATAGGAAGAAAGGGAAACGTGGACGGCGAGGTTCTTGCGGTCTGGGGTAACACTCGGACAACACGACAGATCGACGGTACGTTTTCTTGAGGTACATACCAT
>QLAH01000878.1_pt1 | contig 10674 bp, 6 predicted proteins | sample 4693081 | NCBI WGS metagenome assembly QLAH01 (sample SAMN09425401, study PRJNA476045) | Lake water metagenome, whole genome shotgun sequencing project.
CACTCGTGCGCATGTCTCTCTCCGCGGACGAGGCCGAGCGCGTGCGTGCATCGGACGAGGCGATGCTCGCGGGGCCGATCGCGCTCTGGTGCGCGCGCGAGGCATGCGTGAAGGCGTTCGCGCTCGAGGTCGGCTGGTTCGGCACGGCGCTCGTGGCCGCTCGCTTCGAGCCGTGCGCCGCGCCGGCGGCAGGCGCGGAGCGCGCGTGGAGCGTGGAGATCGCCTTCGAGTCGCATGCGCCGATGCGCGCGGTCGCGTGGGAGTCGCGCGGCGCCGTCTATGCCTTCGCGACGCGCGCGACGCTCAGTGCCTGAAGCGTGGCGGGTCCCTGAGCCATCCCGCCTCGACCACACCGAAGAGCCCGACGAGGATCGCCTCCGCCGCATCGTGCCCGAGTTGCGCGGTGACGCCCTTGGTCTCGCTCCACTCGACGACCTGCGCGGCGAGCTTCAATGCGTGCGCCTTCGCCTGCGCTCCGTCGCGCCGCTCGCGTTCGTAGAGGAACCTCGCGCGCCACTCTCCCGCATGCACGACGCGGAGGTGGATGCCGCGGTGCGCCGCCGCCTTCTGCCAGCTCTCTGCGAGATCGCCGCCGCCCTCCACGATCACGCTGTGGACATGCGGGACCTCGTCGAGGATCGACGCCGCGGCCGCGCGCAGCGCGTCCTTCGACTGGAAGCGACGCGAGCGCACGCCCTCGAGCCGGCCATCGCGGTTGTAGACGGCGAAGGCCGTCGCAAGCCCGAGGTCGATCCCGATGAAGCGCGACTTCTCACCGAGGATGCGCGGCGCCGTGGCGCGAAGCGCCTCCGCGGATCGAGAGAGGCCTGCATCCTTGCGCCGCTCCTCGGCCTCAAGCCGCTCCGCCGCAGCGGCGCGCTCCGACTTGGGCGGCGTGCGCTTGCCCCACTTCGGCCCGTGCTTCCCGTCTGCCTCGCGATCGCGTCGAACCATGCGGCGAGGGTACACCGCGCTCCACCGCCACGGCCGCGGCACTCGCGGAATCGAGTTCGTCGCGCTTGACTTCGGCCGCTCCCGCCGTATGCTTCCCGCTCTCATGAACCGCCAGCAGGTCATCAAGTGCCGAGCGATGCACATGCACATGCCCAAGCATGTGTGTGTCGTCTTGCCGGCACTTGGACTCCGCTGAACGGTCTTCTCCCGTTCAACCCAAGACGCCGGCCAGAGCGCCGGCGTCTGTTGCTTTTCGGCTATCGAAAGGGACGCGCGGCGCGGGAAGGCGCCTGAATTCGCCCGAAAGGCACGCCATGAGTCCTGTCACGCTCGAAGTCGAACCTGCTCCCTCACGCCAAGACGCGGCAACTCCCCCGCCCTCCGCACGATCTGCGCTCGTCGCACGCCTTGCCGCGCGCATCTCCGCCTCGACCGGAGAGGTCGCGCCCTTCGCCGGCGTGGATCGCGCGATCGCGGCGATCGCCGATCAACTCTTCCGCGACAGACGGGTCGTGCTCGCGCAGCCCGTCGCGGAGCGCGTCGCGGAGAGCGCCCGCGCCCTTGCACGCACCGTGCTGGACACCGACTGGCGCGACGCGCGCGCGGACGCGCCGCGCGGCTCGGCGCAGGCAGCCGCGTTCGAATCCCTCGTCCGCGCCGCGCGCGATGCGGATGCGCTTGTTCTCACAAGTCCATTCCTAGCGTCCGGTCGAGGCGCGTCCGCCTTCTCGCCGCGCGACCTCCTTCGGCTCCGTGCGCGGGCGCCGCGGCCCGTCATCGTCCTCGACCTCCTCGACGAGGACCTCGCGCGGGTGCCGCTGACGCAGGCGGCGCTTCTGATCCCGGGAACCGTCATTCTGCGAGGATTCGGCAGACTGTGGCGCGACGCAGGGGCGACAGCTGCTGCAGATCTCGCCTTCGTGGCAGGCGCGCCCGACCTCGTCGGCACGCTTTCCATGGGGATCGAAGCGGACGGCGTCGACGAGGACTTCGCGGACTCAGTGGTCCGCGACCTCGGCCGTGCGGGAATCGAGCGGGCGATCCAGTCCGCCGCGGTCGGCTTCCGAGTGCCCTTCGGGAGGGACTGAGGCCTGCCGATTCGCGCCAAGATGCGGAATCCGCGGCGCGGCGCTTGATCGCAAGCCCTCCACGCCTCATTCTTGAGGGATGTCCCGCCATTTTGGCGGGAGCGACGGAGAACACACATGCCGACCGACTCGCCTCACGCACCGAAACTCCCGCATCGCCTTTCCCGCATGGCCGCTCTTGCGGCCTGCTGCGCGCTGTGTCCGAGCCTCGCCGCAGACACCACGGTCGTTACCTTCGACAGCGGCAATACGCAGGGCTGGTCCGGCCCGAACGGGAACGACGGATTCGGTGGCGGCACGACCGTCTCCTCGATTGGCGGAAACCCGTCGTGGAACATGCGCACGATCTTCAACGACTTCGGGATCCCGTACGTCAACTTCACGAACCCCGCGTTCCTCGGCGACTACTCGTCGTCCTCGAGCGTGACGCTCAAGATCGACCTGCGCGTCGAGAACCTGAAGTTCAACGGAACGAACGTGAGCAGGCCGTGGCTCGTTGAACTGCGGAACACAAGCCTCGGATCCGGCGGCTACCCGTGGTCGAGCGTCTGGTTCAAGTTCGCGCAGATCTCGACCGCGACGCACGGACAGTGGACGACCTTCAGCGTCACCTTTGACCCGCGCTCGACGACCCTGCCGCCCGGCTGGCGCGGGACAGGCGCAGAGGATCCCGTGACCTTCGAGCCGATCCTTCCTCCGGGCGTCACCTTCGCGGACGTGCTGTCGGGCGTCGACATCATCGCCTTCACCACGCTCGAGCCAGGCTGGTTCTTCGGCTTCACCGACCACACCTTCAGGATCGACAACATCTCGATCTCGCGCTCGGCCCCGAGCGTCCCCGCCGATCTCGATGGCGATGGCTCGGTCGGTCCAAGCGACCTCGTGATCCTGCTTGCGGCATGGGGCGCGTGCCCACCCAAGGGCGACTGCGCCGCCGATCTCAACGGCAACGGTTCGGTCGGTCCCGAGGACCTGACGGCGCTCCTCGCGGCGTGGGGCTGAAGAAGGCCTCGACCCAAGAGGGTGGTCGCTATACTCTCGCCTCGCGCGGGTGTAGCTCAGTTGGTAGAGCGTCAGCTTCCCAAGCTGAATGTCGCGGGTTCGAGTCCCGTCTCCCGCTCTCAATCGTAAGGCGTGGTCGGCTTCGCCGAGCACGCCTCTCTCATTCGAGCGGGAGACGCGTCTGCGGCGCTGCGCGCCGCATCCGGGATCCGCGGGCTCCGCCCGCGTCTCCGGACTACGGACTTCGCCTGCGGCGAAGTTCGAGCCCCTGCAAGCGCGATGGCTGGCGGTCGTGACGCCGCTGTTTGAGCGTTCGCAACTGGCGGCGGGTCACGGCTTCGCCGTGAGACCGCCGCCTTTGCTCACTTTCGTGCTTCATTGCGAGCGGGAGACGCGTCTGCGTTCTCGGCTGTCAGAGTCGCTCGGGCGCGTGCGCGAGCCCCGCGAGCACCCGAACTTCGGTCGGAAGCCGTCGCAAAAGGGCTGCCGCGCTTTGAGAATCGCTCCAAGGTGCTGCATTTCCCAAGGCGCTGTCCATCCGTGGCCAGCGTCCGAGTATTCCCATCCCGCCAGCTCCGAAGACATACATGCACACGAAGATTCTTCTTGGTGCATCGACGCTCAGCCTCTCCGCGATCCTCCTCGACCACCTGACGGCCACAGCGGGCTCCAACGATGGCGGCGGCGGCGGAACCGCTACGGTCGGCGCAGATGTCATCGTGGGTGCTATTCCGAATGTCTCGAGTTACGGCGTGGTCGGCTCGGGCGCGAACGCCATCATGGCCTATGCGATCGGGACCACGAGTTGCAACATCGGCGACCAGCCGCTGGAGTGGTTCGCTGCGCCCGACAACCGTCATCCGTTCATCCCGATGAACGCCTTCAAGTACCGCAACGGGCGCTTCGAGCAGATCGGGCAGAGCTGGGGCAAGCACGGATTCACGGCGCTTCAGCAGAACCTCTGCGGCCCCTGCCAGTCGTCGGGGACGGGAACCCTTCTCGGCGTCGGCTGCTCCGATCCGTACAGTTCTAGCCTGAACGGGAGCCAGAGCGGCCTCGGCGCCCGCCATGAGATCAATGCGGCCACGGGCTGGTTCCCGGGGACCTACAACTCCGGCATGCCCGCCGCGCAGGCGACGATCGGGCGGCGTCTCCAGATCCGCTCGACGGACCTCGACCCTGCGCAGAACTCGGGGGCGAGCTACCTCTTCGAGGCGCAGTACATCCACCAGCAGGACGCGACGGCCGGCAACAAGACGAACAACGCGTCCTACCGCGCGTTCACGGTGGGAAGCGTCGGTTCGAACGGTGCGCGCACCTTGAGCCTCACAGGACCGACCGTGCAGCAGAAGCCCGCGATCGAAGCGTGGCCTCTCCTCGACCCGAACGCGTCCCTCGACAAGGTCGATGTGCCCTCCGACGGCCGCTTCATCGCTGGAGTCAGCGTGCGCAGCAACGGGAACGGAACCTGGCGCTGCGAGTACGCCGTCCACAACCTGAACTCGCATCGCTCGGGACGCTCGTTCTCCGTTCCTGTGCCCGCTGGCGTCACCGTCACGGGCGTCGGCTTCAAGGACGTCGACTACCACTCGGGCGAGCCGTTCTCGAACACGGACTGGACCTCGCAGGTGTCGGGCGGAGCCGTGACCTGGACGGGCGGCGACTTCGCGCAGAACCCGAACTCGAACGCGCTGCGCTTCGCCACGATGTACAACTTCTGGTTCGATGCGGACCAGCCGCCCACCGCCGCCGTCGCCACGATCGGGCTCTTCCGCCCGGGAACTCCGACGAGCGCCACGGTGAACCTGAAGGGGCCGTCCGCCCCGCCGCAGCCGAGCCCCGATCTCAACGGCGACGGCGTCGTGAATGCGTCGGACCTCACCCTTCTGCTCGGGAACTGGGGCGCATCGGGCGCGGGCGACCTCGACGGCTCTGGCACCGTCGACGGCAGCGACCTGACGCTAGTCCTGAGCGCCTGGAGCTGACTCCCAACCGCCGACAGACCGCGATTGAGCGGACGCGTCCGCGTTGGCAAGCCCAGCGCGGACGCGTCACAATGGCGCCATGAACGTTCGCGAATCGACCACCCCGGGCTCTCCAGCGGGGGCGAAGGCCACCGAATCCGCCGCTCGAAAGTGGTCCAGCGGGGGCGAGACAGGCCGGAAGCAAAGGGCCTCGCTGCAGAAGACGCGGAACCTCCTCCCGGCCGTGCGCTACGCGGTGGCCGAGCTGCGCCACTCGCAGGCGCCTGCGATGGCGGCGAACCTCGCCTTCCGCACGCTGTTCGGGCTCCTCCCCGTGCTCGTCGTCGCGACCATCGTGACGCGCGCGCTCCTCGGCGACCGCTTCATCGAGCTCATCACGATGGCGATCGAGGCGCTCGGGCTTCATGCGATCACCATGCAGCCGTCGGGCGGCGGCGGCGCAGAGTCGGTTCCGCTCGGAGCGTGGCTCGAGTCGCTTGCGCGCGACGCGGCCCAAGTCGACCTCTCCGCCATCGGCCTCGTGGGCGGCCTTGCGGTCGTCTTCTCCGCCGTGTGGACGATGGTGGCGATCGAGTCGAGCTTCAACGCGATCTGCCGCGCACCCGCGGGGCGACCGATCGTCCGACGCATCCTCGTCTACTGGTTCGTCATCACCGCCGGGCCAGTCCTCTTCGCCGCGATCCCCGCGCTCCTCGGCGCATTCACCTCGTTCATCGGCGCAGACAGCCTGGTCGCCCAGATGGCGGCGCGCGTGATCTCGCTTGCCGGCGCGTTCGTCTCGCTGTGGGTGCTGCTCGCCACTGCCTACACGACGGTCCCCAACGCGCGCGTCGACATCCGTTCTGCGATCGCGGGCGCGTTCGTGGCGGCGCTCCTCATCGAGCTCGGGAAGCGCTTCCTCGGCGCCTCGCTCGCCGGAAGCTTCTCCGCCAACCGGCTGTACGGATCGCTTGGGCTCGTGCCGCTCTTCATGATGTGGGTCTACCTCATGTGGCTCGTCGTCCTCTTCGGGCTGCAGACGGCGTCGATCCTGCAGGGTCTCTCGTACGGCGGCCGCGCGTTCGCGGCCTCCGCTGCGCGCGGCGACAGCTTCGAGCCCGCGCAGGCCATCCCCTGCTTCCGTGCGGTCTGCGCGCGCTTCCAGAAGGGCCGCGGCGCATCGCCCGACACGCTCGTCTACGAGTGCGGCGTCTCGCCGCGCACGGCGCGCGAGCTGCTGGCGATCTTCGAGCGTCTCGGGCTCGCGCATCGGATCGACGGCGACGAGAAGCGCTACGCGCCATCGCGCCCACCCGAGGAGGTCAGGCTTTGCGAAGTGCTGCATGCGGGCTTCGCGCTTGTCGATGGCGGCGAGGAGACGACGCCCGAGAAAGGAATCGCCGAGTTGCGCGAAACCCAGCTCGCGAGCCTCGGAGAGGCCTGCTTCTCGGCACCTCGGCCCGTCGCGGCGGAGTGACGCGCCACGCCTCGCCGTTCGTGAAGAACGCCTGAACCGCGGCCCTTCGCTGCAATCGACGGCATCCTCGGTGCGTTTCCGTGCCGATGAAGCCGCTTGCCATGGAACATGCATTCCCTGCCCGCCGCAAGGGCCGACCGCAGCTGCTCCAGCGGGCTGCAACGCTCCTCGCGTCGGCGGCGCTCGGCGGCACCGCGGTCGCCGAGCACCAGATGACGCGCGACGGGACGAACTCCGCGCTCTCCTCTCCCCCCGCAGCGCTCACCGCCGAAGAAGTCAGGTTCTTCGAGTCGAAGATCCGTCCGATCCTGATCGCGAACTGCTACGGCTGCCACTCCGTCTCGAGCGGAAAGTCGCGCGGCGGGCTTCGGCTCGACACGCGCGACGCCATGCTCTCGGGCGGCGATTCGGGCCCGGCCATCGTGCCGGGCGACCTTGATTCGAGCCTCCTGATCCGCGCGGTTCGCTACCTCGACGCAGACTACGAGATGCCGCCTGCTGGCAAGCTGCGCGACGAGGACATCAAGCTCCTCGAGGAGTGGGTGGCGATGGGCGCGCCCGACCCGCGCGTCGAGGGGGCCATGGCGCCCGCCGCGGGCGCGTCGCCGGGCACGGAGCACCGCTGGACCGACGAGGACATCGCACGCGCGCGGAGCGCCCACTGGTCCTACCGCGCGGTCGCGGATGCGCCGCCGCCCGTCGTCTCGGCGAACGACTGGCCGCGCGGCACGATCGACCGGCACCTTCTCGCAGCGATGGAGGAACGCGGGCTGACGCCTGCGCCCGACGCAGACCGCCGCACGCTTCTCCGCCGCGCGAGCCTCGACCTCACGGGGCTCCCGCCCTCACCTGCTGCGCTCGACGCCTTCGAGCGCGACCAGTCGCCTGCCGCCTTTGAACGCGCCGTCGACGCGCTGCTCGCGAGCCCCGCGTTCGGCGAGCGCTGGGGCCGCCACTGGCTCGATGTCGCGCGCTACGCGGAGTCGAGCGGCAAGGAGTCGAACATCTTCTACCCGCACGCATGGCGCTACCGCGACTATGTGATTCAGAGCTTCAACGAGGACAAGCCGTTCGACCGCTTCCTCGTCGAGCAACTGGCGGGCGACCTCCTGCCGGCGAAGAACGACGCAGAGCGCGCGGAGCATCTCGTGGCCACGGGCTACCTCGCGGTCGGCTCGAAGAGCCACAACCTGCCCGGTCGGCCGCAGTTTCAGATGGACCTCGCGGACGAGCAGATCGACGCCGTGACGCAGGGCATGCTCGGGCTCACGGTCTCGTGCGCGCGCTGCCACGACCACAAGTTCGACCCGATCCCGCAGAAGGACTACTACGCCGTCGCAGGGATCTTCCTCTCGACCGACACGCGCTACGGGACCTTCGACGCGCAGGGGAACTCGCACCCCGCTGCACTGATCGAGCTGCCCGATGCGCCGTCTGTCCACCCAGGGCCGACGATGCCGAGGGCGCAGCGCTCGCTTCTCGCGACCGCGCATGAGCGCACCGTCGCCGAAGCCGCGCGGGGGCGCGAACTGCAGGAACAGGCCCGCGCCGCGCGCCAGCGTGGCGAGGAGCTGCCTTCGAACCTGCAGCAGCAGATCGTGCGGGCGCGGGTCGTCCAGGGTGCAGAGCGGAACCTCGGCGAGATCCTCGAGCGCTACGACGAGTCGGGCGAACCGACGGACGCAAACCGCGTCGCGATGGGCGCCGTCGACCGAACGCGGTCGCTGAACGCGCGGTTCCTCGAGCGGGGCGAGATCGACAAGCCGCTCGAGGTCGTCCCGCGCGGATTCGTGCGGCTCATCTCGCAGGGGGACGAGCCGAAGATCACGAAGGGCAGCGGCCGACTCCAGTTCGCGGAGTGGGTCGTCGACGAGAGGAATCCGCTGACGGCGCGCGTGTGGGCAAACCGCGTGTGGCTGAAGCTCTTCGGGAAGGGCCTTGTTCCGACGCCCGACAACTTCGGGATGAGCGGCCAGCAGCCGTCGCATCCCGCGCTCCTCGACCACCTCGCCGCGCGGCTGATCGCGCTTGACTGGAGCACCAAGGCGCTCATCCGCGAAATCATGCTCTCGCGCGCCTACGCGATGTCGAGCGCCTTCGACGCGAAGGACGCGGAGGTCGACCCAGACAACACCTACCTCTGGCGCATGCCGAAGAAGCGCCTCGAGGCGGAGGCGATCCGCGACTCGATGCTTCTTGCGGCAGGCCTTCTCGACCAGACGCCGCGCGAGGGCTCTCCCGTCGCGTTCCTCGAGGGCGCGACGCGCGGGCAGCAGCAGGCGCGCATGCTCGAGTCGATCGCGGGCGCAGCCGACAACCGCCGCAGCGTCTACCTCCCGATCGTGCGCGACCGCGTGCCCGAGTCGCTCGAGGTGTTCGACTTCGCCGAGCCGACCTTCGTGACAGGCCAGCGCGACGCGACGAATGTGCCGACGCAGGCGCTCTATCTCCTGAACAGCGCGGAGGTCGCGCGCATGGCGGATGCGTTCGCGCGGCGCGTGCTCGGCGCGGGCGAGTCCGAGGTCGATCGCATCCAGGCTGCGTTCGCGCTTGCGTTCGGCCGCCGTGCGTCGACGGGCGAGATCCGCGCGTGCCGCGAGTTCCTCGACGACTTCAAGGCGGCGCAGGCGCGGGACGCCCGGTCGTCGTCCAACGCATCCACGCCGCCCGCCGCAACGCAACGCAACCGCAGGGCGGCCCTCCGCAACCGCGGGTCCGACCCGCGCGCAGACGCACCCGTGCAGCCGGCGGGCCTTCCGGCCGAGTATGTCGCGCTCTGCCAGGCGCTTCTCCTGAGCGGCGAGTTCCGCACCGTCGACTGAATCATCGATTGAACCGTCGACTGAACCGTCGATTGAACCGTCAACCAAACCACCCACCCGACCACGCCAACACGCGAGTACACCATGCCGGATCTCTGCAACAACCGTCTTCCCAGCGCCATGTCCCGCCGAGAGATGCTGCGCCTCGCGGCGTGCGGCTTCGGTTCCGTCGCGTTCGCCGGAATCGCCGCGCGCGCGGGCGCGATGCCGTCGTTCCTCGACGACGCTGCGCTGAGCCCGCTTGCGCCGAAGAAGCCGCACTTCCTTCCGAAGGCGAAGCGCGTGATCTTCCTCTGCATGGCGGGCGCTCCGAGCCATGTCGACACCTTCGACTACAAGCCGGAACTGACCGCGATGGACGGGAAGACCTTCCGCGGCAACGCGAAGCTCCTTGGAAGCCCGTGGAAGTTCAGGCAGTCGGGGAAGTCGGGGCTCTGGATCAGCGAGCTCTTCCCGAACCTCGCGAGAGAGGCCGACGAACTCTGCCTCCTCCGCGGCATGAAGGCGGAGATCCCCGCGCACGCGCAGGCGTCGGTCCAGCTCCACACGGGTTCGTTCCAGTTCGTGCGTCCGTCGATGGGCGCGTGGTCGATCTACGGGCTCGGCACGGAGAACGAGAACCTCCCCGGCTTCATCGCCATCAATCCCCGCGGCGACAACGGCGGCGCGCAGCTTTACGGAAGCGCGTTCCTCCCCGCGGCGTACCAGGCGACGCCCGTGCGGCTCGGAAACGGCCGAGCCAACCAGACCTCGGACGCCGTTCCCCACATCGCGAACCGCCGCTACGGAGGCGCAGCGCAGCGCGAGCAGCTCGACCTGATCCAGCGGCTCAACAAGGAGCGCCTCAGGCGCGAGAAGCAGGACCGCGAGCTCGAGGGCGTCATCGAGAGCTACGAGCTCGCGTTCCGCATGCAGGCCGAGGTGCCCGATCTCATCGATTTCGAGGGCGAAAGCGCCAAGACGCTCGAGATGTACGGCGTAGGCAAGGAGCCGACAGACGCGTTTGCGCGACAGTGCCTGCTTGCGCGGCGCTTCGCGGAGAAGGGCGTGCGCTTCATCGAGGTGAGCCACGGCGGATGGGACACGCACCGCAACCTGCGCGAGGAGCTCGCGCGGCAGTGCGGCGAGATCGACCAGCCGATCGCAGCGCTCCTCGCAGACCTCAAGCAGCGCGGGCTTCTCGACGACACGCTCGTCCTCTGGGGCGGCGAGTTCGGCCGCACGCCGTACGCGCAGAACGGCGACGGCCGCGACCACAACGCGAAGGGCTTCACCATGTGGATGGCCGGCGGCGGCGTGCAGGGCGGCCTCAGCTTCGGCTCCACCAACGAGGTCGGCGACACGGCGGTCGACGGCGTGATGGACAT
>QLAH01000879.1_pt1 | contig 10649 bp, 8 predicted proteins | sample 4693081 | NCBI WGS metagenome assembly QLAH01 (sample SAMN09425401, study PRJNA476045) | Lake water metagenome, whole genome shotgun sequencing project.
CCCCAAAACCCCAAAACCCCAGAAGATTATTTTACCAGATGATTAGACAACCTAATATATAAACTATTAAATCTTTAGACATCAATATGGGTTGTTCCGGTAGCAAAGAGACTCTCGACAGACCAGGCGGAGCTGGTTCAGGTAAACTTACCATTTACGGAGACCACTTCAACTCTGAGACAAGAACCATCTTGACCATTCTCCAAATCGCTGGAGTTCCTCACGCTCTTGAGGAAGTAGACCAGTTCAGAGGAGATCTTAAAAAGGAGTCTTACTTAGCTATGAATCCTTCAGGCCAGATCCCTATGCTCACTGAAGGCTCTTTCAAAATTCTCGGTGGCTCTAACATTTTCCTGATCTACCTCTGCAATAGTCAACAACGCATCAAGGATAAGCTATATGCCCAAGAGAACAGAGGTGAAATTGAAAAGCATCTCGCCTGGTTCCAATCTAGAATGAAGCCTACGTCAACAAGACTCGCTAAGATGATTGTCAACCCCAAAGCTTTCGGTGAGAAAGCACCTTCCCAGCAAGAGCTCGCAAGAGAGATGGACGAATTCTTCAGAAAGTTACTACCCAGTTTGGACAAGCAACTTGAGAACAAGAAATATTTCTGTGGAGACGAGATTACCATCGCAGATATCCAATACTACTCTGAGATCAGCACTCTCATTAATTTGACAAAGAAAGAGCTCTCAGAATCAGAATATCCTAACCTAAACGCATGGTACAACGAGAGATGCAGCTCAACCCCAGAAATCGCTGCTATGGATAGAAAACTCAAGGAAGTCATAGCTAAATACAACCTCTAATGATCATCCATCTCCTTATTATTAGTTAACTTTTCTTGATCAGATTTCTTACAACTGCTGCATATATCTTCTTTATGGGGTTTTGGGGTTTTGGGGTTTTACATGTTTTTGAGGAACACTTTTTAATTCTAGAATAATGCCCAACTTGCGGTTATCGTGAGGGATGATGGCAATATCATAGCGGCCATAACCACTTTCGCGATTGGAGAGAACGCGGTATTGGGGAGGCTCAAGATAGAGAATCAATCCGAGCATCAAGCCATGGTAAAAAGCTTCAGGCTGCTGCTCTAGGTCGTGAACACTTGCGATTTGCAGGATAATATGATGCATACCTGTTGCAAAGGCATCGATATTGCCAGCTAACAGCTGGTCAACAAACTGGCGGTACCAAATTTCGCTTTGATCTTTCGCTAACCACTCGCAGAGGAATTGGGTATAAATTTCTCGAATTTCACGATTGGGAATATCAAGCGTGTATTGGCTAGGACCTAGGCCATGTCTAGTTTCAGAGCGGGGTGTTAAATAGCCTGCCATGACCAAGAGTGCCCAAAAGGTTGCCTCTTTTGTTTTAAGCTCTGGGAAGATAAAATTATCTCTGAGGATGACGTGAATTTGGCCACCTTGAAGTAAGGTTTGGAGTTGGGCTTTAACGTTGACGCTCGCTTCTAGGATTAATTCTTTTAATAGCATGTTATCACTGGTATTGACCCAATAACAATCAGGGGTACCTTGTTCTATAAGGTAACACATCATGGACCAGGGATTATAAATTCGAGTTTTACCAATTTGATAGCCATTATACCAATGACGAACTTCTGCTTCTTTATTAGCAAGGCCGGATTGTACGAGTAAGTTTTGAACTTCGGGCTCAGTAAAGCCAAAAAAGTCACTGTAACGTTGATGAAATAACGAATAGACTCGTACATTATTTAAACCGGAAAACATGCCTTCTTTCGCAACGCGGACAACACCAGTTAAGACCGCTTTTTTTAAATAGGGGTTATTCTTGAGTGCGGGGCTTAAGATGCTGCGCATCAATTGAATAGCTTGGTCGTAATAGCCATACTGGTAGCCAGCTTGCACGGGGGCATCATATTCATCAATTAAGACGATGGGTCGTACGCCATAGCATAGATACAAATAGTGGGTCAAATTCAGCAGCGCAAAGCGAATCGTTTTTTCGTCGGCCTTTCCATAGAGCACAGCTTCAAATTGTTGCTGATACGCAGGGGATAATTTTTCATGGGACATTACGCTTTGATGAAAACTGTAAGTTTGCTCGAATGCTTGGCACAAGCCTTCATAACATTTTTCATAGGTCTCATTTTTGATATCTTTGAAGGTGATACTGATCACGGGATATTGGCCTTGATGAGCCATCGCGTCGGGGAATTGGGCAATCTGTAGCTGCTCAAACATGCCGGCAGTTTTACGTTCTAAGACTTGCTCTGCAAAAAAGTGGTGTAATAAGGACATGTTTAAGGTCTTGCCAAAGCGTCGCGGCCACAACTGTCGAAAGTTAACCTATTCGATGTCAAATAGGAGAAAATAAGGATAAAGATTAACCCTATGAGGCAAAAAGGGGATAAAAGAAAGGACTATTTAAAAGACCGTATGGGTTGAAGTAAATGCTGATCTCGAACGTCTAGGTCCCTATCAATCATCAGATATAGAGGAATAAAAGAGCAAAAAGAGAGAAAGAAAAGGATAAAATTGTAGCATTTTATTTCAATACTGTTTTTTTAAGTCGTTCTATATGCTATAACGTGATGAGTGATTGTATCACCAATTTGCATGAATACTTTACAGAACAAAAAGGAGTTAGCCCTATGCAATTATCAGACATCATGAATTTACTCAATGAAGATGCACTAGAGCAAATAGGAAAACAATACCAAATTGATAAAGTAAATCATAAAATTACCGGGAAATTTATTCTTAAAAGCTTTGTACAATCTATTCTGAATGGGACAAGCTTATCGTTAAGATCATTAGAGTTACTGTGTAATAGCAACAAAGGACTTTCAAGTCTGTTGAATGCCCGTGACGATTCAAAAAAACAAATCGATCATAGTTCTTTAAGTAAGCGATTAAAAGGGATTAACTACGATTATTTCAAAAGAATTTATGAGGATTTAGTCGAAAAATATCATTATGAATTGATTAAAAAAGACCACGAGACATTTCATATATTTGATTCAACTATCGTGACATTATCAGGAAAACTACTAAAAGATGGTATTCACGTGGGTGGTAAAAAAACGGATAGACATATTAAGATAACCGTTAGTCTAAAACGCTCAATACCCAGTAGTGTAAGACTTTGTGAGACGCAATCTGAGGTCAGCGAAGATATTGCCTTAGTTAAGGCTATCAATGAAGCGAAGATTGAAAAAGAAGATATTTTATTATTTGATCGAGGTATTTCGAAATCTGAAACGTTTGAAGCACTGGATAAAGAAGAAAAAAAATTTATAACACGAATGAAAGAAAATAGAAAATATACGGTTGTTAAAATAAATCCTATTCAGAACAACAAGGATCGTCCATTAGAAATTATCAGCGATGAAGTCGTGAATTTATACGATAAAAAAGGCAAGAAAATACATTGCGACTTACGATTCATTAAAGCAAAAAATGCCAACCAACACGTGCTATCTTTTTTAACGAATATTGATGACTTATCAGCACAAGATATCAGTGAAGCCTATAAAAGAAGATGGGATATTGAAATATTTTTTAAATTTATCAAACAAAATTTACAGATAAAACATTTTATTAGTCATCATAAAAATGGCATGATGGTATATATTTATTGCATTTTAATTACCGCTATTCTTTTCACTATGTTTAAACTCATGAATCAATTGACAGGCTTTAAAATAGCCTTATTACGTTTTAAGCTGGCGATTGAAAAAGATATTATAAAAGATATCGTCCTATTCTGTGGCGGAAATCCAGATTTGGTTGACCTCAAGCTTTGAGAGGAATAGCGTATTGGCCGCTTCAGCCAATACAAACCAACCAATATCCACTCTTGTAGCGATCTTCTCCATGCCCATTGAATCGAAAACCATAGAATCTTCCTATAAAAAAACGCGTACCCTAGGCTAAGCCTGTTTTTTTAGATTCCATAGCCCCCATTGATTCCGTTATGAACCGAGTCTTCCTAAGCTACTTATCATCTCCTCGCCTTCATTCCCTTTTTGATGAGTATCTTTTCCTCTGCTCTTCTACAACTTTCGACAGTTGTGGCGTCGCGGCCGGGTAATTAGAATGACTTCTGCGGTATCCTGAATAATTTCTCGAATAAATAAGCTTTTATCAACGAAGGTCAAATGATTATCCAGCAGCTTACCAAAGTCATCACACCCAATGGGTAAGCGTAGTGGGCGTTCTAAGGAGATCTTCATACTTTCGATACCCTGGGAGGGTTTATAGCCCCTAATTTTACCATGATGGGTAGCAGGTTGACAATTGTGTAGTATCGTGTCTTAGCGCCTGACAAATTTTAAGTTCAGAGTTTAGGGATATCAGGCAGAGCAAAGAAGATCTGAAGGATGAATTGAAAGCCCATTTTACAGAAAGAAGGTAAAGATCTCCGCTTTTTTTACAGAGCAATTGATAAATCCAATAAAAGCCTTTGAATACGATACGCCCTTTTAAGTAGTGCTTCCGTAACGCAGAAAGCTCTTGTCTTTAAATCAGAAAAAAGAGCCTCTATCTCCTATCTAAACGCGTTATTTCAAGATCGAACCATCGATTGGTTCATCAGCATTCATAGCAATATACTAAGCATCTGGATACCTCTTTTCATGAAGCATACCGACATTCATTAACAGATCTTTCTCGCCTAACGGTATCATATGATCTATTTATCGATGCTACATTAAATACAACGTTGCTAAGGCCAGGATACGTCATTTTCAGGTAACGTGATTTTTGGAATTTCTGATGAAAGTTCACAATACGTAAAATTCGTACTCAACTAACAAAATATCTCAGGCAAAACTTTTGAGTAAATTCAATTCTGCGATTTTGGAGCTAGTTTACCTATTATTATCGCGGATTTTATAGACTATCAGGCACTGGTAGGCACGAGTGGAATCGGACCACCGACCACCACCATGTCAAGGTGGTGCTCTACCACTGAGCTACGTGCCTATAACTGAGTAAAAGACTAGCAAGCTATAAGGGAAAAATCAAGCAGCATCACTGTAACAAGGATTATCACTGAAGGTTTTGCTGCTTACGTGCTTCATAAGATAGGCAAAATGTCTCACGAATCCCAAATACTGCTAACCATAGACCAATTGCAAAACAAATTGGCACTACCGTCAAGGCATACTGAAAATCTACTGTCTTATAAATTGGGATATTATCTTGTAATGCTCCATCCCAAAATATTCTCAACAAATATCCTACTAAAGGTTGAAAAATAATCCCCCCGCAGACTACTAATACATTATTAAATCCCATTGCAGTGCCTACCTGGTGCTGAGGATTATTATCTTTCACAACCGCAAATGTTAATGACTGGGCACCAGCAGCAACTCCAAAAATAAATAACCAAAAACAAATCCACTCGTAGCGAATATGAGGGAAATAAAGTATGATACAGCTCGCTAGCAATCCTAACACGGAACTCCATACCAGTAACTTATTACGGCGCTGTGTCAGATCAGATAACCATCCAAGCACCGGGCTGCCAATACCAATGCCAATCCAAGCAATTGAGATAGCATTAGTTGCACTTGTCCTAGAAACACCACAAGCTGTTTCAATAAACAAAACTCCAATAAACGCTGGAATAATCAAAACTGGAGCCCAGGAAGTAAAAGCATAGGTTGCTATTATCCAATTCTGTTTATTTTTCACGACTTCCATTAAGCGCTGCATTTCACCAGGTCTTGGCAAAGTCTCGCTGGTATCCTGCATAGAAGTAGCGGGTTTATCCTTAATCATGAGATAGACTACTACTGTTAATAGAAATCCTATAATGGCAATTGCCGTTAAGGTATCCCGCCAGCCATAGTTAGCAACTGCTGCTGCTAGTGGAGTTTCTCCAAGAATTGATCCTGCAGCACTCATGATCATCAAAATGCCGGCCATTAAGGCAAAATAGCGAGGTGGAAACCAACGATGTACTAAAAATAAGCATCCTGTGAAGGCAAATGCGGAGCCTGCGCCCATTAACATTCTCCCCACAGCTGCATTGACCATGTTTTCGGTAATACCAAACAAAAGGGCTCCTAAGGCACACAAAAAACAAGCCAGTGCCAACAATTTACGAGCCCCAAATCGGTCATACAGTAATCCAACAGGGATTTGCATAAAGGTATATGTGATATAGTAAGCACCGGAAATGAACCCTAACCCTACAGCATCCATATCGAATGATTGCATTAATTCATTTGACATCACATTAGGAGAAATTTGAATAACAAACTCATATAAGAAAAATAGACTTGCAATCAGAAAAATTGGCCATGCTTGCCAAGGATCAAATTTTTTTTGCGATGCAACAATGGTATCCATCTATTATTAAAGCCTTCTCATCTCAGTGAACTGGTAATCTATAGGAAAACGCTTTGAATGTCCATGAATAAATCTTATAATAGTCTATTTTACCTTATAATATGGCTGCTGTTACCACTATCCCGCTTACTTACCAATCGAGCTTAGAAAAATTTGCTGCCAAAATTGCCGCACATCCGCATACCATTTGGCTAGATAGTAGTCACCCTTATAGCTCTCAGGGACGTTATGAAATTTTGGTAACAGCACCTGATCTTGTCATTAAAATACGTCAGAATCAGCTACAAACTCAAAATAGCTCGGGAACAATTCAAACGCATGCAGGTAACCCTTTCACGCTTTTACAACAGATTCTACTCACTTATCCTCAAATTCAAGATTCAACGCGAATCTTTTGTGGGGGATTTGTAGGGTATTTTGGATACGACCTAGCACGTTGTTGTGAAGAACTACCAGATTACCATCCTCCTCTAGCCAACTTTGATGATGGCTATGGAGGCATTTATACTTGGGGTATTGTGACGGATCATCAATTACAAACAACAGAAATCATCGGCATCCTCCCCATAGATACGTTACAATCACAGGTGGAGCAATGGCTAAATCAGCCTAGTCAACTGTTGCCAGCCTTCGAATTATTGCATCCCCCCACCCCCGAAATAACCTATGCAACATACTCTCAAGCGTTCGCGGCGATTAAAAACTATATCCTTAGTGGTGATTGTTACCAAATTAACCTAAGCCAACGTTTTTATGCCCCTTTTCAAGGGCACCCATGGAATGCTTATCAAATATTACGGCAAATCAACCCAACTCCGTTTGCTGCCTATATTAATCATGGTGATTATCAAATTTTAAGTTGTTCTCCAGAACGATTTCTCAAAATCCAAGAGCAACAAGTCATGTCTCAGCCCATTAAAGGCACAATGAAACGCGATCCTAATACTGAGCATGATATAGCTTTAAGGCAAGCACTGCTGGCAAGCCCCAAAAACCATGCTGAAAATATTATGATTGTTGACTTAATACGTAACGATATCAGCCGCAATTGTGAACCTGGGACAGTTAAAGTCCCCAATCTGTGTGCCTTAGAAAGCTTTAACCAAGTCCACCATTTAGTGAGCACTATCATAGGTAAACTAGCAGACACTAAAACTGCGCTGGATTGTTTACGAGATTGTTTTCCTGGAGGTTCAGTCACTGGGGTCCCTAAAATTCGTGCTATGGAAATTATCGAAGAGGTTGAAACTAGCCGACGTGGGATTTATTGCGGCAGCATTGGCTACTGTAGCTTCAATGGCAACTTAGATACCAATATTGCCATCCGCACGCTTTGGTGTGAAAACCAGCATTTGACGCTTTCTGCAGGGGGAGCAATTGTCGCTGATTCTGATTGCCACGCAGAATATACAGAATGCTTCACTAAGATTCAGGCAATTTGTCAAGCCTTACAAACATGATAGTATCTTCAGTGAATTGCTAACACTTTATATACATTTTAAACCCGTATATTGACCTTATCTATTTTTCTAGATTATGATAAGTTATGTTTGAAATATACGTGTTGTGTTAACGCAACTCCCATTAGAACATTTAGAGACTTACTCATTAACTTGTTAATAAGCATAAGAGGCAAATCAATGGCACACGCTACACATTCAGAATACCTACCACCTAGTCTGTTTCGCAAATTCATTCCATGGATGGTTTGTATCATCGCCGGTATGTTTTATTGTTACAACTATTATTTACGAGTCGCTCCTAGTGTCATGGAACTTGAGATACTTAGGACATTTCACTTAAACGCAACGGACATTGGTTTACTCAACACTGCCTATTATCTTTCCTATACCTTAATGCAAATTCCCGTTGGCTTTATTCTCGATCGCTATGAAATTCGCTGGGTTATATTTTCTGCATGTTTAATTGCAGTAACTGGATTAGGTATTTTTGTGACCGCTGATAATTTTTATGAAGCAGCTGCGGGACGCTTTTTAATTGGATTTGGTTGTGCCTTTTCATACTTATCCGTACTAAAGCTCGCTACAATTTGGCTTCCTCCCAATCGATTTGCGATTATGGCCGGTTTAACAACATCAATGGGTAAAATGGCTGCAATCCTTTCTATTCATTATCTTACTTCCGTAATGGCTGAAAAAGGTTTTCGTGGCTCTCTCTATTCAGCCTTAGTGTTTGGGCTGATCATTACTGCCTTAATTTTCAGTTTTGTGCGCAGCAAACCCACAGCTGGGTCAACCAAGGACACTGTGCGCGTATATGCCAGCAGCAAAGAATTAATAAGACAAATTTTTCATATTTTAAGCTCGAGCCAAATGTGGTTAATTGGTATTGTAGGTTTATTACTTTATTTACCAGCTACTGTGTTTATTGATCAATGGGGCATTCCCTACTTAGAAACAGCACATGGCTTAACAGCTGGAGAAGCTGCAAATGCAAGTTCATTAGTTTTAATTGGCTGGTTAATTTCTAGCCCAATTATTGGGGCCATTTCAGACATTATTCAACGTCGACAAATGCCGTTAATTTTGACCTCAATGTTAGCATGCCTAATTTTTATGATTATCTTTTACGGCCCTGCCCTATCTAAATTAGAAATCTATATTGGCATGTTTGTGATCGGAGCTGCTTGCGGTTCACATCCTTTATGTTTCTCGCTCGCTAAAGAAAATAATTTTTTACGCTATAGTGGAATCGCAACTGCTATTACGAATGCAATGATCATGTCTGGAGGTATTTTTCAGTCTTTAGTAGGAAAGCTATTAGATTTGCATTTTTCAGGAGTTATTGTAGATGGTATACGTGTCTACACTAAAAGCGATTATACCTTTGCACTAAGCATTATCCCACTTGGATTTATTGCTGCAATTCTTATGACATTTCTGATCAAAGAAACGCATTGCCAGCTTTTAGAGAAAGAAGTAAAAGAAATAGTTAGCTAGCATTAATGAAATATTTCCCCAAAAGCTACTGAACCTATGATAGAGTTAGCTCCTCTGCTTGAGGAGCTGGTTAATTTTGTCTAATTGTGTTGTCACTACATAAGATCATTAAAAAGCTCTTATTTCAATATCTTAATTCTTTTCTTATCCAAAACTCACATTACATACATATAGATGAAAACTGCTGTATTAGGAATGGTCTTATGAATACTATTTAATTCAGCCAAAGCCAGAGTTACTTTTCGAGACAAGGATAAAGTATCGATAATTCTATGGGTGGATCTGGTGGTAGTTTTGGAGGAACGTATGCCCTATATAGCTCACCCAAGATTTTTTGCGTAATATATGTTCCTATTTTTTTATTCATAAGCTATCTTTTCTTAAGATATCCAAACTAAGAAACTATATCACATTCTCTTTCCTTATCCAAAATAATCAAGAAAAGATACGCCCTACTAAATGCCTTATTTTAAGAATCAGTTTTCTCGCATCTTCGCTTGTTAGAGTTAACTTCTCTCAAAATGTTGGATAGAAAACCTAGAAAATATAAACAAACCTTTACCCAGTAGATAAATGATGTTCAAGTGTGTCGCCGCTCTCAGTAAGGGATGACGTAACATCCGAGTTCACCTCATCCCCTTGGGACTGGCGACAGCCAATCCCCTTAGCGCCCTGGCTCATCCTGTGTGTCCAAGGGGCCATGCCCCTTTCCCCGCAAATGAGCTTTACGGCGGTGTCGTAAGGCTCCTATTTTGGCATGCCAAAACATCCGCCAGGGGCTATTCGCCTCGTTTGTTCCTCTCTTCCATGCCGAACGAACAGCGACTGCTAATTAAATCAGCTAAGTTAATTCAGGAAGAGATGCATGATAAAAAAACTCATCTTAACTCTAAGTGTTTTTGCATTCAGTCCCACGCAAGTATAAGCTACTACTGGGTGCTTCCTAGTAAAAGACCAGGGCAAAATCATCAAAAATGAAGGCGATTACAGCACCCGCTATGCTCCTTGTTCAAGCTTTAAGATAGCTTTAAGCACTCATAGGGTATGATACTGGAGTTCTGAAAGATGTGGACCATACTGAGTGGCTTTTTAAAGAAGAATATGCCGCACCTCTTGGATCTTGGAAACATTCCCACACACCAGCCACCTGGATACAAAACTCTTGCATCTGGTATTCGCAAGTACTCACTGCTAAGCTAGGCATACAGAAATTTCAAAATTATGTAAATAAATTCAATGATGGTAATCGGGATGTATCGGGTGACAAAGGTCAATATAATGGCCTAACCCACAAATATTCCCAAAGAACAGGCCCTATTTCTGGAGAAATTTCTAGAAA
>QLAH01000881.1_pt1 | contig 10639 bp, 5 predicted proteins | sample 4693081 | NCBI WGS metagenome assembly QLAH01 (sample SAMN09425401, study PRJNA476045) | Lake water metagenome, whole genome shotgun sequencing project.
GCAATGAAATAGTAGTTTCTGCTCCTAAGACAGGAATGAATTGGTTTAAAAAAGGAACATAAAATGAATATGCAAAAGTTGGCGATGTTAGTTCAGATGATGAAGAGAATTCTAAGAATAAAAAATTAGACACAGATAACTCAATAGATTTAGAGTGTGATATTCTCTTAGATCTAAAGAAAAATCAAACTTGCTACAAACGATTCGATGGAAGATATTTCGATAATGAGTTATTGTTTTAAAATGAGATAAATTTAATGATACCTTCAGTCATCTAACCTTCAAATATTTTACAATTTGAGCTAATCTTATTAGCTTCAGATACAGTACCCAAAGATTATGTAGTAGGTTGGGGTGTGTTCCCTCTCTCAGATTCAGATTTTTAGCTAAATTAAGGTAAATTTAAGTTGCCCATCCTATTTGGTTAAGTGAATGTGGGTTTTGACAAGTTTGGAAAGATTGAAGATTCCTACAAATCTGATTTGGATAATTGGCTTTGTAATTGCTATATTGAGATACAAAGAATTAAGATGTCTGATATCAAAATACATCCAGAGACAAAAGATCTATATCTAAGTGGCAATGGAAAGTTACTATAGAAGAATGAAAGCTATTAAACATCAACAGAAAAATCGAAAATTTCTATTGAGGACAAAGGCGAGTATAAAGTTTTCAAATAAATAAATGATTCTTAATCAAGTAGGGTTCCATAAAAATAGACAAAAATGCTAAATTTGAATTCACAATCAGTCTCTCATCATCAACAATCTTAAATTTCTCACAGTAAAATTTCTAAGAGAGAATCTCATTTAGATGATTAAACTGATTAGAAATCTTAAAGTACAGTTAAAGTGATAGAAACCTCAACTTCAAGGGAAATTCTTATAGATAGAAGAAAAGATGCTGATGAGATTGAGTATGATCAGTATCATTTTTCGGTGAGTTAAAAGATTGACCTCAAAACTAGAAAGTTGACTTTCAAAAAGATAAGATACATATGGGATGAAGTCACTGAGGATGTTGATTTCAGAAAATTGAAGAACATAGAATTTCATCTTTCTGTAGTTTACATAATAGCACTATTCTACCTAAGAATGTGGGTTCACTACATCGGCTAAAGCTTTGTGTTAAATATCATGGAAGTACCTATTACTCATTTTGAGCCGAGATGGTTTAAAATTTACATTACTTATGCTTGGTGGACATTAGCTTAGGAGATAGTAGTCATACTATTTGGAATACTTTCAAATACTCTTCTTTTTAGTTTTTTCATTCTTTTAGCATTAGGTTCCAAAAGAAGCTGCTTAAATTGCTTCCCTAGAATGTTTTACAAAGTTATTTGTTGGTATGGAATAATGACATTTTTCGATCCTATTATCACATTAGTTATTGATGTCTTGGCAAGAGTAATTTTCTCATTTAACATTTATAGGACTGGTCTGGTGGTGATCACTTTATCTTGTATAATTTCTATTTCAAAACTGAAGGTAGCGGCCTAGTTGGAATATATATTGCTGCCTTTATTATATTCTCGACAACAGTGCTCAATGGTCTGGTCTTTTACAATTATATGATATTTGTGCATATGAATGGAAGAATTTTGGATTTATATAAGAGATTGTCAGGATCAATAAAATCATTTTTCATTCCTCATGATAATGAAGTTTCACTACTCTATCTATAATGGGTAATTAAAAGAGCTAAATCGAAAAACTACATAGTGAGATCTACCAAGGAATCATTAGTGGACAGATAAGGACAATTAAAGGAAATTCAGTTTATTCATATTTTCAAGATAGGTAAGGTAACCATTTTATTGAGTTTTTAGAAAAAGGAATCTTAAAGAGAAACAGAATGTTTGCCAAGGAACATGATGGATCCATTTGTGAAGTCCCACAAAGCAAGATTTTGTTAAGAGAAGATGAGTTAAAGTAGCTACGTGATGATGTGACAAGCGGAAAAGCTTCAATATTTGGAGACAGAGAAGAAGCTATGAGCGCATTGAGCAGGTCATTTTATTCCGAAAAATCAGTTCCTCCCCTAATAAGAAGGAATACAACAAACAGTGATGGTAAAAGGAGACATCAATAAGCTAATAATCATTTTGAAAATGAGATGGATGTGTTGCTTTTGAATAGAAATGGTAAAGCTTCTGAAAGGAGTTTTAATCAATAAGAAATCTCTTATGATATGATTGAGAAAAATATTTCTGTTTTGTCAGATAAGCATGAGTGATTGAGAAGTTTGATATTAAGATTTGATTTCTTAAGATGATAAGAGTAGAATGTTTGAATAATTTTAAATAATGAAGGACTAAGATAGCTAAAATGTAGATACTTCACAGCAGACTCCTCATTAAAATAACCTAAGGAAGAATTTTGCAATAAAACCGATTGAAGTAAAGAGGAGTTTCACCAGCTATAGACAAGCTCTTCAAGCTCCTGATGAAATCTAAGATGTCCCAGTATAAAAACGTGGAATACTTAAAAGAGTGACTGCAATAAATCAAGACTATATGTTTTCAGAAGAAGAAGCTTCAGGAAACTATGAAGAGCATACTTTTAATCAAAGTTTAAGAAAGAACCAAAAGCTTAATAAGCTATTTATGGATCAGAAATATTCTCCAAGTCATTTATATGCAAGCCAATCAGTTTATTCAGAAGAGAATCCAATTTAATGGGATGTAAAGAACTTTTTAAAGGGAGAATAGTTTAGTGAGTTATCTTTTGACAATAGCTACTTAATGACTGATTAAATGAGGTAATTCGATGAAAATTCAATCGACTCATACATGAGAAGGATCATGGAAAATGGGCATGAAGATGTTGAAGAAACTTAGTAAAAGTTGAAATTTTTAAAGGAAATGGAAATGACAAAAAGAGAAGAATAAAAGTATCTTAAATATTTGCTGCATTAACCTCTGGCAGATATAGACAATCTGCCAATTCATACAGAGGAAGAGAATTTGCAAATAATTGCTGAAAGCACTAAACAAAATGGAATTTTTCCTTGGAAACAGAAATTTGCTATAAACTAAATGAATAAAATAGTTTAAATAGTTGAAAAATCTGCGATTGAGAAGGCCTAATCCTATCATGATAAATACCCTTGCCTCTCTTTAAGGAAGAGACTAATGATATTCCGAGCTTAAACTCAAATAGTTTGCGAAGCTATAGTTAAAAATACATACTTTGAGTACTTTACAATCATAATTATCATCGTGAACTCTATCACACTTGCTCTTGATAATCCACTAAACACTGAAACTCCAACCTACTCGGTAATTATAGATTATATTTTCTTATTTCTATACACTATAGAGATGCTACTTAAGATATTTGCTTTAGGCTTTATTTTTAACAAAGGTGCCTACATTAGAGATGCCTGGAATATTCTTGATTTCATAATTGTGATAATAGGCTACATTTCAACATTCGGATCCTCAAGCATCAATATCTCCAGTTTGAGAGTTTTTAGAGTTTTAAGACCTTTGAGAACGGTTACTAAAGTTGAAGGACTCAGATTGTAAGTTACAGCTTTAATATCAGCTCTACCTTTGCTTTTAGATACAGTGATAGTGTTACTATTCTTCTTTTTGATATTCGCAATTGCAGGAGTGTAGATGTTCTCTGGCCTGTTTAAGCAAAGATGTGTGGATATTGAAAATGGAGTTGCATTGAAGGATTATTTCTGTGGCTATAAGTAGTGTCCTGGGGATGCATTTTTAGAAGATGGGTCTCTCGATAATATAAAATCTAAGTATTTTTGTGGTAAGACTAATGAAAACCCTTTTTATGGAGTCACCAGTTTCGATCATGTGTTTACAGCTTTGCTTATCATACTATAAACTGTAACTTTAGAAGGATGGACTTCTGTTATGCAGATACTTGAAGAAACTATATCACCTTTCACAGTTCTTTTCTTTATTCCTATTGTGTTTATTGGAGCATTTTTCTTGCTTAATCTAACACTGGCCGTTATTAACTCAAAGTTTAACGATGCCCATAAAGAACAGCAAAGGAAAAAGAATAGAAAAGTTTAGATCAATAAAGCAGAGGAAGAAGAAAAAAACAATAAGGAAATCTAGTCTCAAGAAACTAATGTGTTCAAGCGCTATATTATTGCCAAAAGAGCAGCTAAAAAAATGGTTGAATTTTATAATAAACGAAGAAGTTCTCCTTTAGTTTACAGATTCAAAAAAAGCCTTCAATAATAAGCAAATGATCCAAAATCTTAACAAGATGATAGTATTGATGATAGTTTTAGATCTAACTAAAATCTTGTTCAAGCTCTTAACAACATAGATTAAGCAGCAGATTTTAATGGGAATTAGGCAGTAAATAGTCTGGACCAACTGAGATCTCTTGGAAGCAGTAGTGGAGATTTCAAGAAATCTTTAGGATTAAGTGCAATAAGTCCTCGTTCCGTCTATGCCAGAGAGAAAAGTCTACGATTCAACACTAATATTAACAATCCTATTCTAGAAGAAATTCCTGAAGTTGAAATCTTTGATAATTCAAATATGGCCCAAAAATAGTAAAAGTCCAGGTTTAAATTAGACCTTTCTAAAGTTTCTCACATCATAGAGAACTATGAACCAGATATAATTATTAATAGAAATACCAGCCGAGTTTAATAACTTATATAAGTATCAGATAATCATATGCAACACTTTAAGCCAAACCTATTTACAACTCTTAAAAATGCAAGCATTGATAAAGTACCTGAATAGGCGAAAGTAAAAAATACTTTTAGAAACAATCAAAAATAATAGCTGAAAGACAACTCTTCTCTAACTGCAAGAATAAAGGAGCTAGGTATAGATGAAATTATTAATAATTAGCATTCTCTGAAAGTCTCAGATTAAAAAAGTAGTGAAGAAGCATCAAGTTCAATTCTTAAGTACACTGAAAAGAGCAATTCTTATAAGTATAATTCTATTTAGAGCAAGATAGGCATTAAATAGAAACTTTATACAAAAAAGTAGCAGCAAAGCATATCATCGTAAAAGTCAAGGATTTTCTAAAATGAGAATAGTGACTTAACTTTGCTAACAGCTGATTTGAATGTTGATTAGAACAAAATAAGGAACATTAATAATGAATTCGCGAAGGAATCTTAAAATTTAAACGAAAGTTTAGTCTTGTTGAACTCATAGCAACAAAATAAAGACTCTTCTGGAATAGAAAGCTTCTTAGATAATGTTGGGCCCCCTCCTGATGAGCCTGAATTTAGAATTCCTTTAAGTACGAGAAGAAATCGAAAGTAGACAGTGAATGAAAAATATGACATGAAACAAATTTAATTGAGTTATAGAGCCACATAGAGTGAACAAAGAGAAGAGAAAAATATCTAAATTAGAATTTCAGATAAAATAAAAAATGCTATGATGAATGCTTCAAAGATTCCTCCACTTAGTCTAAAAGCTCATGAATATATTAAAAAGGTCGAGAAAAAAAGAAGATTAAAGCTGGTTGGCTTTGATAAAAAAACATAGAAAATATAGCTCAATCCACAAGCTTAGTTTAAAAGTACATCTGAAGTTGATGTATTGAGAAAGGAATCTGAATATTTGACGAGATAGTAAAAGCGAGCACTATCTCTAGATCCTAAAGAGTATCAATATCTACATAGAGGTAAAGCTTTTAAACCACATAAAGTAGCTGTCACATATAAAATCTATAATGACTCCGATGATGAACACCAATCAATAGCCAAGAATGATAAGAAAAAGCCATAATTAGAGCCATATCAGATTATTACATCAATATAAAATAATTATGGAATCAACACTTAGAAGATAAAAAGAATTACCGGAAATTCTAGCTTCTACTTGACTGGCAGCCTCTCTTTAGTTGTTCGAAATAAAATTGATCATAATACTCATATTATAAAATCAATGAGTACATCAAGAAGCAGATTAAAACTAGAAAATTCAAAAACTCTAAAAAGTGTGGGCTTAAGTCATCTGAATGATTCAAAGTCACAAAGTGATTCTTCAAGATAAAAATTAATAAGAGATCCACTTTAGTCCCTTTCACCTAACATTTCAAAGAAAAAACGACTATATGATAAAGCAATAAGTCAAGATTAGAGCAAGATTTCTCCCCTTAATGACTAAGAAGCTCTTAAAAAAGAGCACTTTGATAGCATAGATATCACTTAAACTCAACTCTAGATCAAGAGTGATAATAAATAAACATTAAGACAGTTTTAAAGCCAGCATTACATAGGTAGTGATTGTTCTGATGAAGAAATTTTTATGGATCCCGATTCCTGCAAAAAGAAAGGTTTATGGAGTGGATAAGATGTCAAAGCATCAATGAACATACTAAGAGCCAAGTATGTAACTAACCATCTAAACTAAGTTAGAATATTTCCCAAAGGAATAGACTAAACTTTTGTTAAAATCAAAAGATTGCTGAAAGATATCTCAATTTCTTCTATTTCTGAAACATTCATGACATTATGTGTCACTATAAACACTATCACTTTAGCTATTGATAGATACAACATACCTCCTGATCAATAAGTAATACTAGTTTTATTTAACAACATATTCACTGCTATTTTTGGAGTTGAGCTAATAGTTAAAATTCTTGGGCTTGGAATCAAAAGTAAAATTCTTACTTTGTAATTATATTTTAGACTATGTGAAAGATAAAATCAATTTGCTAGATAGCTGTGTTGTAGTACTAAGTTTAGTTGAAATATCTATATTTTCAAATGGTTCTGCTACCTTTACTGCTTTCAGAACTATCAGAATATTTAGGTAATTTGAATTTATTTAACTTATAGAACATTTCGAGTCCTCAGAGTAGCAAGATTGTTGAGGCAACTCTAGTCTATGCAGATTATAATTGGAGTTATTCAACGATCCATTCAATCATTCATTTATATTGCTGCTTTACTCTTTCTGTTTGTCTTTATATACGCACTGCTTGGCATGCAAATTTATGGTGGACAATTTAATTTCAAAGAAGGTTTGCCAAGAAGCAACTTTGATGATTTCAACTCTGCTTTTGTTCTTACTTTTTAGCTTTTGACTATGGAAAACTGGGATGATAGTATGAATAACGCACTAAGATCAGATATTAACCCTATAATTTCAGTTCTATTCTACATATCCTGGATCTTTGTTGGAAACTTTGTATTGCTTAACTTGTTTTTAGCCATACTACTCGACAGTTTTTTAGAAGAATAAGATTAAGAAAAAGATGAGCTATAAGATTAAGATCAAGAAAATGCATTACTAACTCTTTAAAATACCTAAGAGACTCTTCCAAAGTCAGAAAAAATTGCATCAAGGTCAAAATCATTCTTGAAACTAAAAAGCAACTAATTGAATCAAATCAAGAAAAGCAGCTTTGTGGAGAAAGGCTTGCTTAGGGATGAGAATGGCTAAGAAATAAAGTTTACTGAGAAATTCGAAGAGATGGATGAGTATAAATTATCACTGTTCCTCAAAAAGCATCACTTCATCAAAGACAAATAGGAGACCGAGTCAGCGCTATCTAGATTAGGATGCTAGCACTCTCTATACCTATTCAGCAAAAACAATAAATTCAGGAAATATTGCTACAAGATAGTGACACATATACTATTTGAAAGAGTGATACTGGTACTTATCGGTCTAAGCTCTATTAAATTAGTCATTGACACATATAAAAAGCACTTTACAAAAGCAGAATAAATTGAGATCATATCAGGCTATTTAGATTTGTGCTTTACAATATCTTTTGCTTTAGAGGCTTTTGTTAAAGCTGTTGCCTTTGGATTTGTCTAAGACAAATATTCTTATCTAAGAGAGACTTGGAATATACTTGACTTCTGTATTGTGTTTATGAGCATTGTAGATGTATCGTTTGAAGACATTGATGTACCATCAATCAAGATACTTAGGCTTTTGAGAATATTGAGACCTTTAAGATTTATATCTAAAAATTCAGACCTGAAGACAATCGTGATATGCTTACTGGAATCAGTTGGACATATATTTAATGTAGTTATTGTAGTCTGCATTGTTTGGCTAATGTTTGCAATTTTGGGAGTCTCTCTTTTTGGTGGAAAATTTTTCTATTGCTCTGTTGATATTTATCAAATGCAAACTGAAATTGAATGCGAAAAAAATAGAGGGACTTGGCAAGCTTATGATTACAACTTTGACAATACACTTAATGCTATGCAGCTATTGTTTGTTATTAGTACTTTTGAGAACTGGATATCTATAATGTATTAAGCTATTGACTCAGGTGAAATTGAAACAGTAATTTATTTGATTAATTGTTAATAGGGGCCAGTTCTAGATTCTTATCCTTTTGCTGCTTACTACTTTATTACCTTTATACTTATTGGAACTTACTTTTTCCTTAATTTTTTCATAGGAGTTTTGTTTCTTAATTTTAGATTTGCTTAGAAAATTGAGCAAGGATGTAATTAAATGAATGCTAACATTTTTAGAATTTGAAGAGGAAGAGTTGACGTGGCTAGATATGTAAAAAATGATTTTATCAGCAAAGCCAGATTTTGAAAGCATAGATGTTCCTAAAAGCTGGTTTAAAAATAGAGTGAATAGATTTGTTAATTCAACTGCTTTTGATGTTTTCATTATGGTTTGTATCATACTTAACATGATATAAATGGGAATGTAGTATGAAGGAGCGAAACCAGAATATCTATATTCATTAGAACTCATTAACTATGTTTTCACTGTTATTTTTGCATTAGAAGTAATACTCAAACTTTTTTCTTTTGGAACTCGCTACTTCACTTAAGCATGGAATTAATTTGACTTTTTTGTTGTAATGGCATCATTAATTGATATCTCTCTTAATCTCATCAATAACGTTAATTCAAGATTCTTAAGAATAGGACCTTAACTAGCTAAAGTCCTCAGAGTCCTTAGAATATCAAGAATATTAAGACTAATTGGTAAATCAAAAGGACTTTAAGCTCTTATTCAAACTATAACCTTCTCACTTCCACCTCTAATGAATGTATTTTCATTGCTTATGATAGTTTTCTTCATTTATGCTATCTTGGGAGTTTTTCTATTCTAAGAAATAACATCTGGAAAAGTTATCAATGATAGTTCCATGAATTTCGGCAATTTTACAAACTCTCTAATTTTGCTTTTGCGGTGTCTTACAGGAGAAAATTGGCATGAAGTTATGACTGATAGCATTTAATTGGGCCATCCAATGGTTTCTAATTTATACTTTATATCTTTTCGATTGATATGCTCAGATGTCATGCTCAATTTATTTGTACTTATTATTCTCCAGCAATTCGACCAGTATTACTTGCCATAAGATAATATTATCCAGAGATTTAAAGACAATTTAGATTACTTCAAAGCTACTTGGAGAAAATTTAGTGTAAAGTATGGAGGAAGAAAAATCAGAGATGGAATGTTAATTAAATTTTTTCAATCTATGAAAGAGCCTCTAGGGATGCCTGATACTGTAGAAAAAGAGATAAATAAAGAAATTCTCAAAATGGGTGTGAGAAGGTAAGACTATTCTATTTATTTTTCATAGTGAGGATGGCTGGGTATTTTTCAATGAGCTTTTGTATCGCAGTATGAAGAGAGTATATGGGGACAAGCTGTTTAAGAATGAAGTAATGAAAATCACTGAATTTCAAACTATATTTAAAATACATCAAATGAATAAAGCACATATTGGAAAGAAGCACTACTTCACAAAGAAATCTAATTAGTACAAAGATATGGCTTTGAATAACAATTCTTGCAATCCTTTTTAGCAATAATACTATTACTAGCTCAGTTTTAAGACTTGGAGAGAATATGCGAACTTAGTATTTAGTACTGGAATTTAAGTGAAAACTGCTTAACAATAGAAAGAAGAGGATGAATACTACATTTATATCAATGACTTTATAGATAAATTTAGAAGAGAAGATCCTGACAATTATCCAGAATACTCAGAAGAATTTAAAGATTATGAGTCAGAGTATGAAAGTATAAATTCTAATGAAGAAGATTAACTGATAGAACATCATAATGCTGTTAAAAATAGTCTAAAAAGGACTAAAACCAAGAATTATCACAGTCCTTAGATCAAAGTTAGTAAGATGGGGGCTCCTTCTTACTTTTAACAAAGAGGCTTATCTTTGGAAGAGGTATCTGAGGAATAGTCTGCAGATCTTCAAGCTAGTATATAGTCTTCTGTTTAGTTGAAAAGTCTCTTGAGAAATCAAAGCAATCAATTCTTGAAATCTAGTAGCCAGATTCACGATGGGAACAAACTAATAAAAAGCAAACAAGGCTCAGGGATATCTTTAATTTCCAAGAATTCTAAATCTCGACTAGGGTCAGATATCAATCTCTAAGACTATAGTAATGATCATCATTCAAGATAGAGATTGAAATCTTCAGACAATCATGATTTCATTGATATTAGTAACAGCTAATAAAAAGACAATCAGCGAATTTTGCTTGAAATGGACTATAATGACCTAATTAATGTAACTCCTCCGAGTTCAAATAAGAATCAGAAAGGTGAAAAGAGAAATTAGTCATTTTCTTTTAAGCAAATCAGAGAAGGAAGCTTTATTTGATTTTTAATTTCATAAATTCTGACAGATTAAGCAACATGGGGTTTTGGGGTTTTTGGGG
>QLAH01000882.1_pt1 | contig 10630 bp, 11 predicted proteins | sample 4693081 | NCBI WGS metagenome assembly QLAH01 (sample SAMN09425401, study PRJNA476045) | Lake water metagenome, whole genome shotgun sequencing project.
TCACTTAAATTGCCGCGCTCTTCATATTCCAAATGGTCAATATAAGATCCAAGCTTACTTTGTTGCTGCCATTCCTCAGACATTACACTATTTCTCCGCTAAGACTAGGTTAAATTTAAATATTTCGTGGGATTGACAGGCTTTCCTTGATAACGAATTTCAAAATGTAATCGTGGTGATTGATTGCCTGATTTGCCCATCAGTGCAATTTTCTGACCACGTTTTACCATTTCCCCCTCTTTAACTAAGTTTAGATCATTATTGGCATATGCACTTAAATACTCCTCAGAATGTTTAATAATAATTAAATTACCGTATCCCATTAACCCATTACCGTTATAAACTACCTTACCATCTAAACTAGCATAAATGGGTTGCCGGTGAGTCCCAGCAATATCAATGCCTTTATTTTCTAACTTTTGTTCATCAAAATGAGTCATTATGGTACCCTGGGTAGGTAATAGCCATAGTCGCTGCTCAATTTTCAGGGGAGTTCCCCTTTCTGAAGAAGCAACTTTAGGTGCCAATTTACCTTTCCCTGGGAAATGAGAGGATTTCTGGGAAGATATATTGTTCGTTCGGGCAAAAAAATAAATTTTTTCGCCAGCATGAATGATATAAGGAGGGGCAATATGATTCATTTTTGCAAGTTCACGCACATCACAATCAAAATACCAAGCAATCGCATATAAAGTATCCCCCGCTTTTACACGATAATAATCGCCTTTATCTTGTTGCCGCCAACCATCTACTACCGGCGCATAGGTCTGGTTTGGAGCTTGGCAAGCAACTACCAATAGCATAATCATCGGCATCAGGCATATAAACTTAAATAGAGACAACACCCTTGATCCATTCTGATACTTGAGTTAAGGTTTCATAGTGAGTGATATCAATCTTCAACGGTGTTACAGATACTTTTTGCTGAGTCATTGCATAAAAATCAGAACCAGGCCCTGCATCTTCCATGGCTCCTGGAGGCCCTATCCAATAAATTGGTTGGCCTCGTGGATCCAGTGCTTTTATCGTAGGCTCAGCCCTGTGGCGTGTCCCAAGTCGAGTGACTTCAATACCTTTTAATTCAGCGAACGGCAGATCAGGAATATTAATATTGAGAATCGTTTGAGGGGGCAAGGCTGCCGCATGAATTTGTTTCACTAGGCGAATAGTAATCTCAGCGGCTGTTTGGTAATGTACTAGTTCACTCCCCACAAGGGATACTGCAATTGCAGGTAATCCGAGAAAGCGGCCCTCGGTTGCGGCTGCTACTGTCCCTGAATATAAAACATCATCACCTAAATTAGCCCTTGCATTAATCCCAGCAACCACCATATCAATTTCTACATCCAGCATGCCTGTCAAGGCAGTATGGACACAATCCGTAGGGGTGCCCTCAACGCTAATAAAACCATTCTCAATCCGTTTAGCCCGAATAGGATTTGCTAAAGTCAATGAATTGCTAGCACCACTGCGATTCCGATCTGGGGCAACTACATATACTTCAGCAATCGTTGCTAAGGCTTGGCTTAATACCATTAGACCCGGAGCATACACCCCATCGTCATTACTAATTAATATTTTCATGCGTATCCTTTAAACATAACGATAATAGATTTCACCATCTCGTATTAGTCCTAGCTCCCGCCGTGCTTGATCTTCTACTAGCTCAGTCCCATGTTTTAAGTTGTCAATATCCGCAATTAATTGAGCATTTAGACGCTCAATATCTTGATTGCGCTCTTCAGTCATTGCAATTTGTTCTCGCAATTGATGAATCATGCGCCATCCTCCTGGAGCCAACCATAATTTATATTGCAATCCTAAGCTAAGCCCAATCAGGGCAATCGTAAAAAATCGTTTTAACATAGCATTTACTGAATCTCAATACCTGGAAAACCTCTTCTAAATGAGCAAAAAATATACCCTATCTCAAGGGGTATCAAATCGAGCAAAAATATCACGTCCTGGATATGTTGCGCGCGTTCCTAATTCTTGCTCAATGCGTAATAATTGATTATATTTTGCAATGCGATCAGAACGACACAGTGATCCTGTTTTAATTTGTCCAGTATTCATTGCAACTGCTAAATCCGCTATCGTCGTATCTTCGGTCTCACCAGAACGATGCGATACTACAACACCGTAATTTGCTTGTTGTGCCATTTCAATTGCTGCTAATGTCTCTGTTAAAGTACCAATTTGATTAAATTTAATTAGAATAGCATTGGCAATTTGTTCTGTAATTCCTTGTTGTAAAATTTTTGTATTTGTCACAAATAAATCATCTCCCACTAACTGCACACGCTTTCCTAGGCGCTCAGTCATTAATTTCCACCCCTGCCAATCATCTTCTGCAATTCCATCCTCAATACTGATAATTGGATACTGGCTAATTAACTTGGATAAATAATCAATAAAATGATGCGCATCGTAGTGTTGCTGCTCACATGCTAAGTAGTAGTAACCCTGACGATAAAATTCTGTACTGGCAATATCAAGTGCCAACCCAATCTCTTGACCCGGTTTAAAGCCTGAAACTACAATCGCTTCTAAAATTAAATCCAATGCGGCTTCATTAGAAGGTAAGTTGGGAGCAAAGCCTCCCTCATCACCAACTGCCGTACTTAAATGGCGCTTATTCAATAAATATTTTAAGTGATGAAATACTTCAGTACCCATCCGTAAAGCCTCATGGAAGCTTGTCGCGCCGGTAGGTACAATCATAAATTCTTGAATATCCACACTGTTATCAGCATGCTGTCCACCATTAATGATATTCATCATAGGAACTGGCATCAGATATTGCTCACGGGCAGCAATGTGCTCATACAAGGGTATACCCTGGTACTTACTCGCAGCATGAGCGCATGCTAGTGATACCGCTAAAATCGCATTAGCCCCTAATCTGGCCTTATTATCTGTTCCATCTAAAGCTAGTAGCATATGATCAATCACTGCTTGATCTAAGCAGGATTGCCCAATCAACATGGGTTGTATCATGGTATGAATATGGTTAACTGCCTGATGAACTCCCTTTCCTAAAAATCGAACCGCATCATTATCCCGCAATTCCAACGCTTCTCGTGATCCCGTAGAAGCTCCAGAGGGAACTGCTGCCCGTCCTACCACACCATTTGTTAAAATGACATCAGCCTCAACAGTTGGGTTACCACGAGAATCTAAAATTTCACGCCCAATAATAGCTCTAATCTGAGTCATGCGGTCAGTACCTCTTCCAGTTGCTGTTCTAATAATACTTGTTGCTTTACAACGCTATCGATTGCTTTTAAGCTCGTTAATAAAGCTGGCATCATGGTTAATGGCCAAGCATTAGGCCCATCACTTAATGCTTGATTAGGATTAGGATGAGTTTCCATAAAAATACCGGCAACTCCTGCCGCTACAGCGGCTCGTGCAAGTACCGGCACATATTCTCGCTGGCCTCCTGAAGTATTGCCCTGAGCTCCGGGTAATTGTACTGAATGCGTTGCATCAAATATCACGGGACATTTCGTGTTCCGCATGATCATCAAGGAACGCATATCAACGACTAAGTTATTGTAGCCAAAACTTACCCCCCGCTCACAAACCATAATCTGATCATTACCAACAGCCCGTGCCTTATCTACCACGTGTACCATATCTGTAGGTGCCAAAAACTGACCTTTTTTTATATTTAGCGGTAATCCAGTCCGCGCTACCCGTTGGATATAATTAGTTTGGCGACATAAAAAAGCAGGAGTTTGTAACACATCCACTACCTGAATTAACTCATCCAAGGGGGTGTCTTCATGTACATCCGTTAATACGGGTATCCCAATTTCAGTTTTTATACGCTGTAAGATAGCTAATCCCTTTTCTAAACCTAGCCCACGAAAACTCGTCATCGAAGAACGATTGGCTTTATCAAATGACGCTTTAAAAATATAAGGAATTTGCAAATCTCGGCATACTTCAGCGATATAGCCCGCAATTTCTATACATAGTGATTCACTCTCAATGACACATGGCCCAGCGATTAAAAAAAAGGGGTGCTGTAGGCCAACATTAAAACCACATAATTGCATATTAACTCCTAGTTTGCGCTAAATGCTGGGCAACACCAGCGCGAATAAACCCAGCAAATAAAGGATGGCCATCCCGTGGAGTTGAGGTAAATTCTGGATGAGCTTGAGTTGCTACAAAAAAGGGATGATCAGGCATCTCAATCATTTCCACAAGCATCTGATCATGAGAACGTCCACTAATCTTTAAACCCGCTTGCTCTAACTGAGGCACAAAATCATTGTTGACTTCATAGCGATGACGATGTCTTTCAAAAATAATTGAGCGACCATAGGTTTTATAGGCTATGGTATGTGGTGCTAAAAGACAAGGATAGCTTCCTAAGCGCATGGTGCCCCCCAAGTCTGAATCCACACTACGAATATTAATAATACCTGCTTCCGTTTTCCATTCAGCGATTAAAGCAATCACAGGATAGGGTGTTTGCGGATCAAATTCACTGCTATGAGCACCTGCCATGCCTGCTACATGTCGTGCAAACTCAATCACCGCGACTTGTAAACCTAGGCAAATCCCTAAATAAGGAATCTTACGTTCTCGTGCATATTGGGCTGTTTTAATTTTACCTTCTACTCCTCTCGCCCCAAAGCCTCCTGGTACTACAATTGCATCGCAGTTCGCCAATAAGTCAGTACCTTGATTTTCGATATCTTCTGCATCAATATAACTGATATTAATTTTCGTTCGAGTCTGAATTCCAGCATGAATTAAGGCTTGAGTGAGCGATTTATAAGAATCAGCTAATTCGATATATTTACCTACCATAGCAACAGTTACCTGCTGCTGAGGATGAGATAGCGCCTCTAGTACTTGCTTCCACTCTGAGAGATCTGCAGCAGGAGCAGCTAAACCTAATTTTTGAATAACAAGTTCATCTAATCCCTGAGACTGCAAGTTTAAAGGAATATGATAAATTGTGTCCATATCAGGTAAACTAATTACGCCCTGCTTTTCAACATTGGTAAATAAGGCAATCTTATCACGCTCAGTAGACGGTAAAGGTTGCTCTGAACGACATAATAAAATATCAGGCTGAATACCAATTGAGCGTAACTCTTTCACTGAATGCTGAGTAGGTTTAGTTTTAATTTCACCGGCTGTTTTAAGATACGGAACCAGTGTTAAATGAATGAATAACGTTTCGGTACTTCCCAAATCCATACGCATTTGGCGAATAGCTTCTAAAAACGGTAGGGATTCTATATCTCCCACTGTGCCCCCAATTTCCACTAAAGCTACTGTAACATCTCCTGCACCTTTAACAATTTTTTGTTTAATTTCATCCGTGATATGAGGGATAACTTGTACTGTAGCACCCAGATAATCGCCACGACGCTCTTTACGCAGTACATCGGCATAAACGCGACCCGTAGTAAAATTATTATCTTTCGTCATAGTAGTGCGCACAAACCGTTCATAATAACCTAAATCTAAGTCGGTTTCAGCGCCATCCTGGGTCACAAATACCTCTCCATGTTGGAAAGGGTTCATAGTTCCCGGATCAACATTGATGTAAGGATCTAATTTTAATAAAGTCACCTTTAAACCACGGGCTTCAAGAATCGCTGCCAGGGAAGCAGCAGCAATACCTTTACCTAAGGAGGAAACAACCCCCCCCGTGATAAAAATGAACTTAGTCATATGAATTTTCGTATGATGTTGATGTAGGCAACATTCTAACAGATGCTCGCAATAGGGAAAAGCAGCGATTGCTAAAACCTAGGTTTAGCGTCAAGCTCAAGCCATATTATATGACTCAATTTCAACCAGAAAAGGATGTTATTGATCAATTTTGCCCTACATGTAGAGATGATGCTCCAGATATAAAATTTAAAAGGATGATCAACACCTTTCAACAAGCAGGAAAATCAAACAACCCTATTGAGAATAACTTCTTCAACTGAATTTTTAAGGGCCAATTGAAGCAACCCTTATGAAGGCTGTGCCCTCGCCTTGGCGGCATATCCATAGATATAAATACATTCCCCATTGAAATAAATCAGGGGAATATAATCCCGCTGCCATGGCGGGACTCGCCATTCTTGAAAACACTTTTTCAAAGGATGGCTACCCACCCGCCCATCTGGATGAAAGCGTTCGCCACCTTGACGAAATCGTACTTGCACCTGAACATTATCAGGCAAAGCTATAGCCTGACGTACGGGTTCAGGCGCTAATGTTCCTACTGGTGTTACTAAAGGCATTTCTAAATTCCAATCAGCATACCATCCTTTTACCATAGCAGCATCTATGGGCATAAGATACAGTCGGTTTTGATAGCGTCTTATTATCTTCGTATTCAACTTGAAACATGGCTGTTGGTCAGCACGGGAATTGACTAGCTGCTGCTGCATTTGTATCAACTGAGTACGACTCGGTGCCATCAATCCATGCACCTCCATCAGCCAATACCGTAGGACCAAGTGTTGCTGTGCTTGAGAAAATGTTATCAATTGGGTTAAATTTAATTGCTTAATGTCCGGTAACTGACACATCTGAAACAATTGGTTAGCATATTCTGTTAGCAGCGTATCCGCTTCCTTGGCATTCGCTTGGAGCGCTAGTAATTGTCCAGCCACGTTAGGAAAATCTTGCTGCAGTAATGGCAAAACTCGTTGGCGTAGTAAATTACGGGTATAGTAAGTATCAAAATTAGAAGGATCTGTAATATAAGTTAATTGATGGTACCGTGCGTAGCGTTGTAGCTGATCGCGCCTGAATGAGAGTAAAGGTCGCAATAAATATCCTTGATTTAACCGTCGTTGTGCAGCCATGCCACTCAATCCTCTAATACCTGTCCCCCTTAAAATATGCAATAATAAGGTTTCAAGTTGATCATCCCCATGATGCGCTGTGATAATAGCACAATTTGGTTGCGCATAGCGCATAAAAACATCATAGCGAGCTTGTCGAGCTGCTGCTTCAATACCTTTGCCTTCATGAGTAACAGTTACCCTTTCAGTTGCATAAGGTAATCCATAAGCTATAGCAGTATCTTTGCAATGCTGCTCCCACAACGAAGCTTGGGGGTTTAACTGGTGATTTACATGTAGCACTCGAATTTCAAGCTGAGGTAGTTGTGCTGTCAAGAACCCATGAAGGAGCACAGTAGAATCTAAGCCACCGCTATATGCAATATAGCAAGTTTTAATTTTTTCAGGAATATTATGTAGTAATGTTTCTAAGGCTGATTTAATCTCTAAACACATAATTCATGCATTTTGTATACCGTTGCTCTAACAAGGTCTGCATATTTAAGCTCTGCAACTCCATTAAATGTTTCAATAAGCGCTGCTTTAAAGTCGTGGCCATTACTTCTAAATTTCGATGAGCTCCTCCCAAAGGCTCCGGTACCACTTCATCAATCAAATGTAATTGATAAATTTTTTCGGCATTACAGCCAAGAGCTTTGGCTGCTTCAGGGGCTTTGCTAGCATCTTTCCATAAAATCGAAGCACACCCTTCCGGTGAAATAACGGAATACACACTATATTGTAACATTAGAATCCGATCCCCGGTACCAATTGCTAATGCCCCACCAGACCCACCTTCACCCGTAATAACACAAATAATAGGGGTTTTTAACGCAGCTATTTCAAATAAATTACGTGCAATGGCTTCACTTTGGTTTCGTTCCTCTGCACCAATTCCAGGATAAGCGCCAGCTGTATCAATAAAAGTTAATACGGGTAAACTAAATTTTTCTGCAAGCTTCATAATTCGAAGCGCTTTACGATACCCCTCAGGATGAGCCATGCCAAAATTGCGCCGCAATTTTTCTTTAGTCTTGCGTCCCTTTTCATTACCGATGACCACTACTGGTTGATCCTCCAGGCGGGCAATACCTGCAATAATAGCTGGATCTTCACCAAAATGACGATCTCCATGTAATTCATCAAAATCCGTAAAAATTCGTTCTAAATAATCAACAAAATGCGGTCTTAGTGGGTGCCGAGCTAGTTGGGTAATTTGCCAAGGATCTAAATCACTAAAAATTGACCGCGTTAATTCGTCACTTTTTTTGTGTAAACGCGAGATTTCTTCATTAATATTTAAGGCCTGATCAGATGTTACCAGGCGTAATTCTTCAATCTTAGCTTGTAATTCAGCGATAGGTTGTTCAAAATCAAGAAAAGTGGGCTGCATATTAAAACTTACTCTTTAACTATCAGTAGGGCTTGCGGCATATTAAAACTCTTCCATTTGATAGATTTCTAATGGCTTTTCCTCACCATCACCCTCATTTTGCATTTGGCGCAATTCTCGGACTCGCATTCGTTGTTTACTCCGAATGAAGTTAGATTTTCGCACCTTACGGGGTCGCACTATCTCTCCAGGATTAGCTTCTAAATTTAATTCTAGAATTAACTGATCCACGATCGAGGTCGGCAATTCTAGCCATTGCCCAGGTCGCAATGAACGTGGTAGTTCAATAGTACCAAATCGCACTCGAATTAAACGACTAATTTGCACACCTTGAGACTCCCATAGACGTCGGACTTCGCGTTTACGTCCCTCTTTCAGGGTGACATAATACCAATGATTTCTTCCACTGCCACCCCCATCAAAAATACGTTCAAAGTTGGCTAGGCCATCCTCAAGCATTACTCCTTCGCGTAATTGGTTTAAGATCTCATGATTCACCTCTCCATAGACTCGCACAGCATATTCTCGTTCAAACTCACTAGCTGGGTGCATCATTCGATTCGCAAGTTCACCATTATTAGTTAACAATAGCAAGCCTTCGGTTTTAATATCCAGACGTCCAACACTAACCCAGCGACCATCCTGCAAGCGTGGTAACGAACTAAATATAGTGCGTCTTCCAATAGGATCATGTCGAGTACAAATTTCGCCTTCAGGTTTATTATAAAGGATGAGCCGGGTCATTTGTTGATAACTTTCATTTAAATTCATAAGCTTATGATCTACCTTGATTTCATCATCGAGTTCAATACGATCACCGATCTTAGCCACCTGGCCATTCACTGTAATCCGTCCTGCTTCGATCCAGGTCTCGAGCTCTCTTCGTGAGCCTAGGCCTGCTCTCGCAAGCACTTTTTGCAATTTTTCACTCATCTTACAGTTTAAAACTCAACATTATGGTTAAAATACTAAATTGATGCAACTGCTTCCTCAACTTTTGGGATTAAACGTTGAATTTCCATCAAGGTTGGCAACGCTTCCAAGGTTTTTAAATTAAAATAGTCAAGAAAGGCAGGCGTGGTTGCTAATAATGCTGGTCTACCAGGGACTTCCCGATGCCCAACAACTCGAACCCAATTGCGATCCAATAACGTCTTAATGATAGGGCTGCTCGCACTAACCCCACGAATTTCTTCAATTTCAGCACGCGTAATAGGCTGACGATAAGCAATCAATACTAAGGTTTCTAAAACCGCACGTGAATATTTTGGAGGCTTTTCTGCATTTAATTTGGTAAGCCAAGGAGCGAGTGCAGGACGCGCTTGAATACGGTAGCCAGTTGCCACTTGCTTTAATTCAATGCCTCGAGATTCATAATCTTGGGCCAGTGCAACAAGGGCTGCTTGTACATCAATCGCTGCAGCATCTGCTGTATCCTCAAATAACTGCTTTAATTGCATCAGGGTTAAAGGTTGCTCAGCTACTAACAAAGCAGCTTCAATGATATGCTTAGTTTCCATGGTATTCAGCGTCATAGTTCACAGCTTTGATATGAATTGGGGCATATAGAGAGGTTTGAACAATATCGATAAGGCTCTGTTTTAGTAATTCTAAAACAGCAATAAATGTGATGACAACTCCTAGCCGACCTTCAGTCAAGTTAAAACATTGCGTAAAATCAATATAGGTAAATTGCCGTAATTGTTCTAAAATGCAGGACATTTTTTCTCGAATTGACAACGATTCAAGTTCAATTTGGTGACTCTCTTGTAAATCAGCTTGCTGTAATAATGCCTGTAAGGCTTGAATTAACTCAGGTAAAGTGACTTCAGGCAAGGGTCTAACTGCTTTTACATCTGGAGCCACTACATGACTAATAAAAATATCCCTCTCTAATCTCGGCAACTGATCTAATTCTTCTGCGGCAGCTCGATACAGCTCATATTCACGTAATCGACGTATCAGTTCACCCCGAGGATCTGCTTCTTCTTCAGCCTCGGTTGCAGCTCGTGGCAACAGCATGCGCGACTTAATTTCCGCCAGCATCGCTGCCATGACTAAATATTCACCCGCTAATTCTAAACGTAAATCGTGCATTAATTCAACATACGCTACATATTGTTTAGTAACATCAGCAATTGGAATATCTAAGATATCCATATTATGTTTTTTAATAATGTAAAGCAGTAAATCCAGTGGGCCCTCAAAGGCCTCTAAAAATACTAATAAAGCATCCGGGGGGATATATAAATCTCGCGGCAATTCAGTGATCAAATCTTGGCGAAATCGGCCCAAGATCATAGGAGAATTTTCTGGCAATGCGGTAACTAACATTCAAGCTTAGAGATAAAAACTGCTAACAGTATAAACGATCCTACTTAATCTGGAAAGACACTCCTACCATCATGTATGGCCAGGC
>QLAH01000883.1_pt1 | contig 10626 bp, 9 predicted proteins | sample 4693081 | NCBI WGS metagenome assembly QLAH01 (sample SAMN09425401, study PRJNA476045) | Lake water metagenome, whole genome shotgun sequencing project.
TCCTTGTGGTAGTGGCAAGAAATTTAAATCTTGTCATGGTAAAGATGCATAATCATACAATATAAAAGCCCGATGAAATGAATCATCGGGCTTTATTTTTTAATTGATGTCCATATTATAATCTGAAACCGACACCAAAATCCATGCAGAAAGATTTAATCTGAGAAGTAGTATTACTAGCATTGGTCCAGGTGTATTTTCTGGTTCCAATATTAAATTTGAATTTGACTTTATTGTCTTCATCTTCAAAATCTACTAGTGAAATTCCCCATCCAAAAAATTGTGGTGAGCGGGTAACATCTGAGTACCCTTCTTCTTTCAATTTAACTCCAGGAGAAATTCCTCCTTCTACATATAAGCCGCTAATTGCCCAGGTTCCTCCAATAATGAATAAGTTAGTGAAACCAGCGTTTTTAAACACTTCTTTTTGATTATCTGGGTTAAAGCCTTCTTTAAAAGCAAATGGATAAATTCTTGCACCTAATGGTTTCTGCGTCATGGTTACATTCGTTAAAGAGGTAGTTAGATTTCTGAAGTTTTGAGGCTCTAATCCTGCAATAGCAGCTACTTTTACAAACATTTTATTGGTATATCCAAGATTCAGGAAATTGTATTCTGCTGTAATTCTAGGTTGAATGCCTTTTGATTTATAAAACTGCCCAAAAACTTCGGTTGCTTTAGGATTGGCAAGTCCAATATAAATACTCAGCCTTGGATCCATACCCTTTTGTGCATTTGTTGAAAATAGAGCGGTCATAAAGCAGAGGGTTAATAAAATCTTATTCATGATAATGTATTTTATGCGAATGAAAAGCTTTTTAACAGGCATACCTATACCGTAGTTACGGTATTTGTTATCTTTGCCGAAATTCTTCTACATGCAGTTAGCACCTTATATTGATCATACTATTCTAAAACCAACCACTTTATTGACTGAAGTTGAACAGCTTTGTAAAGAAGCCGTGGAATATGGGTTTGCTGCAGTTTGCATCCCTCCAAACTTTGTTAAAAAAGCCAAAGCGTTTTTGGAAGGAACGAATATCAAAGTGGCTACCGTGATTGGTTTTCCATTTGGTTATTCTGCTGTTGAAGCCAAATTGGCTGAAATAGTTTTGGCAATGGTTGATGGAGTGGATGAGTTAGATGTGGTAGCTAATATCAGTGCAATTAAAAACCAAGATTGGGTATACTTGGCAAATGAGTTGAATCATATTATGCCTGTGGTAAAGTCAAAAAATAAAACAATTAAAATTATTATTGAGAGTGGTATTTTAACTAATGATGAAATTATAAAATGCTGTGAACTATATGGCATTGCTGGTATTGATTATTTAAAAACATCTACTGGATACGCCGAAAAAGGTGCTTCCGTTGAAGCGGTTAAATTATTCAGATTACATTTGCCTGAAGTTGTGCAAATTAAAGCGTCTGGGGGGATCAGAGACTATCATTTTGCAGCAGAATTAGTTGCTGCAGGAGCAACCAGATTAGGTTGTAGCGCAAGTATAGCTATTATTAAGGGGGAGCCAAATCAGCATAACGCAACGTATTAACCTTATATTTACCCCATGAAAACAGGTTGCTTTTTATCATTTTTTTTGTTATTCCTCGGCACTTATGTTCATGCTTGCTCGATGGACACGGTCATTTTAGATAAAGATCCTCGGTTAGATGTATTAGTTGCTAAACAAGGACAAATCAATAAGCGTACTGCAATGATGACTAGTGCTGGTTTATACAAAGGGTATCGCTTGCAAGTTATTAGTACCGCCAAAAGAGACGATGCCAATCAAATAAAAACAGATTTGATGAATCGTTTTCCTGATCAAAAAAGTTACACCTTATTTCAGTCGCCTAATTTTAAAGTAAGAATTGGCAACTTCTTGAAAAAAGAAGATGCAGAAAAATATAGAAATCAAATCAGTAAGTTTTTTCCTAAAGGTATTTATATAGTAGAAGATACTATTGAATATACACCACCTGAAGAAGAACAAAACTAGTTAAGGAATCAGCATGTTAAAAGAAAAAATTAAAACGCTTGCTCATACTATTGCGCCTGACCTGATTGGTATCAGACATCATTTGCATGCCAACCCTGAATTGAGTTACCAAGAATTTAAAACCTCTGCTTTTGTTCAAGAACAGCTTAGTAGTATGAATATTGCTTTTGAAGTAAAAGCAACTACTGGAATTGTGGCAACTATCAAAGGGCAAAATCCGGAATCACGTGTTATTGCATTGCGTGCAGACATGGATGCATTGCCGATTGTAGAAGAAAATGATGTTCCCTATAAATCATTAAATAATGGTGTAATGCATGCCTGCGGACATGATGTACATACTACTGTTTTATTAGGAGCCGCTCGTATTTTAAGTGATTTGAGATTGGAGTGGGAGGGAACAATAAAACTCTTCTTTCAACCAGGGGAAGAAAGAAATCCTGGTGGGGCAAGTTATATGATTAAGGAGGGCGTTTTAGAAAATCCAAGACCAGCTGGAATTGTTGCTTTGCATGTTCATCCGGGGTTAGAGGCAGGTAAGTTAAGCTTTAGAAAAGGTAGAGTGATGGCCAGTGCAGATGAAATTTATATTACCATCCGTAGTAAAGGAGGTCATGCAGCTGCTCCGCATTTAACTGCAGATACCGTCTTAATTGCTGCTCATTTGATTGTGAGTTTGCAACAAATTATTTCTAGAAATAATAGTCCTATTTCTCCATCAGTGTTATCCATTTGTTCTATTCAGGGAGGTAATACCACCAATGTAATTCCTAGTGAAGTAAAACTAATGGGGACTTTTAGGGCAATGGATGAAACTTGGCGTTACAAAGCGCATGAACTCATCAAAAAACAAGCAATCGGATTGGTTGAAAGTATGGGGGCAGAAATTGATTTACACATTGATATCGGTTATCCAACGGTAGACAATGATCCCGCTTTTACGGAAGCTGCCTGGCAATTGGCCAACGATTACATGGGTAAGCAAAATGTAGAAGAAACGGAACTGAGGATGGGTGCAGAAGATTTTGGCTATTATACACAAGTAATACCTGGTTGTTTTTTTAGATTAGGTGTCCGTAATGAATCAAAAGGAATTATACATCAAGTACATACCCCTAAATTTGACATTGATGAATCAGCCATTGAAATAGGTGCTGGTATGATGGCTTACTTAGGAATTAGTTTAACAAAATAGTTTATAACGAAACATATTTATGTCTGATAATAAGCATTCTAAATTACGCAGAGAACAAGCTTTAGAATACCATTCAAGTGGTAGGCCTGGAAAGATTGAAGTAATTCCTACCAAGGAAGCAAAAACACAACGAGATCTTTCTTTGGCATATAGCCCAGGTGTTGCAGAGCCTTGTAAGGAAATAAAAGATAATCCTGAAAATATTTACAAGTATACTGCAAAAGGCAACTTAGTAGGAGTGATCACGAATGGAACTGCGGTTCTTGGCTTGGGAGATATTGGTCCTGAAGCCAGTAAACCAGTGATGGAAGGGAAAGCTGTATTGTTTAAAATATTTGCAGATATAGATGTGTTTGATATTGAGATTAATGAAAAAGACCCTGAAAAATTCGTTCAAATTGTAAAGTCTTTAGAACCCACTTTTGGAGGGATTAATTTGGAAGATATTAAAGCACCTGAGTGTTTTTATATTGAGCAACAGCTAAAAGAGCAAATGAATATTCCTGTGATGCATGATGATCAACATGGAACTGCTATTATTAGTAGTGCTGCTATGTTAAATGCTTTGGAATTACAAAAAAAGCGAATTGATAAAGTTCGTTTTGTAATTAATGGAGCTGGTGCTGCTGCGATGGCTTGTATCAATTTGTATGTGGCTTTAGGTGCTCGCTACGAAAATTTTATTGTATTTGATAAGGATGGGGTATTGCATGAAGGAAGAACAGATTTAGGGAAGGGGCGTGAAAAGTTTGCAGTAAAAAAATCTGACTGGACTTTGGCCAAAGCAATGAAAGATGCTGATGTGTTTTTGGGATTAAGTGTGGGTAATGTGGTAACACAAGATATGGTTAAGTCAATGGCCAAAAACCCAATCGTTTTTGCCATGGCTAATCCTGATCCTGAAATAACTTATGAAGATGCTGTTGCAGTTAGGAAAGATATTATCATGGCTACTGGTAGGTCAGATTATCCTAACCAAGTAAACAATGTATTGGGCTTCCCTTATATTTTTAGAGGGGCATTAGATGTTAGAGCAACTCAAATTAATGAAGCCATGAAATTGGCTGCTGTTCGCGCGCTTGCTGAATTAGCAAAAACTGCTGTGCCCGATATCGTTAACTTGGCTTATAACCAAAACAATATGAGTTTTGGACCATTGTATATCATACCTAAACCATTAGATCCTCGGTTGTTATGTACCATTGCCCCTGCGGTTGCAAAAGCGGCTATTGAGAGTGGTGTTGCACAAAAAAACATTGCGAATTGGGATGGATATGTATTAGAGTTAAATAAACGTTTAGGCTTAGATAATCAGCTGTTTAGGGTGGTAAGTAATAAAGCCAGAAGAGATCCTAAGCGATTGGTATTTGCAGAAGCAGATAATTTGAAAATATTAAAAGCTGCAACTATTATTTACGATGAAGGAATTGCTTACCCTATTTTACTAGGCGATCCCGAAAAAATTAATCGTATTGCCGAGGCCAATAGCATTGACTTGTCAGATCTCCCAATTATTGATCCTCGGAGTGATGCTATGGAAGCAAAGCGGGAGTTTTATGGAGAATTGTTCTTTAAAAAACGCCAACGAAAAGGATTCAATCATCATGAAAGTTTGAAAGTGATGAAAGATCGAAATCACTTTGGTTGTATGATGGTAGAAACAGGCGATGCGGATGCTATGTTATCGGGCCTAACTAAAAACTATGCAGAAGCAATTAGGCCAGCTTTACAAATTATTGGTACTGAAGAAGGGGTTAAAAAAATTGCAGGGATGTATTTGCTATTGACCAAGAAGGGACCATTATTTTTAGCAGATACTACTGTGAATTTTCATCCTACTGCAGAAGAGTTGGCAGATATCACGCAAATGGTTGCCAAAGAAGTTAGAAGCTTTAATTTAACTCCTAGAGTAGCTATGTTAAGCTATAGTAATTTTGGAAGCAGTGATTCCGCTGAAGCTAGATTAGTGGCAGAAGCTACCCGAATATTAAAGCAAAGAGATCCTAATTTAATCGTGGATGGAGAAATGCAAGGAAGTCTAGCTTTTAATAAGGAAATATTAAGAGACAATTATCCATTTAGTGATTTAGTAGAACAAGAAGTAAACGTGTTAATGTTCCCTAATTTAACCGCTGGAAACGTAGCTTATAATTTGCTGAAAGAAGTGGGTGGAGCAGATGCTATTGGACCAATCTTATTAGGACTTAAGAAGCCCGTACATGTTTTGCAATTAGGAAGCAGTGTGAGAAATATAATTAATATGGCCTTAGTTGCAGTAGTTGATGCACAAATGAAAACCAGGGTAGATACTGCAGAAGAAGTACAACGAAGCTCATGGTGGAAAAGTAGAAAGAAAAACAAGAAAACAACCAACCAATTATAAGCCTATCTTTATTTTATGAATTTTTTCACGCACTTAGGTAAGTTCTTATTAATGCTTAAAGGCATGTTTTCTAAGCCAGAGAACTTTAAAATGTATTGGAAAGAATTCATGCATCAGTCTGTGGAAATTGGAATGGGTGCATTGCCTATTGTGATTATTATTTCTTTATTTCTCGGGGCTGTTACTACTATACAAACGGCTTATCAGTTGGTAAGTCCATTAGTGCCACAAAGCACCATTGCGCAGATTGTAAGAGATAGTATGATTCTTGAATTATCTCCCACTGTAGTTAGTATTGTTTTAGCAGGTGTAGTAGGAAGTAAAATTGCCAGTGAACTAGGCAATATGCGAGTGAGTGAGCAAATTGATGCTTTGGAAATCATGGGTATTAATACCAAAGCTTATTTGATATTACCCAAAATACTGGGTGCATTAATTGTAGTGCCTTGCTTAATTGTTATATCAGCTGTGTTGGGTATATGGGGTGGAAGAACTGCAGGAGAATTAGCAGGAATTTTAGCCAATGATACTTTTGATATTGGTCTGAGACAAAATCTGAATTTTTTCAACATCAATTTTGCGCTGTATAAGGCATACACATTTGCTTTTATCATCAGCAGTGTACCAGCATATTATGGTTATTATGTAAAGGTTGGCGCATTTGAAATTGGTCGAGCAAGTACTAGTGCTGTGGTAGTAAGTTGTATTTTGATTTTGCTGGCAGATTATTTGTTGGCAGCACTCTTGTTATAAGCTGATAAATAGTTAAATTGAGACATGAATCCTCAGTTTCCAGCTTTCAAAAAAATCATCACAAATCCAATACGGTTTGCTTTTTTTAAATTGGTGAAATTACCCGCTGCGTTCATAGCAGGTTTAAAGGTTGGGTATATTGATGAATACAAAACGGTCATACTGGTAAAGCATGGATGGATCAATCAAAATCCATTCAACTCTATGTATTTTGCTGTACAAGCCATGGCAGCAGAAATGAGTACAGGATTATTTCCTGTAGGACAAACCTATAAACGAAATCCTCCAGTAAGTATGCTTGTTGTAGGAATCGAAGCAAAATTTGTAAAGAAAGCTACAGGTTTGATTGCTTTTACTTGTAATGATGGATTACTTGTTACTCAAACAATTGAAGAAGCCATAGCAACCAAGCAAGGAAAGACGATTGTTTGCGAATCGATTGGTACGAATGCGCAGGGTGAAATAGTTGCAATATTTAATATTACTTGGAGTTTTAAATCAAAATAAGTATGAAAATTTCTTTTCATGGTGCCGCCAGAACGGTAACAGGTTCTAAACATTTAATCACCTTAAATAACGGGAAGAAAATTTTATTGGATTGTGGGTTATTTCAAGGGATGGGAAAAAATACGGAGGAGTTAAATGCGCATTTTGGATTTGATCCTTCTGAAATTAGTTATCTAATTTTATCTCATGCACATATTGATCATTCAGGTTTAATACCTAAGTTGGTTAAAGAGGGATTTAAAGGTACTATCTACGCAACCCCTGCTACAGAAGCATTAGCTGAAATCTTGTTAGAAGATTCAGCTATTATTCAAAGAGATGATACAAAGTTTATTAATAAACGCAGAGCAAAAAAAGGCTTACCCCCTTTTGAACCATTGTATGATTTAGAGGATGCTGCTCTTGCTTTATCACTCTTCAAATTTGTTGAGTATAACCATTGGACTAAAATTGATGATGAAGTATCAATTTGTTTTACAGATGCTGGTCATATTATTGGTTCAGCAGCTGTTCATTTGAGAGTCATTGAAGACGGGAAAACCAATAAAATTACTTTTAGTGGTGATGTTGGTAGATACAATGATGCCATTTTAAGGTCTCCTGAACCTTTTGAACAAGCTGATTATATTATTTTAGAAAGTACATACGGAAATAAATTACACGATGAAGTATTTGGTATTGCTGATACAATCTTGAAATGGATTGTGAATACTTGTATAGAGAAAAAAGGCAAATTGATTATTCCGGCATTTAGTGTAGGCAGAACGCAAGAAATTTTATATGCACTCAATCAATTAGATATTGAAAAAAGATTGCCCTCCGTACCAATATATGTGGATAGCCCATTAAGTAGAGAAGCGACCGAATTGTTGAAAAAGTTTCCTGAAAATTTTAATAAAAGGGTAAGGAAAATAATGGAACACGATGATGACCCTTTTGATTTTAAGACGCTGAAGTTTATTAAAACGGTTGATGAAAGCAAGCAGCTAAATGATAATGATGCACCCTGTGTAATTATTTCTGCAAGTGGTATGGCAGATGCTGGTAGGGTGAAGCACCATATAATGAATAATATTGAAAAGGAAAGAACGACTATTTTAATGGTTGGTTATTGTGATCCATATAGTTTAGGCGGTCGCTTGATGGCGGGCCAAAAAGAGGTGAAAATATTCGGGGAATTCTATTTGGTCAAAGCTGAAATTGGCACAATGCGCAGTATGAGTGCACATGGAGATTATGAAGACCTTTGTCAATTTCTTTCTAGTCAAAATCCTGAGTTAGTTCGTAAATTATTCTTGGTTCATGGCGAACATGATGTTCAGATTGATTTTGCAGCCCGGTTGAGGAGAAAGCATTTTAAAGAAGTGATTATTCCCGATATGCATGAAACCTTCTTATTAGATTAAAAACCTAACTTCATACTGAAATTATTTGCCATGATAACATTGAATATTAATAACACCCCTTATCAGGTGGATGCCAGTTCAGATATGCCTTTATTATGGGCAATCAGGGATATGGTAGGATTAACTGGAACAAAATTTGGTTGTGGTATAGCACAGTGTGGTGCTTGTACTGTGCATGTAGATGGAAAACCAGTCCGATCCTGTAGTTTTCCTGTAGCTGCAGCAGTAGGGAAAAAGATTACGACGATTGAAGGAATGAAAGATAAAATAACTGAAGCTATTCAAAATGCTTGGGTAGAATTACAAGTGCCTCAATGTGGTTATTGTCAATCCGGACAAATCATGAGTGCAACAGCTTTGCTAAAAGCTAAACCCAATCCAACAGATGCAGATATTGATGCAGCAATGCAAGGTAATCTTTGCAGATGTGGAACTTATCAACGTATTCGTAGCGCTATTCATCGTGCTGCAGATATGATTAAGTAATTCAAAAAAAATTAAGCAATGAATCAGCAAAATAGTCAAATCAATCGCAGAAACTTTTTACGTTTAACAAGTTTAACTGGTGCGGGCTTAGTAATGGGACTAGGCGTAAAAGCCGATGGCGTTTCAGTAATAGGAAATTTAGGAACTTCAACAGCTTCTTTTGAATTATCGCCATTGGTGATGATTGATCAAACAGGGCTTGTAACCATTTTTAATACTAAGCCTGAAATTGGTCAAGGTACCTATCAATCTATTCCTGCATTAATTGCAGAAGAATTGGAAGTGGCCATGGATAAAATAGTGATTAAGCAAACTGGCGGAGAAAAGAAATACGGTCCTGCACAATTTGTTGGCGGTAGCTCTTCAGTAAGAACCAACTATACCAATTTGCGAAAAGTCGGTGCCGCTGCTAAAGAAATGTTGATTAAAGCTGCAAGTAATAGTTGGAACGTTCCTGTTTCGGAATGCTATGCAGAAAATGCTACAGTTATTCATAGACCGTCTGGCAAAAAAATGGATTATGGTGAATTAGCAGAAGTGGCTTCTAAATTAGAAGCACCCAAAAATCCAACCCTAAAAGATGCAAAAGATTTTAAAATATTAGGTAAGTCTGCTCCAAGACCAGATGTGCCAATGAAAGTAAATGGAACTGCTAAATTTGGAATTGATGCCAGTGTTCCAGGAATGGTATACGCTTCTATTGAGCGCTGTAAAGTGTTTGGAAGTAAATTGGTAAGCTTTGATGCAACTGCTGCAAAAAAAGTAAAAGGAGTAATTGCGGTAGAAACTTGTGAACGCATTCATGGCATTTATAAGTCGGAAGGTGTTGCAGTAATTGCAGAAAATTATTGGGCAGCTGTGCAAGGAAGAAAGGCATTGGTAGTTAAATGGGATCATCAGGGTAATGATGCTTTTAATTCAAAGGATTATGAGCAAAGTTTAAGAGAAGCTGCTAAAAAGGAAGGGGCTATTGAACACCAGCAAGGTAATTTTGATAAAGCTTTTGCTGAAGCACCTACGCAACTAACTGCATTCTACGAAACACCAGTTGTTTCTCATTCTCCCATAGAACCAATGAACTGTTTAGCCAGTTGGCAAGAAGGCAACAAATTAGAAATTTGGACCTCAACGCAAGTACCTGGAAGTGTAGTGAATGATTTTTCTAAAACTTATGGAGTTAAACAAGAGGATTTAAAATTGAATGTTTTATTTAACGGAGGAGGTTTCGGAAGAAGATTGTATCCCGATTATATTCATGAAGCAGTTCAATTGAGTAAGAAAGTGGGTAAGCCAGTTAAATCAATTTGGAGTAGAGAAGACGATACCCAACAAGGTCCATTTAGACCATTAACTTTTTCAGCAATGAAGGGCGCTTTGGATGCGAATGGTAAAGCCATTGCATTTCAACATAAAGTAATCTCCCCTACATTAGATATGAAGAAGGATTATGATGTTACCAAAGCAGATGGTACCATGACGGAAGGAATCAGTGAACAGAAATATGAAATCGAACATATGAAAAATTCATATGTTCACCATTACGTGCATATTCCTTTGGCTGCTTGGAGAGCAGTAACCAGTACTACATTGGCTTTTTCACATGAATGTTTTTTAGATGAAATGGCTGTAGCTGCAAAAAAAGATCCAATGGCATTTCGTTTAGAAATGCTTACCAAAGAATCTGATACCAAACAGCTATTAAACAAGTTAAAAGAAGTGTCCAATTGGGATAAAAAATTACCAGCTGGTTGGGGTAGAGGTGTTGCGCAATATGAATTTTTTGCAGGTCAAGCAGGTTTTGTGATTGAAGTATCAAAAAAAGGAACGGGTGTAAAAATTGAAAAAGTATACGCTGTGATTGACCTTGGTACGGTTGTGAACCCAGACAATACTCGT
>QLAH01000884.1_pt1 | contig 10609 bp, 11 predicted proteins | sample 4693081 | NCBI WGS metagenome assembly QLAH01 (sample SAMN09425401, study PRJNA476045) | Lake water metagenome, whole genome shotgun sequencing project.
TTCATAACAGCCACAGCTTTTGTATTGTGCCAGCGACTTACTTGATACTGCGGCATTTTTTCTGGCAGATCACGGTACACACCGCCAGGACGATAATAGGTGGCGTGCATGCGTGCTCCGGAAACTGCTTCATAACAGTCTAGCAAATCCTCACGTTCACGAAATGCATATAAAAATACAGTCATAGCACAAATATCAAGCGCATGGGCACCTAGCCACAATAAATGATTTAAAATTCGGGTGATTTCATCAAACATTACACGAATATACTGGGCTCGGATTGGTACCGTAATTCCCAATAATTTTTCGATCGCCAACACATAGCCATGCTCATTACACATCATAGAAACATAATCTAGCCGGTCCATATATCCAATACTTTGATTATATGGTTTAGATTCAGCAAGCTTCTCAGTAGCCCGATGCAATAAACCAATATGAGGATCAGCACGTTTAATGACTTCTCCTTCTAATTCTAAAACTAAGCGCAACACCCCATGAGCAGCTGGATGCTGTGGGCCAAAGTTTAAGGTATAGTTTTTTAATTCTGCCATAATGATTTACCTTTGCTGATCTTGAGGGTGATTCAAGGGTTCACGCGTTGTATGCCGAATCACGCGGGGATACAAAGTTCGAGGTTGAATAGTTACTGGCTCATAAAGAACTCGTTGCTCAGTAGCATCATAGCGCATTTCTACATGCCCCATTAATGGAAAATCTTTTCGGAACGGATGCCCCCGAAATCCATAATCCGTTAAAATTCGCCTTAAGTCTGGGTGGCCTTCGAACAACAAGCCAAATAAATCAAAAGCTTCACGCTCAAACCAATTTGCAGCATTCCAAATAGGCGTTACTGAAGGTAAGCATAAATCGTTTTCAGGAACATAAACTTTTAAACGTAAACGTTGATTATGCGGCAAGGATAACAAATGATACACAGCTGCAAAACGTTCTGGATGTGGATTTGGCTCGACTTGAATTTTCTGCTCACGGCTTACAGCGCGATCATATCCTGTTAAATTCGCTTCCTGAGTTTCCCATTCAGCTTGACCGTACTGAGAATAATCAACACCGCACACATCGATTAATTGATTAAATTGAAATGGCTCTAAATCTCGCAATTGAGTGGCGACCGTTAATAAAGCTTCACGCGCTATCACCACCGTTATTTCATGAAATGCCACTTGGCAGCTCAAGAGCTGGTCCTGAAATGTAGTTTGTAATTGGGACTGTAGCCTAGCTAATGTCATCTCATAAATCCTTGGGCTTCCGGAAGAATGCTTTAGTCCGCTTGATTTTATTCTGCAATTGCAGAATGCCATATAATAAAGCTTCTGCTGTAGGTGGGCAACCTGGAACATAAATATCCACAGGAATAATTCGGTCACAGCCGCGTACTACAGAGTAAGAATAATGGTAGTATCCTCCACCATTCGCACAAGAACCCATCGAAATCACCCACCGCGGTTCAGACATTTGATCGTACACCTTACGTAACGCAGGCGCCATTTTGTTACATAAAGTTCCCGCTACAATCATAACATCAGACTGACGTGGGCTTGGGCGAAAAATAATCCCAAATCGATCTAAATCATACCGAGAAGCAGCACTATGCATCATTTCGACGGCACAACATGCTAAACCAAATGACATTGGCCACATAGAGCCACTACGAGCCCAAGCGATAACTTTATCTAAAGTTGTAGTGGTATAACCACTTTGCTGATAAGTTGAGGGTGCTACTCCCATTCTAATGCTCCTGATTTCCACTCATAGATAAATCCTACTAGTAAGATTGCTAAAAAAATCATCATGGCACTAAATCCAGCCCAGCCAATATGCCTTAAAGTAACCGCCCAGGGAAAAAAGAACGCTGTCTCTAAATCAAATAAAATAAATAGGATAGCAACTAGATAATATTTAACTTGAAATGGTATTCGGGCATCTTCAAATGCTACGAAACCACATTCATAGGGCGATAACTTTGCCTCACTGGGATTCTTAGGGCTGCATAAATAGCTTAATAGTATAGGAGCACAGCCAAATGCTACGCCAACTCCCATAAAAATTAATATAGGCCAATACATTGCTAACACGTTTATAACCTCTGTATCATTTCAGTGCCAACCCTTACCACCTGGTGCCGAAGGCCGGATTTGAACCGGCACGACTTGCGTCACTGCCCCCTCAAGACAGCGTGTCTACCAATTTCACCACTTCGGCAATTAATTCAATCATTATTTTACCTGAAATAGAAATAATTGGTATCTACTTTTTTTGCTGCTTAGGTTCAGCTTCATCAAAATTGGGTAACCAAGTTTGAGTTTCTGGAACAGGTAACGCCTGAGTTTGTTTGACAGCTCGAGCTGAAAAATATGTTAATGTTAAACTGGTCGCAAAAAATACCAATACTACAGCTGTAGTCAGTTTTAATAAAAATGCACTTGAACCTTCACTACCAAATACGGTATTAGAAGCGCCACTACCAAACGCCGCACCAATATCGGCCCCTTTCCCTTGTTGTAATAGGACTAACCCAATAATCGCTAAACAGGCTAATACATGCATGATTAATATGACTTGTTGCATTTTATTGATTCCCCATTGCTTGCTGACATATCGTTAAAAATTCTTGGGCATGTAAAGAAGCGCCCCCCACCAAAACCCCATCAATGTTAGGCATTACCAATAAGCTTCGAGCATTATCTGCTTTCACACTGCCACCATAAATAACGCTGACTTGGCGCGCCACTGTTGGATTTCGCGCCTCAATACAAGCTCGAATATGAGCATGAATTTGCTCAGCATACTCTGGAGTTGCTGTTTTTCCTGTACCAATTGCCCATATCGGTTCATATGCAATCACAGCATTGGCAAAAGCTTGCATCTCCTCTCCTAATAAACTTAATACGGCTTCTATCTGTTGAGTTAGGACTGCTAACGTCTGATGTGTTTCATATTCTACTAAAGTTTCACCCACACATAAAATTGGAATTAGCCCACACTGTTGCGCCATTAAGAATTTTTGTGCTACTAATTCATTCGTTTCATGATGATATTGACGGCGCTCAGAATGCCCTACTAATACATATTGACAGCCAAATTCGGCTAGCATACTGCCAGAAATTTCGCCTGTATAAGCACCTTGTGAATGATGACTTAGGTTTTGAGCGCCCCACTGCAGAGAAGAAAAATTTAAACGATTGGCAACATCAGGAATAAACATAAACGAAGGTAAAACCACGCATTTAAAATGGTCAGCACACGGGATATGGTCAACTAAATCATCTAATAAGCAACGAATGCTGAGTTTATCACCCTGCATTTTCCAATTCCCTACCACAGTTAAAGGGCGCACAATTTGCCTTTGATTAAAAATGCCTGTGATTTTAACTTAGTCTAGCGCATATTACTAGTATTCCATGATGATCGTTAGCAGGAATAACCTCTATTCTTTGTTTTAGGTTTACTGCTACCTACAATTTCATGCAGTATTTGATGGAATTTCTATTGTTTAGGTTTCTGTAAACCATCCTCATTACCTGATGCTTCAAATTTTAGAGCTACTTCTTGGACTGAGCTATCTCTATTTCAATTGGAGCTTTTTTGCAGTAACTTCACAACGCTCGACGCAGCACCACGCGCCTGTCTTGAGCAATGTTCTCGCTTAACGTTAACCTTGTAGTTATGTTGCCAGTTATACTGCCTACGCTGTTGAGTTTATTACTTCTCGCAGACACAGTAACCATCAGTGAGGTATGGCTCGTTAGTATTTGATGACGACCTATCCTACCAAATGCTGCTTAAGAATCTTATCAAATTGTTGATTCCTGTTGTTGTATCTCCTGATCATGATGTTTAGCATTTTTTATAAGATAATTTCTTTACCATATGTTCTCCCCTATTAAGCTTACAATTTCTCTACAATGACTAACTTATAGCGATTCAATAACTTCTATAAAATAAATCGATATCCATCCGTCTAAGGCAAAGATAAAAATCGTGATAGCCCAGGAAAAAAGTCTTGTGATGTAAAAATAAGTTGGCGCTGACCGCTTAATGCACTGGTGTTTATAACAAAGTCACTATTTTGGGTAATATACACATTTTCATAGCAAGCCAAATGGCCAGCTAATTGAGCATTATATACAATTTCAACCCTAGCCATATTCCCTGACAACTGCGGCTGGTAACTAAAATACAAAAATGCGATAATATTACCTTGAGCTTGAGTATCCGCTACCAGCACTAATTCAGCTCTACTATAAGGCTTAATAGCGTCTCCAACAGTAAAATTCTTTAAGATAGCATTACGTTGAATATCATATCCTGCTAGAAAAACAGGTTGCGATGTAGCATTTGTCAGTATGATATGACGTTGATAGCAATCAGTGTCAGCTGTAGCTGCATAAAGTACCGAATAATAACCAGTCACTATTAACATACTTAATATATAAAGAATTTGGCGCATTCGAATGCACTCCTATTTTATAATAATTGTTCATTATTTAATCATAGCAGTCTTCAGATACTTGTTCAAATTTTAAACTAATTGTCATATTCTGGTGAGGATAAGGCCATGATAAGCGTAAAATTTTGGTGGTCTCCCTCTAGCCATTTTAACCCAGACGTTGCATTTAGATCTTTACACCTTTTCATGGCAACGCTAAAGTAGATGTAATGACAGTTTGGAATTGCCTCCTTGGGCATTTTTCAATAGTAGTCACGCCGTATCTTTGCTTTTTCCTGACCAACCCGTGGTGGTGCTATTCCCTAGTATTATGTTGCTTGCCTTTAGCTAATAGTACTTTAATTTATAAAAGTCATAGTAGAAATATCAACGGTTGATACTGAAAAAGTTAGCTATGATCTTTAGCATAGGCTATGGATATATTTGGTAGCACACGACTTGAATCCATAAAACTGATCGCCACCTGGATTGTCTGGCATAAAAATAATTAATTTTTATTGCAACATGATACGGTGGATAGGCCTATCTCTAATATTAGAGACTCCAATTACGTCTTGCCATTATTCCTCAAGTTTAGTTCTCAAATGCGGAAATAATATTACGTCACGAATAGAGGCTGAATCTGTTAAAAGCATAGCCAATCGGTCGATGCCAATCCCCTCTCCAGCAGTTGGAGGCAATCCATATTCTAATGCTTTAATATAATCCTCATCATAGCCCATGGCTTCTGCATCTCCTGCTGCTTTTTGTTGCATCTGTTGCCGAAACCGTTCTGCTTGGTCTTCCGGATCGTTTAATTCAGAAAAAGCATTAGCAATTTCTCTCCCAGCAATAAAAAACTCAAATCGATCTGTAATAAAGGGATCCTGATCATTGCGTCGAGCTAATGGTGAAACTTCTGCAGGATAAGCTGTAATAAACGTCGGATTAAATAACCGGTGCTCAACAGTTTTTTCAAAAATTTCACATTGAATTTTGCCCAGCCCATCCGTATCTTTGACTACTATTCCAAGTTTCTCAGCCACTCGTGCAGCACAATCTCGGTCTAGCAAATCCATTGCAGAAATATCTGGATTATATTCTAAAATGGCTTGGTATAAACTTAAACGTGTAAAAGGTTTTGCAAAATCGATAGTATTACCTTGATACGTTAATATCGTACTGCCCAATACAAATTCCATTAAACCACGCATTAACTCTTCCGTTAAATCCATAAACATTTGATAATCAGCATATGCCTGATAAAACTCTAACATCGTAAATTCTGGATTATGCCGTGTTGATAATCCTTCATTGCGAAAGTTGCGATTAATTTCAAATACTCGCTCAAAACCTCCAATCACCAAGCGCTTTAAATATAGTTCGGGAGCGATACGTAAATATAACTCCATATCTAACGTGTTGTGATACGTAACAAATGGCCTTGCTGCAGCACCCCCTGCTAAAATATGCATCATTGGGGTCTCAACTTCAAGATATTGCCGTTGTTTTAAAAATTGGCGCAAATAATCTATGATAAGCGCTCTTATCCGAAAAGTCCGTCGAGTGGCTTCATTCATGATCAAATCTAAATAACGCTGGCGATAGCGTACTTCTTGATCCACGAGGCCATGAAATTTATCAGGTAAAGGACGCAAGGATTTAGTTAGTAACACCATCGTTTCAGCATGTACTGACAATTCCCCTGTCTTAGTCTTAAACATAAAGCCACTTACGCCAATAATATCGCCGATATCCCAAGTTTTGAATAGATGATATAGCTCCGGTGTAACATCATCACATCGAACATATACTTGTATCCGTCCCATCATATCTTGAATTTGGATAAAACTTGCTTTCCCCATATGTCGATTAAGCATGATTCGACCAGCAACTTTAACCGTAGTATGGCGTTCTTGCAATTGTTCTGCGGTACATTCACCAAACTCACGATGCAAGTTATCAGTAAATGTAGTAGGATGAAAATCATTGGGAAAAGTAGGTTGCCTATTATCTCGCAGTTGCGCTAATTTTTTACGACGCTGCGCTAAAATTTCATTGACGTCAATCTCAACAGGGGTGGGCTGCTCTATCATGGTTCCTCTCTTAATGGAATGGCTAAATGACTTAAGCCAATGCCTTGTTTTAAACTCGCTTGAATAAATGGATTTAAGTTACCATCCAGCACGCTTTGAGTATCGCTAATTTCAACTCCAGTGCGCAAATCTTTTATCCGTGAAGCATCTAATACATAAGAACGAATTTGATAACCCCAACCAATATCGGCTTTATTAGCCTCAAATTCTGCTTGTTGCTGTGCCCGTTTTTGCATTTCCAATTCATATAACTTGGCTTGTAATTGCTTCATCGCTTGAGCGCGATTTTTATGTTGAGATCGGTCACTTTGGCATTGGACAACGATGCCTGTAGGTAAGTGGGTAATACGAATAGCGGAATCCGTACGATTCACGTGTTGACCACCAGCACCACTGGCACGATAGGTATCTACTCGCAACTCAGCAGGATTAATCGTCACAGCAATTTCATCATCTATCTCAGGCACAACACAAACCGCAGCGAATGAAGTATGCCGACGATTGCCGGAGTCAAATGGTGATTTACGAACCAAGCGATGTACGCCTGCTTCAGTACGCAACCACCCGAAAGCATAAGGCCCCATGACGTGAATAGTAGCACTGCGAATTCCTGCGACTTCACCCGGAGACACTTCTAATAACTCTGTTGCAAATCCTTGACGCTCGCACCAGCGTAAGTACATCCGCAGTAACATTTCCGCCCAATCCTGCGCTTCAACTCCGCCTGAACCTGATTGAATGTCCAGATAGGCATGATGGCTATCCATCTCACCGGCAAACATTCGTTGAAATTCTAAAGCGGCAAGTTGTTGTTCTAATGTATGTAATTCTTGATTTAAGGATGTCAGTTCATCGGTAGCCTGCTCTTCAATCACTAATGCCAAAAGCTCAGCAGCATCCTCTATCGCTTGGTTCAGGATCTTAAATTTATCAGTCACAACCACGAGTTGAGATCGCTCTTTACTAAGTGCTTGAGCTTTCTCAGGTACATTCCATACTTCAGGTGTTTCTAATTCTCGGTTAACTTCTTCTAAGCGCTCTATTTTTTGAGCGATGTCAAAGATACCTCCGCAACTCATGGATACGTTGCTGCATTGATTTAATATGTAACTCTTGTTGACTAGTTTCTAACATACTATTTAAAGTGCCAGAGAATTTGGGTCGTGAAGGATTTGAACCTTCGACCAATGGATTAAAAGTCCACTGCTCTACCGACTGAGCTAACGACCCATTCAAGAACCGTAATAATAACGAATTATTCTAGAATTTCAAGTATATCATAAGAAAATTCTTTATTGTTGTTTTTTTAACCAAAACTCAGCATAGTTTATTAAGATATTGACAAGGCATAAACGACTGCTTCATCGAATTTACATCAGGAAAATATGTAGGTAAAAACAAAACATCTGCTTCTAGATATGACAGCTGCCAAGAAGATGAGGCATTCTTAGCATACCTAGTTGCTATACCTCTCCAACACATAAGGTACAGCAAAGCATTTTCAACCTAATGTCTTAGCGTGTATAACGCTTTATCCTATTCTCTTTAAACTTTTCTGTTTTTTCTTGGGAGTATACCCGCTATCATGCCCTGATATTCCCCTTGTGTTATCGCGTCATCACTATCATACCCATTATCATCCAGCAGATATTGTACCGTTATTCGCTTTGAAGCTTGAGTATAAGATGAACTCTTTACCAGTCATTCAATATAATCTTTTTATAACGCTTTAACTATATTTTCTGAAATATAAGCTTTATCTGGGAATTTTTTATACGCTAAAACCTCACGAAGCACTGCTTCATAAGCCTTAGTATCACTCATCCCTGCATGCGTAATACGTACACGGACTATTGTTAGGGATCATGGTATCTTTGCATCAAACAGGCTATGTCATTAAGTCCAATCGAGAAAGTGGCCAAAGACGATACGATATCGCCATCATTCCTCAATATGCGAGTAAATTGGACATTATGCTCGAATTGAAACAAAAAGATTTGCTTAAAGTCAAACCATCCAAAATAAAACCATTGTTGGGGAGCGCAGCAGCAACAGCATTCGCTCAAATAGAACTGAATTGCTATGATACTGAATTGAGACAAGCTAACATTTCGAAAATTTGTCAAATTGCCATTGCATTTTGCAGTAAACAATTTCAGTTACAGCATACGATCAAAACCTATCCTCAAAACATTGTTTAGCTCTAAAAAATGACGGAAGACAGCCATCATTGGCCTAACTCAAGAAAGATTAGCAAACTATCTATTAATTTATTACATCACACGCTATTAACAAAAGGCCAATTTTAGGCTATGATGATTTCTTGTTAAAGTTGTAAGTTACGTCAAGTGACTAAAATTTACAACTTGAAAAGGGAATTTACAGGAAGTTAATTGAAATTATGTTTGCAGTTGACCGAATTGTCACTATTATCAAACCCACGTCTACTATGCTGCGATGGTTAAATCACTCGCTAGCTGAACCATTAACACTTCAGAACCTACGGAAAGATTGTTTAACACTTTTGATACCCGAATTTGATGGCCCACGACAAGCATTAGCCTATATCGAAAGTATCTTTCAACCTATTCTCGAAGCTCAATTGATTGCTTTTGGGATACCCCAAGCCATATGGCCTAAGCAACATGATCTTGAACTCTTCACAGCATGGTTCGATATTGAATTTCACTCCATGATTTATGATGTTGCGTATTTAGAAGCAATGTGTAAAAAATAACTGCATGTTTTACTTAAATAGGCTCATGATCAAAATAATCAGTCTGTTTTTGCTCTCTGTTAGTAAACAGCCAGGATGGCTTTTGATTGCACTCAAGGTATGAACCATTATAATACCCCATTATTACATAATATTGGAGTCAATATATGTCAAATACCAACGCCTTCGAACTCAAAGCAAGTTTGTTTACTTTTACAGTCTTACAATTAAAAACCTTTGACGTACAGCTGATTGAAGCTCAACTCTCTGCTACTATCAATAAAGCACCAAATTTTTTTAAGCATGCACCTGTAATTCTAGATTTGCACCGCTTACAAATGATCGCTTGCCCTATTGATTTTGCCGGCTTAATGCAAATTTTAAAAGCTTACGACCTTATTCCTATGGGCGTTATTGGCGCAAATCCTGAGCAAGCCACCCAAGCAACTTGTGCTAATTTAGGGATATTGCCAGGGCAGTATTCGACCAAATTACCCACCGAAACAACTTCCACGGTCTCTCCACCTCTCCCTGAGCACAGGACTACGGTCGTGGCTTCAAGAGACACAACAAAAATTATTGAATATCCCGTCCGCTCAGGCCAGCAAATCTACGCTAAAAATAGCGATTTGATTGTACTTGCTCCAGTAAGTCAGGGAGCAGAAATTATTGCTGATGGCCATATCCATGTATATGGAGCACTCCGTGGACGAGCACTAGCTGGGGTAAGTGGGGATACCCAGGCACGAATTTTCTGTCAAAAATTCGAAGCTGAATTAATATCTATCGCGGGCTTATATCAACTTCAGGAGCAATTCCAATCACAGTCAGGTAAAACACAATGCCAAATCTATCTACGAGAGGATAAACTATATATCGATCAATTGTCTCTATAGAGCACCCAGCAGGAGATTTTGTTAGGAACTACTAGGCAAATTTTGTAAAACACGATAGCATATACCTCACTTTTAACTTTTACAACTAAGGTATATATATTGTGGCTGAAGTGATCGTTGTTACCTCAGGCAAAGGCGGGGTAGGCAAAACAACCTCGAGTGCCGCCTTAGCAACGGGACTTGCATTGCGAGGCTTTAAAACAGTGGTCATTGATTTTGACATTGGCTTGCGCAATTTAGATCTCATCATGGGTTGCGAACGACGGGTTGTCTATGATTTTATCAATGTTATTCGAGGAGAAGCTAGTTTAAATCAAGCACTCATCAAAGATAAACGTACTGATAATCTCTATATTTTGCCAGCCTCGCAAACTCGGGATAAAGATGCCCTTATTGAAAGCGAAGTTGAGAAAATCTTAACAACATTAGGTCAAGATTTTAATTATATTGT
>QLAH01000885.1_pt1 | contig 10599 bp, 9 predicted proteins | sample 4693081 | NCBI WGS metagenome assembly QLAH01 (sample SAMN09425401, study PRJNA476045) | Lake water metagenome, whole genome shotgun sequencing project.
ATGGGTCTCTGCTCTAGCTTCCTATCCTGAAATCTTAGATCCTGTTATTACAAACATCCTACCAGAGCTAAATACACTCCTATATAAGATCCTATACTTACTTCCAAGTATATCTTTTAAGTTGTTAGGCAAGCTTGGTGCAAAGTCTAGATTGTACTATGATGATAAAGAGTTCAAATCTAAGAATTAGTAAGCAATTATTTCAAATTTAACTTATTTTAGTCCAGAAGAAGGTTTGAAGCTAGAACTCATTGATAAGCATTCAGGCCAATAAGTAGTCCTTGGAATAGATTCTGCTATCGATGTAGTATTGCTCAAGATATTTGACAGCTTCCACAAATACAGCTCTGCTAAACTCATTGAAGCTTTTAAACTTGTCAGAGCTTCTTTCCTGTGTTTCATTGAGCCTGATGTTGATATCGATTTCTTAGTAGCTTCAGTTGTTAATGCTAAGAACAAAAATACTGATCTACTTACTGCCTATACTATGAATTCCACTAAATTGTAAGTATTTCAAGTTTGAAATTTATAGTTTCAATCCAAAGTAGCCTTAAATAAAAGTCAGTGCTCTTGGAAGAGGATCTGAGTCACATGCATTTGAAAAAATCCTAAAATCTCTACTTATTGCATGCTCTTTGCCTAAAAGCAATCCTGAAACTTAAAAGGTACAACAAAAAGTGAAGAAATTCTTCAAGTGGATCACTTAATACTTTACATTGATCTACATCTGTAAAAATGGCAAACTCAAAGAGAACTTAGTTGGTGAGATCACACCATTATTCTTCATTGAGAATATTTGTGACTTTTTGTATTACAATATGCTTTAAGGATTGCCAAAGATGCAGCAAAGATCCTATTACAAAGGCTCAGCTATTGCTTTAAAGACTATGATTAGATTAGTAAAGCAAATATATGGTGAAGATGACTAAGAGATTTACAATAATTTGGAATTCCTTCAAATTGTCATATAGAAGATCTGCCATTTATCTTATGGTCAAGATCTACCAAAGAAAGTAGCTGCTAACATTGCTCTCCAAATAATAATCAAAGAGTTGCCTATAGTGTTTATTAAAAGCACTTACTAGCAAATGCTAGATTCCTTATTCCATATATTGAACACTAATAACGATTCTTTAGTCTACCAGGTTGAGAAAGAATGCAAATCTACCATTGATAAGCTTTTCTAAAAGATTGGAATCTACTAAGAAAACATTTTTTCAACCATAGATGAAAAGGAAAAAGAGTTTAATCTAGAAATTCTAGATAAAATTCTGCAAAATCTCTATATTAACAAAGGTTCTTCAAGACCTGTAGCTATGTATTTCTTAGAGTTGATTAGTGAAAAGAGCAAAATATCTCTATATGAGATCTTAAATACTGTTTAATGCTCCTACTTCTCGCAGCAATAACCTTAACCTAACTTAGCTTAAGAGCCTTAGAATCAATCTTGGGCCTATTTCTTAACCATGAATTAAGTAGAAAAGAAAGCTAAAAACCTCTTTGCCTTATTCAAAGGTGGCATTACCTAAGTTACTATCTTGATATCTTACTTAGACATCTTACAATTCCTGCTTAAGCATAAAATCATTGATCCTATATCAAAACTCGCCACCTATCTAGCTTTATGCGAGCAACTCCTAAAAATCCTAGAAGATGAAATAGATAAATGTGAATCTAAAAACGATTTCCTCCAAAGTTTCAGCACTGATCATCAGATCAGCCAAACAGCCAAAGCTTCAGTTAAGTATATGAAACTTGAAAAACACTATATTTCCCAGAATAAAGCTTATGACCCGCATTCACACACTCTCTTCCCACACTTATCTATGTAGAACCAGCACTTCGAAGTTGAAGAGTTAGCTAAACGTGAGAAACTCCAATCTGAAATCGATTCAGTACACTATAGTTACAAGACTTTTGAGATTTTCACAGATAAACCATCCAATCCCTCTGATATAGTGACTCCCAAAGCGACAGAACCCATGTCTTTTGAGGAATAACAAGGCTTAAAGAATCATCTGCAACTGAGAATCACTGAATTCATCAATAAACTGTTCTCTGGGGGCATCAAAGCCAATGATGTGTCGTTTGAGCATGTTCATCATTTGTATGAGCTGTTTCCTAATCATAGGATACATTGTGAACTGATTGTGAAGTGCTTGAGTGTGCTGTGTGATATCACTACGGAGGATAAGATGCATGTCTACTTGAAAGAGAGATAGCAAGCTTTCTTTGACACTCAACAGTAGTAACAACCCCCTTAGCCTCAATCAACCACTCAATCCAACCCTTAGCAATAACAATAATGTCTAAACCGTCGCATTGATCTCTACGCAGTGGAGATCAAATCCAAGATCATCGCAGTCTACTTCAAGTTCTTCCAGCGTGAAGAGCACCTCATCTACAAGCAAGCCAAAAAGTGTCTCAAACGAATTCTCAAAAAAGAGGCCAATTAGCAAGAAGCACTGCCTAATCAGATACTCAAGGAATGCGTGAGACCCTCCCTAAATATATTGAGCTAAAGAGGCCAGTTCCCTGCACTATATGAGCAGCTGACTAAACTCATAAATGTGCTACATGGGTGCTTTAATGATCAACTGGGGAGACATTTGATTAGATGCTATGAGTTGAATAAGAGTAAGATATTGGAACAGATACAATTGATACTGGAACCTGATGATCTACCGATGACAGATCCCAAGTTTGAATTGAATATACTACCTGATGAAGTTGGTTTGACACCTGAATAGAGATTGCAGAGGAAATTCAATCTGGCATATGAGAAATTGATACTATAGTACAATCAGAAAATTGAAGATTTGGAGATTGCTAATCACATAATCAAGATACTATATCTATTGCCTACCAATAGACAGGAAATAACTAGGATATTACTATAGCTACCAGAGTTTGAAGTCAAGGTTGTGCATGATTTAGAGACTCAATTTGAAAATTCCTATTTGAGATTGCAAGAGCATTTCAAGATAAGTCCTATGATGAGTCATGAGTAAAATCAAAGGCCATTGTCTATTAGATTAGGATTACTAAAGAGTGATTACAGATAAGGACTATCAAAGTTCTATAATAGAAATCCATTTGAATCTATTGATATATACAAGCAACTAAATTCACATACAGCAGTAATGCTTGAAATCTTGAAAGAACCTAGCTCATTCTGTTTGAGAGAAAGAGTATCAAGAGAACCTGATATTATCAAGAACTTCTTGTATTAACAAGCAGACAGTTAGGAATTTGCAATTGGAATTAAGATGATCTGCATATTCTTAAAGTATAACAAAAACTATTTAACCTTAAATCATAATAAGTGCCTTGTTGATGGATTAAGAAGAGCTTGGAATAGTTTAGGGATAATCAATTTAGATGACCTTATTTCAAAAGCTTAGAATTCAACAAGTTTAAGGAAAGTTTATCTCAAGATTCAAAAGTGCTTACTAACATATTGTAGAAGCCCTAATTCAAAGATTAATGTACTTTTTGACATGATTCGTGGTTTCAGATATCAATCTTATATAGATATGACTCCAGTTAAACTCTTTTTGCAATATGAGGTGCCTAACACTTTCTCTATGAAGAAAAAGAAGGAACTGCTAAGCATTACTTTGGAAAATATAAAGTTCAGCCAAAACTCATTAGTGTAAGATGAACAGAAATTCCTCCTATTTGAACTTGCCTTTATGCCAACTATTGTTAAACACACCATATCTAAGAGAGACTATTCCCTTAGAGAACTTTTAGATGAAAAGCTAATATCAGATTTCATAGAGACTTTCTTCTGTTTGAAAGTAGTTGAATCTCACAAAATGCCTTTGATTGAGAGTTTAAGGCACAATTTGGAAATAAGCTAGCAAGTGTCATATGAGCAATTCTAAATTGAGATTATCAAAGTCATTAATCTCATCTACAGATACTATGAGTTCAATGTTATCTAAAAGTATTGTAAGCCTAGAGAAATGAACAAAATCACTCAGTTCTTGTACTAATGCTCCAAGAAAGCTTATAGTTCAGTATTGAAAGAATGGGCTTACTATACTTTGACATCTTTGTTCTTTAAAATGATGGATGCTCACTAAATTGAACTTTCCAATCAATAACAGCCAAGTATTGATGATAATATGATCTAAATGATAGCTCATAGTTCAGAGTAGATACTCATGCTTATACTGTAGCATGGATAAAACTAAACAATAAAAGCTTTAGTACAAAAGTCTTTTAGAAACCTCATATAGTTGCTAAAAGATCCTAGAATTAAGGCTAAATTGCCTTAGAGCTAAATTTAATCTGACTATATCAGCTTATGCTTGAAAAGAGCTTTGATCTATGAGAGTAGAAATAATGTCAACTAGACTTACCTGTCTAGCTTTATATTGGGAAACTCAGATAACTTCTTCTCAGAACAACACAGTTTCATGCCAAGAATACAAAGAATAATTTTGAGATCATCAGCTTAGATTCAGCCTAATCTAGCTCAAAAGCAGCTTCTAATAGAATTATCAGCAGTTTTGATAAATTGGGTATCTAAGAGAATCTAATATGCTTAGCTTTACGGTAGAATCAATGAGGAAATGTACAACTACTACTTGTAGACTTTCGCAAATATCCTTTTCTAGTTAATCAGAACAGCAGTTATGATACAGTTGTCTCAAAATGATTCAATCAAGGAAAGTTTGGATTTATCTAAGCAATGTCTGAAGCAAATAATTTACTTAGTGAGAAGTTTCCCTAATGTGAGAACCTAATTCCCTTACTTTGCCAAACTGCTCTAAGCAGAAGGTAATGATAGAGATAACTTGCATATTGTAAAGTTGATATTGCTGAATGTGTCTTACATTTTGATGACTTACTAGAAAAGCATCCATGAGTTTAAGGGTTTCTTTTTGGAATACATAGTTTAAGCTAACACTAAATACCACAAAGGTATCTTGTTCACCTGCAAGAACTTAATCAACATTATCTCAAGCAACTAAGATCCAGGTTTCTAAAGCATCATCAATGCTAAGCTTAAGTCTTACATTTAGAATGATATGGAGAAATGTCAATCTGAGAATGTCAATGATATTAACCTTAAGATCAAGGCAGCTGAGGATGCTCAACTCTAGAAAAACCTACCTATCTCTCTCCTTTGCCAAGAATCAGCTTAACTCATCTCCAACACTATCCCACACTTCGCCATTAGATTGATAGTTGCCTTGGACCTCTCTATCAAGCAATCAGCATAGCCTACTTACGCTTCTCAACACTTAGTCTACACTGACAACGAGCCCCAGTTCCTCAAAGAGCTAGCAACTTCCCTCTTCCGTGTAGTAGGCTACTTTAGACGTCACATTCTTTTCGACTAAAACGACCTAAACCCAGCCAAACACCGTATCAAACACAACGTAGTCTGGCAAGCTACTAATTGCAACACAGAGTTCACTAACATGAAAGAGCTAGTCACACTCTAAGATGACATCTTAGACCTGAAACTGGAGGAACCTAACTATGATTTGTTTAATAAAGAATCTGTGATGCTTGGAGTGCACTTCATAGTGAAACGCATCAAGAAAATGGAACACAAAGACTCAGTACACATCATAGAAATCATCCAGTACATAATCCAAACCCTGCTCAAGTACATAACCAATGAGTACATGATAGAATGGGTGAGGAAAGTGGTCGATGTGCTGGTTACTGATGATGAAGGTGAAGATGTTAGTGTGCTAACTAATGAACAGAAGTACTCTTTTATAGTTAGGATGATTTAGAAAGTGCAGGCGCTGTAGACACCTGATCGCAAAGACTCTATTCACACTAATCAGTTGATAGAGAAACTGTATGAGCAAAGTGTGAGATTTTTGGAAAAATAGCAATCATTGTTGAATGATTATTCAGTCAGATTGTTTGAGCAACTGTTCATTAACTTGAAAGGCAAAAATGTTGGGTTGAAGAAGAGAGTGTTTGCTATGTTTGAAAGACTCAATGGCTCAAGCATGTTCAAAAAGCTTCAGTTCTACTTCGGCAAGCACCAATTCGAAGAAGCAGACAAGTTGCCCTTCTACCAATCCCAATCTTAGATCCTCGACTTCACCCTCAGCAACTTCCATCTAGACCTCCCCCTGCGCAAAGCAGAGCACTCCTCCAGACTCTTCCCACTCTACAATAAACAAGTACAGTTTTAGAACTAATGCAAAGTTGTGGATATTAGAGAAGGGGATAATTAGAGTGAGTCATAGTATTAGAGAGTGAGTGGTGCGTTGGGATAGTTTTAGAGGAAGATGCTGAAGTATAAGGAAATGAAGTTGCATCATTTGATGGATCCACTGTCTGAGATCATTAGCATAAACCCAAGTCACAGTACAGATAAACTGATATCAGACAAGTTATTCATAAAAGTGTTCTGGCAATATTGGAACTTACTGCAAAGCAATGAGTAGTAATATATGGCAGAGTCAATCAATCAGTATTTCGTTCAAATAATGCCAATGTTGCATAATCAAGAATTCAAGAAAAGCAGTTTCCCAAGAACTTTCCTGGAATGTGTAGCCACTTTATCACCTTAGATACGTATTGAACCTGAGGTTTTGCAATACCTTGGTAAGAATCTCAACTTATGGCATGTGGCTATACCTATACTGGATAATCACATTACACTGTATCCAGAAAATGAGAGATACATATTTGGACTCAATGAAGTCTACACTAAACTGATGGAGGAAGATTACATAGCAGGTTTGAGAAGAATAGTAACTGACTCATAAGAAACAAGGAGTGTTGTGTCTTATGCTTAGCATAACATGTGGGAAGAGATTAATCAGCAGTTCAGCCATTTCATAATATACTATGCTGAATAGGAAGGATTATATGCACACATGGATGCTGATTACAGTCTGCCAGGCAAGTATCAAAGGCAACTGCCTTATTAGACATTTTTGAGTCTCAAAGAGAACCATAGGAATGAATTCAAAAAGCATAAGACTAGTGAAAATGGTGGCAATCCTATAGAAGATTGGACACCATTTAAAACTGAACTAGAGTAAATAGATAGAGAAATTGATGCTTAAGTAGAAGAAGCATCTGGGCAAAGGAGGATCAATGAACGCAAATAGAAAGATATACAGATTGGTGCTGCATAGAAAAAGAAATTCAAGGAAGTCGATCTTAGAATATGGGAAAATCTGTTCATAGAAAGCTTGAAAGTGCTAAACAAGTGGGATCAGTATAGAGATATCGCTCATGCTTTGTAAAATCAAGAGATGATGATTGAATACTTCTGGAATACTAAGGACTGGAGATCCCTCATACCTTATGACTCAATCCTGAAGAAAAGTGACAACATAAAGTATCAACTATACTACATCTATCTGATCATTTATCAACAAAAGAACAATGAATTCGATGACATCTTCAAGCAAGTAATTTAACTTGCCTATAAAGAATGGGACTAACAGTTACCTAACTATATTGACATCATTCAGTTTGAGAATCTCATTATGTTCCAATTAGTGATGGAGTCTAGTGAAGGTGGTAGAAATATGATTAAGGAAGCTTAAAATCTCAAGCAAAACAATAAGATAGTTGATATCAAGACTGCAATCAATATCTGGAGAGAAAGATCTCCTCATTAATGTGAAAGTATCTAGAGTTGGAAAGAAGTCCTGGAAAATAGAAATTTCATCTAGAATCAGATATCTCTGATCATAGCACCTTAGATTAGCAGCTAGAATTAAGGTTAAGTAACTGATGAAGAGCTTAAATAGCAAAGACTCTAGCGTGATCAATAACGCCACTAAGCTCTCAATGAGTTTTTAGATGTAGCTTGGAACCAATATAAGTTGGCTTAAGTGAGTAGAAAGCAAGGACTTGCAAGTTTATCCTACTCTTACTGGGCTTAGCTTAAGTAATAACTTTACCAAAGCAATGACAGTGAAGGAACTAAGTTTGAACGCTTCAAATGTGACTATGAAGAGATTAAGATAAATTTACAGTTCAACAACAATCCAATCTCCCTTGGCTTTGTCATGGATAATCATGCCAGAGTTATCAAGCAGAAGTATCTTGACAGTGCTCCTTAACACTATGAGCCATGGTAGACTAGTGAACTATGCCGCCTAGTTGGTGAATACTATTTCAAAATAGGAGATTTGAACAACACTCAATTCTTCTTGACTAAATCGCTAGAGCTGAATAAGAAGGAGTCTAAATCTTGGTTAAGCTATGCCAAATTGAACTAGTAGGTGTTCGAAATATCTAGGAGTGAGGCTGCTTTGCAAAACACTCTCAAGGGGTACTTCAATGCGATAGTGCTCAATCTGCCTAAGAGCAGGCCTGTCATTCCTCAAATACTCAAACTTATTAAGATCAAGGACCTGGGTGCACAGCAATAAGCTGGCATTGTCAACTTCATAAAGATGAACATCGACCAAATGCCGAACTGGATCTGGCTGTTCTGGCTCCCCCAGCTCCTGCACCTGCTCTACTCCTCCCTGAACTCCCTGGAGTTCCGCCTCGCCATCAGCGTCCTAGAGAAAATGAGCAAACTCTACCCCCAGTCCCTGCAGCACCCACTCAAGATGAAAGAGCAACAGATGAAAATGCAAGAATAGTAGCAGTAGTAGTAGTAGTAGCAGCAATAGAAGCAAGGTCAGAATGCAGCTGGATAGTAAACACAAGATTAGCAATAGAGGATTATAATAAATTCACATGTTGACACATTTAATATGCTGATTAAGAGATCTGCGATGAGTGCCACAATGTATAGTGAGAAGATATCATATGAGATATTTAGGAGTTTGAAATTGTCTACTGAAGAGGAATTGTACATAGTATTGACGAAGATACTGTGCATGAGCTAGTTCTTTAAAATCGATAATTTTGAGGAAGGGTTTAAGGCGTTTTTAAAGCAAATCAACGAAAAATTCATGAGAGATGATAATATATCGCAACAATCATCATTGATTGGGGAACTTAAAGTCATATTTAACAGAGAATTCTTGGATGAGGAGACTAGAGAGAATAGCATAATTGAGATCATTAAAATGGTCAAGAACTTAAAAGACTTTTTGCATAAGAAACTTAGCTTAGTTGAATAAAAGTCTCATTTGGAATAAATAAGTCCAGTTTTAGCAAACTTCAGCGAAAAAGGAGTAGAACTACCAGGACAATTTAGCATATTAGACTGTGAGCCAGTGCCTTAAAATACCATTTACATTCAAAGATTTGAGCCTATGATATATAGAAGCGGTGTAACTACTAAGAAGCTTGTGATTAAAGGCAGCAATTAGAAAGTATTCGCATTCGTAACTAATGTTGTGACAACTAAAGAAGATTATCAGAAGCACTGCTCTGAAGAGAGAGTGATGCAGATTAAAATGCTTATGAATAGCATATTTGCAAGAAACAAAGAAACAGTGAGAAGAGGCATCAAGTTCTATATTCCAATCAAGGTCTTAATGAATAGAGCTAAATTAAGCTAAGATGATCTCACTTTTGGAAGTCTTTAGGAGATTCATGATTACCTGTTCCAAGAGAAGGGACTCGATTCAGATTTAGCTTTCAATATCTAAGTAAGGAAAGTTGAAGAACTGTTTGCTGAGTATCCAGAAGATAGAGAGAAGACTATATCTGATATTGAACCTGACATAAAGAGAAGAATTAATGAAGAGACTTATTCAGAGATGAAGTCTATGCACTGCAAGCCTTACCTTCTAAGTTCCTTCTTCCACCGGATCTTCTACAACGTAGACGACCTCTTCATCTTCAAGAAGCAGTTCACGACCTACCATGCAGTCAACTCCTTCTTCACCTACATCTTCTCCCAGAACGAGTTCTCCACCTCCCTCAGTCAGATATCTTTCTGTAAGACCTCAGGCAGACTCAATGCCAATGAGGCTAAATTGGTGGAAGTGCTTAAGAATAGGTATTTGAAGCAGGCTATGAATAATCAGCAGGTGTTTGACTTTGATATGATTGAGAAGGAAGAGATTAATGCATTGGCTACACCTTCGAGCAAAGTGCCTACATACTTGCCATTCAGAATGACCAGCAACATACAAGAGTTCATAGGGAAGATAGGTTTGAATGGGCTATTCGTAGGCGCAATGACTGCAAGTTCCATAGCCATATAGAAAGATATAGAGAAAATATTGCCTATGATCAACATAGTGTACAGGGATGAAGTGAGTCCTGATAATAGGGATCCTATGATTGTGTTCATAGCTAAGTGCTGTGAATTCATCAAGTTCAAGATGCTCTCACTTTGCAATAACAAGAACTTGATAGATAGTAATGTTTCATTTGGCAGGAGTTAAAATGGTGAAGGACAACAGCAAGATGAACAGGAGGAAGAGTAGAAAAATGATATGGAGGATTGCATCAGTTTCGGTGGCTATAGAGTTCCTAAACAGTTCTTGCGCTATGAAATTGAAAGGCCTCATACTTTCGAAGAGATGAACAAGAAAGTATTTGATCTGATAGACTTGGCAGTAGATGACAGTCGCTTGTCTCAGATGAATTTCAGTTGGAATCCTTGGTTCTGACCAAATAATTTATTTCTTAAGCTTTACTTCATATTGTTTGTACTCATGGGGTTTTGGGGTTTTGGGG
>QLAH01000886.1_pt1 | contig 10593 bp, 6 predicted proteins | sample 4693081 | NCBI WGS metagenome assembly QLAH01 (sample SAMN09425401, study PRJNA476045) | Lake water metagenome, whole genome shotgun sequencing project.
CCAATCACGCAAGCTGGATTTAGATGTGTTGCTATTTGGAGACTTAGTAGAATTTACTGCGGACTATGAAATTCCCCGCTCCGATATTTTAAAGTTTGCCTTTGTTTTAAAACCCCTGGTTGATTTAGCGCCTGAGTTCATGCATCCGCAGTTGCAGCTAACGTTACGTCAGCTCTGGGAAGCCAGTATTCATCCTAATTTTCCGCTCAAAGTATGCGACACTTTATTCATTAATAGCAGCTAATGCGCCCGTTTCATCAAATTGCAAAGTAAGAGGAGTAGTATATTGTCCTCGGTCATAAACCCAGCTCGTTATTTTTTTCGTTTTCTTGTTTGGGGTATTTTGCATATTGGTGCTGGTAGGGGTGCCGCAGTTACTCAGTATGGTATCAGCAGTAGTACCAATAGCAATTGGAATGCCACACTGCTCTGTCATAGTACTAGCTTGACCATTTTCAGAAATTGCTGTTACTTGTCCATTCTGAATTTCAAACGTAATGCTTGGGCCTAAAGCTGCAACTTGAGGATCTGGTTGATTAACGCCTAAAGGGACGGCACGTGTTACTTTTAAACGAGTATATGACCAATATTCTACGGTTGAAAAACTGCCATCTGGAACTTCAGTCACTTGAGTGCTCGTCGGTGTGCCACACATTTGAGTTACTTGTGCCATGCTATCCCCAAGATTAATATAGCCGCGACCTGTGGAGGTTGAGCAAAAATAAGCAAAGCCTGCTTTAATATAAAGCAAGCTGCTTATTAGACCAACAAAAATAAATTTATGACGGTTGAAGTTCTTCATAGGGAGGATCCACCTTTTGTAATGCTGCTCTTAATTTAAGCATAGCATTATTTTCCAATTGGCGAATTCGTTCTTGGGAAACTTGGTAGTGAGTGGCCAAGCTTTTTAGCGTTGCTTTTTTCCCTGATAGCCAGCGAGCTTTAATAATTTCTTGGCTACGAGTATCTAAATGTGTAATAGCGTGTTGTAAATTATTCCGATCATAGTCTGCTAAGTCTTGGGTTTCCAATTGGTAAGCAGGATCAGCTTGCTTATCTTCTAAATAATGCATAGGAATAGCTTGAGCACCTAAATCAGTATCCGTTTCATTAGGTGCATCGTATCCTATATCGCTTGCACTTAGACGTTCTTCCATACATTTGACAGCGCTTTGCGGTACATCTAATTTAGCAGCTACTGTATTGATATCGCTCACGCTAAACATACCTAAATGCTTTTTGGTATTTCGTAATTTAAAAAACAATTTACGTTGGGCTTTGGTCGTAGCGATTTTTACAATGCGCCAATTGCGGATAATGAATTTGTGAATCTCAGATTTAATCCAGTGAACAGCGAATGACACTAGGCGAACACCAATTGAGGGATCGAAGCGTTTGACTGCTTTCATCAACCCAATATTGCCTTCCTGAATTAAGTCAGCTTGGCTTAGGCCATAACCAGTATAGCCACTGGCAACTCGAACCACAAACCGCAGATGAGCCATGACTAAACGTCTTGCCGCTTCTAAATCGTTGTGTTCTCGATATTGATTGGCATACTCTACTTCTTCTTCGAGTGATAGTATAGGAATTTGATTGACTTGATAGATATAAGCTTCCAGCGAACCTACCGCTGGATACGATTGACATAGTGCTAATTTATCACTCATTGCGTTACCACCTTAAAATCCTTCTATATGTATGACTCGGAAACAGACTCACACATATTTTACTATAAATATTTTAAATTACCACTGAATCTTAGTAATTTTTTAGGACACTAGCTCACCACCCGACGTAATTTTTAAATTCCCATAGTTTGTGGATATTGAGGTTTAAAAGGACCGCATTGAGTATGATTTGGAGCCCTCTTTTGAAGAGGGGCATCAAGGATTTGTCGATTTTTTGGCTATCCAGGTCTTTTTTTTCATGGGGTTGCATCCACAACTGTCAAAAGTTACCCTATTCGATGTCAAATAGCAGAAAATAGGTATCGGTACTAAGCCTGTAATGCGCAACCGGGATAAGAGACAGTCCTTTCTAAAAGGCACTATGGCGTCATATTAACACTGGTTCTAGGGGGCTAAACGAGCCTAAATAGGAACATATAGAGAAATTAAAGAGAAAGTCGCTAAAAAATCAAGGGTAATATGGAAAAATTTTATGTGAAGACTATTTTTTTAAGTCATCCCCTATGATATAAACGGATGAGTTGTTTTATCGCACATTTGCGCTAATACCTTACAAAAAGGAGTGAGCCGTATGCCATTATCAGGCATCATGAATTGACTCAATGAAAGAGCATTACAGCGCATACGAAAGCAATACGAGGTTGATAAAGTCAACCATAACATCACTGGAAAATTTATTCTTAAACGTTTTGTATAATCTATTCTGAGTGGGGTGAGTTTATGATTAAAATCATTAGAATTAATTTGTAACAACGATGAAGGACTTTCGAGTCTATTAAATTCACGTGATGATTCAAAGAAGCAAATTGATTATCGTCCTTTAGTTAAGCAATTAGAGGCTATTAATTTTCATTATTTTAGAAGAATTTATGAAGATTTAGTTGAAAAATACCATCATCAATTTTTTAAAAAAGACAGCGAAAAAATTTCATATTTTTGATTTAACGGCCATGACGTTATTAGGAAAATTGCTAAAAGATGGTATTAATGCGGGTGGCAGAAAAGTCGATAGACATATTAAGATAACGGTGGGTCTTCGGCATTCAATACCGGGAAGCATAAGGCTTTGCGAGACGCAATCTGATGTCAGCGAAGATATTGCTTTAGCTAAAGCTATCAATGGGATTCAAGCGTTTGGCTCCAACGAAATACCGCCGATTTCGATAGCCCAAATCGCATCGCAACATCCCCAAATGACAGTCCTTCTTGAGCTTTTAGCCTCAAAACCTTTTTTTGACATGAAACCGCATAGGTCATGGTTTTCTCCCGTGAGCGATTATACCCGTAGGACAACCTAATAGGGGGGTATAAGCTTTTTATAACGTTTGTGCTATATATGATTCGCATCCAATCTAACACCAAAGGCGAGTGAGTGGCTGCGTCCTGATGGACAAATTTTGAGTTTAAAAAACCCAATGATCACAGTAAATGTGTATGAAATATCGCCATTTTTTGCCATCAAAGATAAAGGCATGAAAGCAGCATGATTTTTGGTGAGTCATACTACGCTTAAACCATGGGAAATGGTCAATCTATATTCCAAAAGATGGAAAATTAAGCCTTATGTTCGCGGCCTCAAAGATGAACGCTATGGCTGGGGACTTGAACAAATATATGTCAAGTCTTGCGAGTGACGTGACAAGCGAATGTTAATTTTAGCGCTATCCTATATGCTTTTAGTTATTTTGGGTGGGGCAGGTGAACAAATAGGCTTTGATGAAAAACTTAAAGTAAATACCGTAAAAACAAGAACGCACTCATTATTTCGTTAGGGACAATTTTACTCCTAGTTCTTTTAGTTCTTTTTTCGATTCTCTCAACAAGAACAAAATATTTTGATGGAAAAATTCAAGGGTTTGCTGCACCAGCATGACTTTTGGTGCGATGTTTTAGGAGATGTGAAATGCGCGGATTCATGAGGAGTATAATATCAACTTAAGCTACCAAATTTCTCGAGCTAGCGCTATAATGATAAGCAAATTTTTATGGGGTTAATATGTCATCGGTTGGGCTCGGTTGTGCCTTAATAAGTGTATCTGATAAAGCAGGCATTCTAGCGCTTGCCCAAACCTTGGTTGCACATCAAATTCCGATTCTTGCTACGGGAGGTACGGCACGTTACCTGGAACAACATCAGATCCCTATTCTGGAGGTGGCAGACTATACTGGCTTCCCTGAAATGATGGAAGGGCGGGTCAAGACGCTACACCCTAAAATTTATGGTGGGATTTTGCGGCGTCCAGGTGTCGATGATGACGTTATGCAAGCGCATGCTATTTATGCCATTGATATTGTGGTGGTAAATTTATATCCTTTTGCTGCTATTGTCGCCCAGGAGCCTCAAAACCATGATAAATTTGCAACGCCTGTCATTGAGAACATTGATATTGGCGGCCCTTGTTTAATTCGAGCAGCGGCTAAAAATTTTCACCATGTGGCTGTTATCACGGATCCTAATGACTATATTGTGATCATCAATGAGCTTAATAATCAACGGACAATCAGCCAAGCGACCCGACAAATGCTCGCGCAAAAGGCTTTTGCTTATACTGCTCAATATGACACGATCATTGCTGAATATTTTATGCAAAACCCAGATGCGGGCCAGGTTCCTCAGTTTCCAGCTATTTTGAACCCGATATTGCGTTGTAAAATGCTTCTGCGTTATGGTGAAAATCCCCATCAAGCGGCGGCTTTTTATGTGGCGGCAGATAATAAGCCAGGCACTATCAGTAGTGCTGTCCAGCTGCAAGGTAAGCCACTATCTTATAATAATTTAGCGGATGCTGATGTAGCCCTAGAATGTGTTAAACAATTTACCTTGCCGGGTTGTGTTATTGTAAAGCACGCTAATCCATGTGGTATTGCCTGCCAGGATGATCTATACAATGCTTATTTACATGCTTACGCATGTGATCCTACAGCCGCATTTGGTGGCATCATAGCATTTAATCGGGAGCTGGAAGCGTTAACAGTAGAACAGATTTTGAAAAATCAATTTGTAGAGGTTATTATTGCTCCCAGCATTGCTCCCGAGGCTATGATAATATTAGCTACTAAGCCAAACATTCGTGTCTTAGCAAGTGGCCTCTGGCAGGATGAACAGCTAGGATTTGAGGCGCGTTCAGTAGCGGGGGGGGTGTTGCTGCAAGAACGAGATTTGGGGAAGGTGGCTGTAAAGCAGCTACGTATCGTAACTCAACAAGTTCCTACAGATCAGGAGCTTAATGATTTGATTTTTGCGTGGCAAGCTGTCAAATTTGTGAAATCGAATGCGATTGTTTACGTTAAACAAGGAGCCACATTAGGCATTGGGGCGGGGCAAATGAGTCGTATTGATAGTACAAAAATTGCAGTCTCTAAGGCTCATGAACATCATTTAAGTTTAGCGGGTGCGGTAATGGCTTCTGACGCCTTTTTCCCATTTCCAGATTGTGTTGAGTATGCAGCGAGATACGGTATTAAAGCGATTATTCAGCCTGGTGGGTCAATCCGTGATCAAGCTGTGATTGATATCGCTAATCAATTAAATCTCGTGATGATATTTACAGGTATGCGTCATTTTAAACATTGAATGTAACTAATTGATTTGCTAAGGAGAACCTAACATGAAACTACTCGTGATTGGCAATGGAGGACGTGAGCATGCATTAGTATGGAAATTATCTCAGTCCCCTTTAGTGACTCAGATTTTCGTGGCGCCAGGAAATCCGGGCACAGCTACTGAATTGAAGACTCAAAATGTCGATATAGCGGTTAATGCACTTGAAGAGCTATGTGAATTTGCCCTGGAGAATCAAATTGATCTCACTATCCCAGGCTCTGAAACTCCCCTAGCACAAGGTATTGTAGATTTATTTTCGCAGCGAGGATTGAAATGTTTTGGACCTAGCCAGCAGGCAGCTAAATTAGAAGCTTCTAAAGTATTCGCTAAGGATTTTTTAAAAAAATATCATATTCCCACTCCAAATGCACATACGTTTACCAGCTTTAGTGCTGCCTTAGCGCACGCTCAAAAACAAACGTATCCGTTGGTTCTTAAAGCGGATGGATTAGCAGGTGGTAAAGGTGTTATCGTAGCACATCGGCCAGCAGAAGCTATTGAATGGTTGGCAAGTGTTTTTAAAGAGGAGCGTTTTGGTGTAGCAGGTAAACACGTTTTATTTGAAGAGTTTATCGCTGGCGAAGAGTTGAGCTTTATTGTGTTAACAGATGGAGAGTATTTTATTCCATTACCTATCTCGCAAGATCATAAAACACGGGATAATCAAGATGTAGGGCCTAATACTGGAGGTATGGGGGCTTATTCTCCTACGCAATTGTTGACCACTGATTTAAAACAAAAAATTATAAAAAAAATCATTAACCCCACGTTAAAAGGATTACAGCAAGAAGGAATACCTTATCAAGGATTTTTGTATGCTGGATTGATGATAGATGCTACAGGTGAACCCAAAGTATTGGAATTTAACTGTCGTCTAGGTGATCCTGAAGCCCAGGTAGTGATGATGCGTTGTGAATCCGATTTGCTACCCTTGCTACTAGCTTGTGTGAATCGACAGTTAGCTGGGACTAGCTTAGAAGTCTCATTAGACACAGCATTAACGGTGGTGATGTGTATGCAAGGCTATCCTGATCAATATATCATCGGCCAACCTATTCAGGGATTAAATCACATAGCAGCTCCTCTGAAAGTTTTCCATGCTGGCACAAAAATTGAAGGAGAACAGTTAGTGACGGCAGGAGGAAGGGTATTGAATATTAGTGTACGTGCTGCGAATTTGGCGACTGCTCAGCGCTTAGTATATGCAGCGACCCCTAAAATCACGTGGAGTCATTGTTATTATAGAACAGATATTGGGTTTAAAGAAATGATACGAATTCAGTCAAAGCTATGTTAGCTGAAATAGAGTCAAGCCATATTAGTCTTGATAGTTGGCAGGTTTTTGCAGGATATTTGCCGCTACAAAGTATCGATAGTTTTCACTATTCGAAAACGTTTAAAGCGAATTTAGGGGTAAATCCCTTAGTAGCTGCAGCAGCATCGCTATTTATCATTATAGCAAAATTTAATAAAATACATCATGGTGATCATTTAAGCCAATTATATACTCAGCTCATTCATGAAGTTCGTGCTTTTGAATGTCATGCAATTGCGCAGCATTATGATCCTAAGGTGATCGTTGCAGCACGTTATGCTATCGTTGCAGCACTCGATGAAATCGTGCAGCGCAGTGCAACAGACCCTGAACAATGGCAGCAACAGTATAACCTTACCGCGTATTTTTATCAGAAACAAGCCGAACAAACTTTTTTCTTTCAATTTCTTAAGTCATTAATAACGACTGATAATTTGCCTTTAGATTTGCTAGAATTTTGCTATTTATGTTTAAATTTAGCATTTGTTGGTTTGCATCGGACTGATAAAGTAGAGTTTAATCAAGTGCAAGAAATCTCTAATCAGTTATTTAACATCATTCATCGTCGCAAGATAGCTAAAAAGCCTGTATTGTTGATAGGTCGTTTAAAACCTATAAAATTGCTATCACGGTTAAATTTACCGTTTCATTGGAGGATTTTAGCTACTGTAAGCCTAATCATGGGTATTAGCATCTATTTTGGTTTTAACTATATAATGGCTGCAAGTACTGAATCATTATCTGTGAAACTTAGTCAAATTATCGATGCAAGCCATACTCGATTTTCTTAAACGCTTTGCTAAACCTAGCTGCTGGGTAGTGGCTTATTTGGGTTTCATGATATTACTATGGTGGCTACCTCCATTTCTGCCTGATTCTTGGGCAGAATTTTTATCTTCTCGCTTAAATCGATCCTTGATTCTCTTAACTACCTCGGCAATCATATGGTTAGTTTATGAGTATTACTTGAATCGGCGGCAAATATTAGCGACTCAACCTGCTGATTTAATTCAACAATTTCAGGTAGCTATGCGTACTCTAAAGACCCAAAAAATAGTATCGCCTTTCGATGCTAGCGCAAAGAGAGCATTACATTTACCTTGGCTATTAACGCTAGGGGCCCTAGATTCTGGAAAAGTAGCGATAATTCGCAAAGCGGGATTAAAGAGTATGGCTGACGCTAAAGCCACTCAATCTGGTCATTATTTTGAGTATTATATTACTCGGGAAGCGGTGATATTTGATACAGCGAGTAAGCTCATGGATTGTGAAGATGATCAAAAGGCAGTGTCACTTTGGCGGGGGTTCTTGCAAAACTGTCGATATTATCATCGATCTTTATTTAATGGGGTTATGATTCATCTTAGTATTCAGCAATTAATGTCTGCAGAGCCTAATCAATTAAAGCAGATATTATCTCATCATAAAAGGCAATTACAACAATTAAACCAATGCTTATCTAAACCTACCCCCACGTTTATCTGTATTAATCATATGGATAGTATTAGTGGATTTAATGCATTTTTTGCTGGTTTAGATCCAAAAGAGCATGAGCAGCCTTGGGGGATACTATTTGAGCAGTCACATTTTTCTGATCTCAATGATTTATGTGAACGCTTTGATCAGCAATATGATATTTTGGTACAAAAATTACATAATCAGCTAGTATCTAAATTACATCAAGAAGCTCAGTATGATAAACGTTGCTTAATGACAGAATTTCCTGTGCAAATTGAGGCAATAAAACGTTCTCTAGCACGTATCGTGCAATATTTAAGTGACTGCTTTATTAAACCTAAGTGCTTGCAGCTTCAAGGGATATTTTTTACCGGCACTGGTGAAAGTGAGGAGAGGGTTGATCGATTATTATCTTCTTTAAATAAGACCTTTACCTTGACAACTACTGCTCCCAATATTACAGATGCCTGTACTGCTTATTTTATCCGTGGATTATACACCCAGGTGATCTTTCCCTGTATTTGGCAACAGCAACAGCAGCTAAACTGGTATTATCGCTATCCTAATTTTCGCTATATGGCTAGCTGGGGTATGGCTAGTACTACGATGATTCTATGTATTATCATTTGGACTCATCAATTATCACATAATATTCAAACAATCGAAGCCATCCAGCAAGACTTAAGCCGATATTTTAATCATATTGAACAGCATGGCGATTCAGTCTCAGACAGAATTCAAGCGATGAATAACCTAGCAAGAGCAGTTGCTAAATTAGCTGAACCTCATGCTTTCTCCTTTAAGCAGAGCTTATTTAAGCATGAATCTTTGATGGAATTAGCAGCCAAAGCCTATGAGAAAACCGTTGAAGCTTTTTTATATCGGTATTTAACTGAAACCTTAGAAAACATCTTGACGCATCCTCAAAAAAACTCAGGTATAGAGATATATCAAGGTTTAAGGTTTTATCTACAATTGATTAGACATCAGACGATTGATGTCCTCAATTTTGAGTCTTGGTTGCAAAGAAATAATAGTACATTCAAGCTGAATGCTAAGCAGATGCTGGGTTTACGTCAACATCTACAAAATTTTTCGAATGGCCCAAATGCTAGCATTAATGTCAATTTACCCTTAATTGCTAAGTCGCGAGAGCAGTTATTTAATTTGCCTTCTGATGAGTTAGCGTTAATTATTTTATTGCTAGAATTAGCCTATGAAATTCCAGATCGGGAGATTTCACTGAAAAATATCAATCAGATAGCGCCAGTATTAACTAAAAAAACTAATTTAGTCATTCCAGGTATTTATTCGCAAGAAGTGTTTGTTACCACATATGAGAAATTAATTCCTCAAGCTGCTAATATCGCCATGAAAGGTAATTGGGTAACAGGTAAAATAAATAAACCTATTCCAAATTCGCAATTTATTCAAGAAATTACAGATTTATATACAAGAAAATATCTTGATACTTGGAAAACCATGTTCGAAGAATTACAGCTTAGAGACTTTACTTCTTATCAACATGCTATCCAAGTCATGGATAACTTTACAAACCAAAATTCACCTTTATATGAATTATTACAAATATTGAATTATCATACTGATATAAAATATCATGGAATGAGTACTCTTATCAGTGTTAAATTCCAAGAATTTCATCAACTCTTTGATTCATATCGAGACAATAATTTATATAGCTTGACGATCAAAGTGAATAAATTAAAAAACCTTATAACAGCGATTGCCAATGCGCCTAATTCAGAGAAAGCTGCTTTTATCCTGGCAAAGAATCGGATGCTGTCTAGCCACCAAGATATTTTTGATGAACTGGAATATTTAGCAATAACGTTGCCCTCACCATTACGGCAATGGGTTTTACACCTCACTCAGTCTTCATGGCAGCTCGTGATGCAAGATGCTCAATCTTATATTAATCATGCATGGGAACAGCAAATAGTGGCTTATTTTAACCAAAAAATAGGACCTTATTATCCTTTTAACCTTACAGCGCCCAGTGAAATAAAATGGGTAGAGTTTAATCAATTCTTTAGCCAAGCAGGTATATTCGATAAATTTTATTTGGATTATTTAGCACCATTTGTTGCTCAGGAAAATGGGCAGTTACTTTGGAGAAAGCGTAACAATGTAGCCTTAGGTAAAAATCCTCAATTTCTACTTACTGTTAGTCGACTCCTAGCCATTCGAGATACTTTCTTCACTAAAATCCCCCATGAGGCTAGCCTAGAATTTATAGTACAGCCCCTAGCATTTCAGCCAATTGTAAAAACTACTTGGTTTAATATTGACAACCAACAAGCACAATTTAGTCACTATACGCAAGTTCCTCAAATTTTTACGTGGCCTGGGCAACAAGCATTACATATGGCAAGTTTAGCGATCATTAGTATCGATGGGAAGCAAGTAAAGATGAGTGAAACAGGCTTGTGGAGTTTATTTCGGCTGTTGCAGCATGGTAAGCTACAAGCGACCCGAGAAAGCAATAGCATTATCGTCACCTTTGA